>ERZ773116.786-NODE-786-length-33425-cov-20.086785_pt1 | contig 33425 bp, 39 predicted proteins | sample MGYA00580563_ERZ773116 | MGnify/ENA primary metagenome ERZ773116 (study PRJEB29015, sample SAMEA2737864) | human gut metagenome | biome: human gut; feature: human-associated habitat; material: faeces | place: China | collected 2012 ... | reverse complement strand
AATTAAAATCAGAATTGTTCAAACTAAGATTTAGCTTAGCAACAAACGGATTAGACAATCCTATGAAAATTAAAGAAGTTAAGAAAGACATTGCAAAAATAAAAACAGTTTTAACACAAAGAGAATTAAATGGTGGAAAAGATGTAGAAGTAAAAAACGTTGTAAAAGAAGCTAAAAAAGCTCCTGCAAAGAAAGAAACTGCATCAGAAGAACCAAAAAAAGAAGCTAAAAAAACAACTGCTAAAAAGGAAACAGCTAAGAAAACAACAAAGAAAGCTGAAGAAAAAGAAAGCAAATAATTTAGCTTAAAATAATAATAATGAATCTTTGATATTTAATATGATATTAAAAGAAAGGAGATTAAAATGGAAGAAAGAAATCTTCGTAAAACAATGATAGGAATTGTTTCATCTGATAAGATGGACAAAACTGTAGTTGTATCTGTTGAACAAAGAGAAATGGATAAAACTTACGGAAAAATCAAAAAGAAGACATATAAATTAAAAGCCCATGATGAAAACAACGAATGCAAAGTTGGAGATAAAGTAAAAGTTATGGAAACAAGACCTTTATCAAAAGACAAGAGATGGAGAGTTGTTGAAATCTTAGAAAAGGCAATAATCAAATAATATAAAGAATGTAAGAAGGAGGTACTAGTTTAATGGTACAGCAACAAACAGTATTAAAAGTAGCTGATAATACAGGTGCAAAAGAAATTATGTGTATTAGATGCTTAGGCGGTTCTTATAGAAAATATGCTAGAGTTGGTGATATTATAATTGCTTCTGTTAAAACAGCAACACCAGGTGGCGTTGTAAAAAAAGGCGAAGTAGTTAAAGCAGTAGTTGTTAGAACTAAGAAACCAATAAGAAGAGCTGACGGATCTTATTTAAGATTTGACGAGAATGCAGCCGTTATAATAAGAGACGATGGAACACCAAAGGGAACTCGTATATTTGGCCCAGTAGCAAGAGAATTAAGAGATGGAGAATATATGAAAATACTTTCATTAGCTCCAGAAGTTCTATAGAATGTTACATAAAATCGAGAAATGTATAAAAACATTAGTGAGGTGAAAAAAATGAAACTAAGAAAAGGCGACACAGTTAAAGTTTTATCTGGAAATGATAAAGGAAAAACTGGAGAAATCCTAGAAGTAATACCTAAAACAGAAAAAATAATTGTTAAAGGTATAAATATAAGAAAAAAGAGTGTTAAGCCAAGAAGACAAGGAGAGCAAGGAGGAATAATTCCTTCAGAAGCAGCAATACATTCAAGTAAAGTTGCTCTAGTTTGCCCTAAATGTGGAAAAGCAACAAGAATAGGATATGTTGTTGAAAATGGCGAAAAAGCTCGTGTATGCAAGAAATGCAACGCAAAATTAAAATAGTTATGGAAAGGAGGTCTATAAAGACTTATGGAAATATTAAGAGAACAATATGAAAAAGAAATAGTACCAGCATTAATGAAAAAGTTTAATTATAAATCAGTAATGGAAGTTCCAAAGCTAGATAAAATAGTTATTAATATAGGATTAGGTGATACAAAGGAAAATCCTAAGGAATTAGACAATGCTATAAGTGAATTAGCACAAATAACAGGACAAAAACCTATAGTAACAAAATCTAAGAAGGCAATAGCTGCATTCAAATTAAGAGCAGGTGTGCCAATTGGATGTAAAGTTACATTAAGAAAAGACAAAATGTATGATTTTGCTAATAAATTATTTAACGTAGCACTTCCAAGAGTAAGAGATTTTAGAGGAATACCTGCAGATTCTTTTGATGGTAGAGGAAACTATTCAATGGGAATTAAAGAACAATTGATATTCCCTGAAATAGAATACGAAAAGGTTGACAAAGTAAGAGGAATGGATATTATATTTGTTACAACTGCAAAGACTGATGAAGAAGCAAAAGAGCTATTAAAGTTATTAGGTATGCCTTTTAAAAATTAATTATAGGAACTAATTAATTTAGAATATCGAATTAGGTATAAAGAAAGGAGTAAAAATGGCTAAAAAATCTTTAAAGGTTAAACAAGCAAGACCACAAAAATTTGCTACTAGAGAATATAACAGATGCAAGCTATGTGGAAGACCTCATGCTTACATTAGAAAATATGGAGTTTGCCGTGAGTGCTTCAGAAAATTAGCTCATGAGGGAGAAATTCCAGGAATTAAGAAAGCAAGTTGGTAAAATATAATTTGAAATTCAAAACGCATAAATTTTATATGCGAAAATATAAAATTAGATTTGCGTAATTGATTTGAAATTTATCAATTTTTAATATTAATATAAGAGAATGTGATAAGGAGGGAAAAAGAAAATATGGTTACAACAGATCCAATAGCAGATATGCTAACAAGAATTAGAAATGCAAGCAATTCTAAGCATAAGACAGTTGACATACCAGCATCAAATATGAAACTTTCAATAGCAAAGATTCTATTTGAAGAAGGATATATAAAGTCTTATGAGGAAATAAAAGAAGAAAATAATCAAGGTGTAATAAGAATTACAATAAAATATACTGAAAAAGGTAAGAAAGTAATCGATGGATTAAAAAGAATTAGTAAACCAGGATTAAGAGTTTACGCTTCTAAAGATGAATTACCTAAAGTATTAAACGGATTAGGAATAGCTTTAATCTCAACATCAAAAGGAATTATGACTGATAAAGCTGCAAGAGAAGCAGGTTTAGGTGGAGAGGTTCTAGCATACATTTGGTAATTAAATGACAAAAAGGAGGGAAAACAAAGATGTCAAGAATAGGAAACATGCCTGTTACAGTACCAGAAGGTGTTGAAGTAAAATTAGATGGTCAACACATTACTGTAAAAGGACCTAAGGGAAGTCTTGAAAGAGACATTCATCCAAATATAAAAGTTGAATTAGACGGAAATGAAATAAAAGTTTCAAGACCAGATGATTCAAATCAAAATAAAAGCTTACATGGAACAACAAGAGCTTTAATCCATAACATGGTTGAAGGTGTTGTACATGAATTTAAGGTAGAATTAGAAATAAATGGTGTAGGATACAGAGCTCAAAAACAAGGAAACAAACTTGTATTAAGCCTAGGATATTCTCATCCAGTAGAAGTTGAAGCACCTGCAGGAATTGAATTTGATGTTCCAGATGCTAACCACATAACAGTTAGAGGAATTGATAAGGAAATAGTAGGAGAAGTTGCAAACTTCGTAAGAGCTAAACGTCCACCAGAGGTTTATAGAGGAAAAGGAATCAAATATGCTACTGAGCATATTAGACGTAAAGAAGGTAAAGCTGGTAAAAAATAAAAATTTTAACTATAAACTTCGTCTTGCGGTGTTAAACTGCATAAAAATTTTTTCAATGTACCAATCGTACAATTTCAAAAATTTTTATTTGTTTGCCTAGCAATACTTGTTTATATTTAAAATTTAAAATAAGATGAATCTTAATCATAATAACTAAAATAATATGACTAATGCTGTTACATTAGTTAGAAAGGAGTAAGAAATGATTGGAAAGATAGATAGAAAAGCTACAAGAGAGAGAAGACATATTCGTGTACGTACTAAAATAAGTGGAACTCCAGAGCGTCCAAGATTATGCGTATATAGAAGTAATAAAAACCTATTTGTACAAGTAATTGATGATGTTAATGGAAATACATTAGTTCAAGCATCTACATTGGACAAAGAAGTAAAAACAAAACATGCAAATGTTGAAGCAGCAAAAGAATTAGGAGCCCTAATTGCAAAAAGAGCTGGAGAAAAGAAAATTACAACAGTTGTTTTTGATAGAAGTGGATACTTATACCATGGTGTAGTAAAAGCTTTAGCTGAAGCTGCAAGAGAAGCAGGATTAGAGTTTTAATATAAAGGAGGGAAATGAAAGTGCAAGAAGAAAATTCTACAGAATTAAAAGAGAAAGTAGTAGCTATAAACAGAGTTGCTAAAGTTGTTAAAGGTGGAAGAAACTTTAGATTTAGTGCAGTAGTTGTTGTAGGAGACGGAGCAGGACACGTTGGTGTTGGAAATGGTAAAGCAGCCGAAGTTCCAGATGCTATAAAGAAAGCTATTGAAGACGCTAAGAAAAATCTTGTAGAGGTTTCTATAGTTGATACAACTATACCACATGAAATTATAGGAAAATTCGGAAGTGCAAGTGTTATGCTAAAACCAGCAGCAGAAGGTACTGGAATTATAGCTGGTGGTAGCGTTAGACCAGTTCTAGAACTTGCAGGATATAGAGATATAAGAACAAAAATAATAGGAACAAACAATCCAAGAAACGTTGTATATGCAACAATAGAAGGATTAAAGAGTATGCAAACAGTTGAATCTGTTGCAAAGAAGAGAGGAAAGAAAGTAGAAGAAATAATGTAATTTTTCTATTTGACAAATACTCAAAAATTAATTAAAATGAACTAGAAATTAGGAGGTGTAATCGCGAAATGAAATTAGACGAATTAAAACCAGCACAAAAAAATACAAAAAGAACAAGAGTTGGTCGTGGAGTTGGTTCTGGATTAGGAAAAACTTCAGGAAGAGGTCATAAAGGTCAAAAAGCAAGAAGCGGTGGTGGAGTAAGACGTGGATTCGAAGGTGGTCAAACACCATTATATAGAAGATTACCAAAAAGAGGATTCACAAATATCCATGCATTAGAATATACAGAAGTAACATTAACAATGTTATCAAAAGTAAAGAATGAGAATGTTACAGCTGAAAGCTTACTTGAAGAAGGAATAATTGGAAAAGCAAACGATGGAATAGTAATCCTTGGAACTGGTAAATTAGATAAAAAAGTCAATGTTAAAGCTGCAAGATTTACAAAGTCAGCCAAAGAGAAAATCGAAGCTTTAGGTGGAAAGGCAGAGGTGATCTAATTGTTTAAGACCATAAAAAATGCGTTAAAAACACCAGAAGTTAGAAAAAAATTACTATATACGTTATTATTAATAGTAATTTTTAGATTAGGTTGTTATATAACAATACCAGGAGTTGACTCAGTAACAGTATCAGATCAAATGAAAGCTGCATCAAATGGTGTAACAGGACTTATAGATACAATATCTGGAGGTGCTTTCTCAAGACTTTCAATATTTGCAATGTCTATAACACCTTACATCACAGCATCAATTGTTATTCAATTATTAGGTATGGTAATTCCAAGCTTAGAGCGTTTAGTTAAAGAAGGCGGAGAAGAAGGAAAAACCAAAGTTAACAAATATACAAAAATATTAACGGTCATTCTAGCACTTATAGAAGGACTTGGAGTATTCTTCTCATACAAATCAACAGGAATATTCCTAGATACAGGCTTTTTAGGTGGATTCTTAACAGTCCTATCATTAATGACAGGTACTGCACTACTTATATGGCTTGGAGAACAAATTACTAACAAGGGAATCGGAAACGGAATTTCAATGTTAATATTTGTTGGTATCATCGCAGGATTACCAAAAGGAATTACTGCTGTATGGAAGTTAATATTTGTAGATGGAGCATTTAGCACAGTAGGATTAATAAAAGCTTTAGCAGTTGTATTAGGTGCACTAGTACTAGTTGCAGGAGTTATATTTGTCCAACTTGCTGAAAGAAGAATTCCAGTACAATACGCTAAAAAAGTAGTTGGAAGAAGAATGGTTGGAGCACAAAACACAAATATACCATTAAAACTTGCTATGGCAGGTGTAATGCCTATAATCTTTGCATCATCATTCTTAACATTCCCTGCAATGATATTACAAATATTTGTAAAAGATATTGCAACACAAACAGGATTCTGGGCTGGAGTATATAAATTCTCTATAGCTTCATCATATTCAAACATTGGAATCGGATACACAATTGCAAATGCAATAGTTTACTTACTATTAATATTAGGATTTACATATTTCTATACTTATGCAATGTTCAATCCAGCTGAAATATCTGGAAACATCAAGAGAAATGGTGGATTCATACCAGGAATAAGAGCTGGAAAACCAACAACAGATTACTTATCATCAGTAATCTCTAAAATAACTTTAGTTGGAGGATTGTTCTTAGCATTAATAGCAATACTTCCAATGCTTGCAAAATTCACAAGCTTGAATATCGCATTTGGAGGAACATCAATACTAATCGTAGTAGGTGTTGCATTAGAGACAATACAACAATTAGAATCTCAACTTGTAACAAGACATTACAAAGGATTCTTAGAATAAAAAAATAGAACGGGGGAAAATACCTTCGTTCTTTTTTGTTACTTAAAGAAGTTACGGTTTACATCCGCGGGGATGACTTATGTTTAAATAAAATGATTATTTAACACTTGATTGTGCAGGGAAAAATTAATCATTTTTCTTTTGCTAAATTATTGTTAGTGTAAAATGGCAAGAAATTGGCATAATAATAACGAGATATTATGTTTAAATAATTGACAAATTTGGGAAAATAAGCTAAAATAAACATATAGAAATGAGAAAAACTATTAAATTTTAGCCTCTAATATTTTATTAGGGGCATAAAAATTTGTGGTTTTATTTGAAGGGAGATTTTATTTATGTATTTAATAATGTTAGGTGCACAAGGTACAGGAAAGGGAACAGTAGCAGGACTACTTACAAAACAAACAGGCTGGCCTCAAATTTCTACAGGAGACATATTTAGAGCAAATATATCTAATAAAACTGAATTGGGAATAAAGGCAAATGAATATATTTCAAAAGGACAATTAGTACCAGATGAAATTACAGTACCAATGGTTATAAATAGATTAAACGAAGAAGATTGCAAAGATGGAGCTATATTAGATGGATTTCCACGTACAGTTGAACAAGCACAAAAACTAGATGAAATTCTTGCTGAAAAAGGTAAAAAAGTTGATTTAGTGATAAATTTAACAACACCAAGAGATGAAATAATAACAAGAATCTTAAACAGAAGAGTTTGCTCAAATCCAGAATGTAAGGCAACATATAATTTAACAATGCATCCTTCAAAAGTACCAGGAATTTGCGATAATTGTGGTTCAAAACTAGTACAAAGAGGAGACGACAGCGATGAAAACGCAATTAAACAAAGACTTGCAATATATGATGAAAAAACAAGTCCATTAATCGATTTTTATTCAAAGAAAAATGTGGTAATCACTGAAGAAGTCAGCGAAAAAATCAATAGACTTGGAAAAGAAGCAGCAGAAGATGTATTAAAAAAGATAGAAAGTATGAAATAATTTAATATAGAAATAAAAGAAGGTAATTAAATTGGTAAGTATAAAAAATAAATCAGAAATTGAAAAGATGAGAGAAGCTTGCAGAGTTGCAAACTTAGCTCAAAAAGCTGTAGAAGCTGCAATAAAACCAGGAGTTTCAACTTGGGAATTAGACAAGATTGCAGAAAGAACTATGAGAGAAAATGGTGCAATTCCAGCAGAAAAAGGTTATCCAAGTGGAGTAAAAGGAGTACCAGCTTTTCCAGGTTCTATATGTGCATCTGTAAATGATGTTGTAATACACGGAATACCATCAAAAAGAGAGATTCTTCATGATGGAGATATAATAAGTGTAGACTTAGTTGCATACAAAGATGGATTCAATGGAGATTGTTGCAGAACATATTTTGTAGGAAATGTAAGTGCTGAAGCTAAAAGATTAGTAGAAGTTACAAAACAAGCATTTTTTGAAGGAATAAAATATGCTAAAAAAGGCAACAGATTAGGAGACATCTGTCATGCAATAGGTGAATATGTTGAAAAGAATGGTTACAGCGTAGTAAGAGAGTTCCAAGGACATGGAATTGGAGAAAGTATGCATGAAGATCCTGGAATACCTAATTACGGAAAAGCTGGAAGAGGAATAAGACTTGAACCAGGCATGACTCTTGCCATTGAACCAATGGTTATAATGGGTAAACCGGGGATTCTTGAACTTGAAGATGGATGGACAATAATATCAGAGGACGGAAGTTTAGCTGCACACTACGAAAATACAATTTTAATTACAGAAAATGAGCCAGAAATATTGACATTAGCCTAAAAATGTTATATACTATATAAGCTATTATGGATATAATAGCTATATTGTATTTATAAAATAAAATACAAGCAGTAAAATGGAGGGAAAATAATGTCAAAAGAGGATGTTATTGAAGTAGAAGGTACTGTTGTTGAAACATTACCAAATACAACATTTAAAGTAGAGTTAAAAAATGGTCATCAGATATTAGCTCATATCTCAGGAAAGTTAAGAATGAATTACATCAAAATTCTTCCTGGAGACAAAGTTAAAGTTGAATTATCACCATACGATTTAAACAGAGGAAGAATAACTTGGAGAGCAAAGTAATATCTAATACTAATTATATAACAATATATATTCTAGGAGGTGCTAAAAATCATGAAGGTAAGACCATCAGTAAAGAAAATATGTGACAAATGCAAAGTTATAAAAAGAAAAGGTGTTGTCAGAGTAATATGCGAAAACCCAAAGCATAAACAAAGACAAGGATAATTGAAAAAATTAGATATTAACACAAATCTGTATAAGCGGCTGTTGAATATAGTTCTCTATATTTGATTAAAATTAGGTTTGTGTTTATATATATGTTCTAATTAAAATTAAAGACTAGTTTAAAAAACTACAAATCAGAGATTGATTATAAAATACCTCTAAATTTATAATTGATTTGGAAATTTGAAAGAATTAAATTAGCACATTTCACCTTTAGTTTTAATTTGAATATAAAAAGAATTAATCTTAATTCTAAAATAGCAAAATTTAAATATTAAAAAACATTTGGAGGTGCAAAAATGGCTCGTTTAGCAGGAGTTGATTTACCTAGAGAAAAAAGAGTAGAAATAGGACTTACATACATATATGGAATAGGACTATCTCGTTCTCAAGAAATATTAAAAAATGCTGGTGTAAATCCAGATACTAGGGTAAAAGATTTAACAGATGAACAATTACAAGCAATAAGAAATGCAATGGAAGGTTATACTCTAGAAGGTGACCTAAGAAGAGAAGTTGCTCTTAACATCAAAAGATTAACTGAAATCGGATGCTACAGAGGAACAAGACATAGAAGAGGTCTTCCAGTTAGAGGACAAAGAACAAAAACTAATGCTCGTACAAGAAAAGGACCAAGAAAATTAGTTAGCAAGAGCAAAAAATAATAAATAAAAAAGTAACACAAGTTACAAAATCATTTTAAAAAAAGAAAATCCAAAAGGAGGGAAATCTTTAAAAATGGCTAATACAAAAAATACAGCAAAGAAACCAGTTAGAAGAAAAGACAGAAAAAACATAGAAAAAGGTATGGCACACATTCATTCTAGCTTTAATAATACAATAGTTACAATAACAGATACACAAGGAAATGTTTTATCATGGGCAAGTGCTGGAGAACTAGGATTCAAAGGTTCAAGAAAGAGCACACCATTCGCAGCAGGAGAAGCTGCTGAAACAGCTGCAAAAGCTGCTATGGAACATGGACTAAAAACTGTTGATGTATTTGTAAAAGGACCAGGTTCTGGTCGTGAATCTGCAATCAGATCATTACAAACAGCAGGTCTTGAAATAACATCAATCAAAGATGTTACACCAATACCTCACAACGGATGCAGACCACCAAAAAGAAGAAGAGTATAATTTCTTCGTAAAAATAAATATAGAATTAAAGCATGAAAATGCTACAATAATGAAATAAAAGTTACAAAATTTTAAGGAAGGTGAAATAAAAAATGGCAAGATATAAAGACGAACAATGCCGTATTTGCCGTAGAGAAGGACAAAAATTGTTCTTAAAAGGTTCAAGATGCTATTCAGACAAATGTAGCATAACAAGAAGAAATTATGCACCAGGACAAAATGGCCAAAAGAAAAGCAAAATTTCTGAATACGGTACTCAATTAAGAGAAAAACAAAAAACAAAAGCTTTCTACGGAGTTGGAGAAAAGCAATTCAGAAGATATTTTGATATGGCTTCAACAAGTAAGGGAAAAACAGGTGAGGTTTTACTTCAAATATTAGAGAGCAGATTAGATAATGTAGTATACAGATTAGGATTCGCAAGTTCAAGAGCACAAGCAAGAATGCTTGTAACACATGGAGCTTTTGAAGTAAACGGACAAAAAGTTGATATACCATCATACTTAGTAAAAGCAGGAGATACAGTTTCTGTAAGAGAAATTAGAAAAGATAATGGAGCAATAAAAATTGCTACAGAAGAAAATAGTGCAAGACCAGTTCCAGCTTGGTTACAAAAAGATAAAGAAAAACTAAGCGGAAAAGTTGTTACACTAGCAACTAGAGAAGACATTGACCTACCTGTTGAGGAACATTTAATAGTAGAGCTTTACTCTAAATAATAACTAGAAGTTAATTAGAAATTAGTAGGCAGAGGAAAGAACACTTACAGTAAAGTATATAAAAGGAGAAGTAGAGTATAAAGGTATAAGAATTAGAATAATGATCTAACTTCATGGCCTCTAACCTCTAACTTCTAAAAAAATTAGGAGGTAAAAATGATAGAATTTGAAAAGCCAAATATTAAATGCTTAGAAATGGACAACAGTAAAAATTATGCCAAATTTACATGTGAACCACTTGAGCGTGGTTATGGTATTACAATAGGAAACTCATTAAGAAGAATATTACTTTCTTCATTACCAGGAGCAGCAATAACATCTGTAAAGATTGATGGAGCAGCTCATGAGTTCACAACAATACCAAATGTAGTTGAAGATGTACCAGAAATTATAGTAAACTTAAAAATGGTAAGAGTAAAAATTAATGGAGACGAAACAAAAACTCTAAGAATTAATTTTGAAGGAGAAGGAGAAGTTACTGCAGCAAATATCGAAACAGATGGAACTGTAGAAATCCTAAACCCAGATTTACATATTGCTACAGTTGCTGAAGGTGGACATCTAACAATGGAAATGACTGCTAACCGTGGCAGAGGTTATAATAATGCTGAAAAGAATAAAACACCTGATATGCCAATAGGAGTTATTCCAATTGATTCTATCTACACACCAGTAAAAAAGGTTAATTATACAGTAGAAAATACTAGAGTTGGCCAAATGGTTGATTTGGACAAATTAACAATAGAGTTATGGACTGATGGAAGCTTAAAACCTTATGAAGCATTAAGCTTAGCAGCTAAAATCATGACAGAACACTTAGAACTATTTATAGATTTATCTGAAATCAGCAAAAATACACAAGTAATGGTTGAAAAAGAAGAATCTAAGAAAGAAAGAGTTCTAGAAACTTCAATAGAAGACTTAGAATTATCTGCAAGATCATTCAACTGCTTAAAGAGAGCAGGAATATCTACTGTAGAAGATTTAACAAATAAGACAGAAGCTGAAATGATGAAAGTAAGAAATTTAGGTAAAAAATCATTAGATGAAGTAACTAACAAATTACATTCATTAGGTCTAGACTTCGCAAGCAATGATGATTAAAGGAAGGTGAAAAAAGTGGCAACAAATAGAAAATTAGGAAGAACAACTGATATACGTTTATCAATGCTTAAGACTCAAGTTACAGATCTTTTATGGCATGGAAAAATAGAAACAACTTTAACAAGAGCTAAAGAAACAAAAGCAATAGCAGATTCATTAATAGCTCTAGCTGTAAAAGAAGCTGGAAACTTTGAAGAAGTAGAAGCAAAAGTTTCAAAAGCAAAAGTTGATGAAAAAGGTAACAAAGTTACTGAATTAGTAAAAAGCAAAAATGGCAGAGAATACTTAAAAGTAGTAAGAGAAACAACTACTGAAAAAAGAAAGAAAGACATGCCATCAAAACTTAATGCAAGAAGAAAAATCATGCAAAATGTTAACAAAGTAAAAGATGCAGACGGAAAGAATGTTGATATACCAACAAAATTATTCGATGAATTAGCACCAAAATACAAAGATGTAAAAGGTGGATATACAAGAATAATAAGAAAAGGTCAACGTAGAGGAGACGCTGCAGAAACAGTTATATTAGAATTAATATAGTATAATATAATATTGAAGGGCAATGCTTTCTGCATTGTCCTTTTTGTCATTAATAAAATTCATGGTGTTTACACCAAAGGAAAAAATAATAAAAAGATTAATGAGAACAGGAGCTTAGGACGGTTATGTCATAAGCTCCTTATATTCATCATAAGTAAGAACCTTTACAAAATTGAAATCCTTAGAAAAAGCTTTTAGGATGCCAAGAGTATTATCGGTGGAGTCTAAATCAACCACTAAAATTTCTGAAATATCTAAATTGTAGTATAACATTTTATAAATGAAAATTTTTAAAAAATATTCAATGGTATTTTCTTGATTATGTGTAGTTATTACAAAGAATGAGCCATCAAAAGAGATTTTGGGATATTTATGTAAGTGGATAATAGTTTTTAATATGTCAAACAATCCATATAATGCTAAGACCCATAATATTGAATTAAATATAAAATTAGCCACTTTAAGAGCCTCCTTGAAATTGCAAATTTATAAGAAAAGATTTTTTATATATTATATGTGAGAAACAATTAAAGTGTGAAAGGAATGTGATGTGAGATATGTCGTAAATAGTCGTACGAATGTTTGTATAAAATGAGCAAAAACTATTGCTTTTGAGTGAAAACAATAATATAATATAGCAATAAAATGATTGAAAGAAATGTATACTTATGATAATATAAAAAAGTTAAAATAATAAGAAATAGAGGAATTAATTTTGCAGTTAGAAGGACAAGTAGTAAATATTATATATAGGAATGAAATAAATAGTTATACAGTAGCATCTTTTGAAACAAACGAGAAGGAAGAAACTACTATTGTAGGCTATTTACCATTTGTAAATGAAGGAGATAACTTAAAAATAACAGGTGACGTAGTAAAACACCCTGATTATGGTGAACAATTCAAAATTGTAACTTTTGAAAAGATGATGCCAACTACAAAAGAAGCATTAGAGAGATATTTGTCAAATGGAACATTTAAAGGAATTGGACCTGCTACGGCAAAGAAAATTGTAAATACATTTGGTGATGATACTATTAATGTTATAAAACTCGAGCCACAAAAGTTGATTCAGATTAAGGGAATAACTAAAGAAAAGGCTCTTGAAATCGCAGAGCAATTTTTAGCAAATTGGGAAATATGGCAGATTGTAGGCTTTTTAGATAAGTTTGGAATTGGTCCTCAGAGTGCAGAGGGAGTATACAAAAAATTAGGAGAAGGTGCCTTAGAAAAAATAAGTGAAAATCCATACATTCTAATAGATGTAGCTAGCAAGGTTAGCTTTGAAAAGGTAGATAAAATAGCACTTGAGATGGGAGCACAACCTGATAATTATAAAAGAATTAGAAGTGGTATAAAGTATGGACTAGAAAGAATAGGCTTAAATGGAAATTCAAGTGTACTCTATGAGAATTTAATAAAATATGAAATTGATTTATTGAAGGTTGATGAAAATTCCATAGAAGAAGCAATTATAAATATGAAAGCAAAGGGAGAAATCGTAATAGAAGAAAGACCGATTTCTGATAATCCAACAAAAGTAATAGAATGGGTTTATTCAAAAGCTTTTTATGATGCGGAAAAAAATATTGCAGAGAGGTTGATTACATTAAGAGACTTTGATAACATGAAATACATAAAAACATTAAAAAAAGATTTAAAATTAATTGAAGATGATATTGATATAGAATTATCAAATATGCAAAAAGAAGCGGTGGAAAGTATAAACGAAAATAATGTATGTGTAATAACAGGTGGACCTGGTACAGGAAAAACTACAATTATAAAGGCAATTATAGAATTGTATAAAAAGCATGGAATGAAGCCTGTGCTATGTGCTCCTACAGGAAGAGCCGCAAAACGTATGACAGAAACAACGGGTGAAGATGCAAAAACCTTACATAGACTTCTTGAACTTTCAGGAATATCTGATGATGTAGACAATTTCAATACAGAACTACTTGTAACTCCTATTGATGGGGATATTATAATAGTTGATGAAGCATCAATGCTTGATATGTTTTTAATGAATTATCTATTAAAAGCAATATACAAGGGTACGAAACTTGTATTAGTAGGAGATATAGACCAGCTACCATCAGTTGGTCCAGGAAGTGTTTTAAAGGATATTATTGAATCAAAACAAATTACTACGATTACATTAAATCAGATTTTTAGACAAGCAGCAAAAAGTAAAATAATCGTGAATGCACATAGAGTAAATGAGGGAGAAAGTTTCATAGGAGGCAATGTAAAACAAACTACAATAGATGACCAGAATATAGATTTATTAGATGATTTCTTCTATATAAATGAATCTGACCAAGAGAAGATACAAAAAACAATAATAAGTTTATGTAAAGGCAGGTTACAGAAGTTTGGAAATTTTGATTTCTTCAATAATATACAGGTAATTACACCTACCAAAAAAGGAAAACTTGGAACCAAAGAATTAAATGTATTGCTACAAAATGAATTGAATCCAGAAGATAGTGAGAAACATGAAAGAACTTTTGGAGAGATAAAATTTAGAGAGCAAGACAGAGTAATGCAGACAAAAAATAATTATAATATAATGTGGCAAAAAGACAATGATAGAGAGTTTAAAAAAGAACTTGGAAACGGTATTTTTAATGGAGAACTTGGAAGAATTGAGCGAATTAATAAAGAAGAGAAGACTGTAACTGTCAGATTTGATGACGGAAAATATGCAATGTATGAAAATACAGATTTGGACCAACTTGAACATGCATACAGCATTACTGTTCATAAATCTCAAGGAAGCGAATTTGATGTAGTAATTTTAATTGCTGCACAAACGGCTCCAATGTTACTTACAAGGAATTTAATTTATACAGCAATGACGAGAGCAAAGAAATTGCTAATTATAATTGGACCACAGAGCACAGTTAATTACATGATACAAAATAACACAACAAGACAAAGAAACACAGGCTTGAAATTTAAATTAGAAAAGATTGGAGAATAGAAATAAGATACATAGATATTTATAATATTGTTGAATATATAATTGAATTAATTTATCCACCAAAGTGTGTTTTTTGTGGAAAATTCAACCAAGAATATCTATGCAAAAATTGCCGAAAAGCCTTGCAACAAGTCGAAAAAATGCATATAGATTATTATAAAAATAAAGAAATATTTTTCGACGAACATATTTATACGTTTAAATATAAGAATATAAGAAAGAATATACTTGATTATAAATTTAATGATAAATCATATTATTATAAGGCTTTTGTGAACATTTTGTTAAAAGACAAAAAAATGTGTGAAATTTTAAAATCTTATGATATAATAGTTCCAGTTCCAATACATAATAAAAGAAGAATGGAAAGAGGATACAATCAAACAGAATTAATAGCCAAGGAATTATCAAGAAAGATAACCTATTATACAAATACTATGGAAAAAACAAAACAAGAAATATTAAAATATGAAAATATTCTGATAAAGAAAAATAATACCAAGCCTCAGAGTTCATTAAACAAAATACAAAGAGCTGAAAATGCTAAAAATGTTTATAAACTTAGAAAAAACAAAAGGATGATATTGGAATATGAAAAAATTAAAAATAAAAATATACTTATTTTTGATGATATTTATACAACTGGTGCAACGGCGAATGAATGTGCAAAAGTAATAAACGAGGAACTGGCACCAAATAAAATCGGAATATTAACTATGGCAAAAGATTAACAGAAGAATATAAATTTATAAGGAGGAATGTATGGAAGACTTAGTAGAGAGCATTTTGGACTATATTAGATCTGATTATACGGATTACGCTATTATGATTAATGGTGAGTGGGGAAGCGGAAAAACTTATTTTTGGAACCATAAAATAAGAAATAAGATTGAGGCAATGCAGGTAAACGGAAAGAAATACACTACTATCTATATGTCGCTTTATGGAATATCTAACCTAGAAGAAATAAGTAAAAAAATCTTCATCGAGACTACTCAACTTATGGATAAGAACTTGAAAAAATTCATGGGTTCCAAAGGAGAAAAGGTAATACCAGAATACGCAAAAACAGGACTTGATATGGCTAACTTTTTTGGTGTTACACAAAATGGAGACAAAATAGACTATGAGGAATTCTTCTCAACAGACGACAAAGTACTTTGCTTCGATGACCTTGAGAGAGCTAATGTAGATGTTATAGATATATTAGGATATATAAATAACTTCGTAGAACATGATCATATAAAAACAATAATTATATGTAACGAAAAAGAATTGTCTACAAAATTAAAAAGCAGTAATTTGGAAATGAAAACATTTATTGCTACATATTTGTTAGATAAACAAAACAAACTTAATATAAAAACAGATGAACCAATGGTTGAAAGAATTCAAGATACAATCGAATATGTATTTGATAAGGCAAATGATTACGAAAGAATAAAGGAAAAACTTATTGGAGAAACCTTTGAATATGCACCAGAATTCACATATATAATTAATGGACTTTTAATGAGATATGAAAGATACCCAGAATTAATTAGATTCTTAAGAGAAAATTCATATTTAATTACCACAACATTTAACAAGAGTGGAACAAGAAATTTAAGAATTTTGAAGCATGCATTAAATGACTTTAAGAAAATATTTGATATGGTAAATCAGGATTATCCGAACACAAATAATAGAATATTGCAGACAATGCTTATATTTACAATAGCTATATCCTTTGAAATTAAGGCTGGAAAAGTTACAAAAGATAAGTTTAAAAATATTATGAACAACGAAGAATATAGAGCAATATTGGTTTCTTCAAGAGTATTTATGGATAACAGACAATTCTACATTAAAGAATTTGATAATACTTACTATTATAATTTTAAAGTTGAATATAGGTTCTTTAAATTTATAGAGATGTATGTGCGTACAAGAATATTTGACATGAAAGTATTTAAAGAGAACATGGAGGTTATAAGAAATACTGTAGATACAGACAAGCTTCCAGGATACAAGAGACTGCTTACAGAAGAATATTGGAAAATATCAGATGATCAATTCCCAACTGTAATAAATGGAGTAATTGAAGATGTAAAAAGTGGTAAGATAGAACCAATAAATATTGTAAAACTTTTTGCATATTTCAGCCATTTTATTGAGAATAATTTAATAGATTATGATATTCAAACAATCGAAAGTGTTTTCTTAACGGGAATGAATATTGCTTCAGTTTCGGCTTCATATTGCGATGATGCAGAAGAAGAACTATCTCAAATTGCAACAGAAGATGCTGGAAGCGAAATGAATAATATAATTGCAAGATTTAATGAGCTAAATGCTCAATTAAAAGATAAAATGTACAAAGAAAAAGCAGATGAGTTATTCAAGTGTATACCAATGAAAATGGAATTGTTCTATGATAAGTTTGCGAAGGAATGTAATAATGTTCCAATATTTAAATATTATGATCCATTCCAACTATTCCAAAGAATATCTTGTGCAAGCAATGAAGATATAGTATCAATCAGAGAAATGTTGTCTGAAAGAGCTAAAAAGTATAAAAATGAGATTGAACCTGAAATGAAGAATATTGCTAAACTAAAACAAATTATGATGGATTATATCGATGGAAAACACCCAACAATAAAAACATTTATGATAGAAGAGTTTGCTAAAGAACTTGAAAAAATACTTGAAAACTACCAATAAGAACCTACAAAATAAAATTATAAAAATGAATAATTTCTTCCTTATTTGTAATAATAAGAATATAAAATAAAGATTTATTATAAATGAGGAGGAACAAAATGAAAGCAACTGGTGTTGTTAGAAGAATAGATGACTTAGGCAGAGTTGTTATTCCAAAAGAGATAAGAAGAACGCTTAGAATTAAAGAGGGAGACCCACTTGAAATTTTTACAGATAAGGAAGGAGAAATAATTTTGAAAAAATATTCTCCTATTGGGGAACTTTCTGAATTTGCATCAGAATATGCTGAAACATTAACAAAAACAACAGGACACATTGCCTGTATAACTGATAAAGATACAGTAATAGCTGTCTCTGGGGCTTCAAAAAAAGAGTGGCTGGAACAAAATATAAGTAGAGAACTAGAAAGAATTCTTGAAGATAAGGAAAATTATATAAGCAAGGAAAATAACGATATGGCAGTTCCAATTACTCAAAATGAAACAAGAGATAAGATAAATAAAGCACAGGTTATATATCCAATAATATCTGACGGAGATGCAATAGGGAGTGTTATACTTCTATCCAAGGATGAAAAAACTAAAATGAGCGAAGTTGAACAAAAAGTTGCACAATCTGCCGCAAATTTTCTAGGGAAACAGATGGAAATATAAAAATAATGGCACAAAATAATAAATTTTTTCAAAAAGTACTTGATAAAAAAATTTTTTTATAGTATAAATATATAAGAGCATGATAATTACAAAGGAGGAAATGAAAATGGAAGGACCAATAAATGAAAATGCATTTACAGAAAATGTTGGAACAAATGAAATAAAAAATCAATTTGATGCATCTGTACCAAGCAAAATAAGCACTTGGACAAAAATTAAAAACTTCTTATTCCAAGACATAACAGTTGAACTTACACCAAGACAAGAAGCTACATTTAAAGCAATAAATGATTTTTGGCATCAAGAAATTGATGAAACACAAGCAAAGAGTTTTTTGTTCCAAAAAATACAATTTTAATTAGAAAAATTTATTTATACTAGGGAAATTAGATATATAAATATTATTAATTTATAATCTAAAGACTCTAGTTTTTTTATTTTAATAATAAAACTACTTGAAAACTGTATATTTTTGTTATAGAATAAAACATGTCTAAAAAGACAAAATAGTGATGTATTACATCAAAAGAGGAGGAATTTTTATGTCAGTTAAAGTTGGAATTAATGGTTTTGGAAGAATAGGAAAACTAGCATTCCAAGCAGCACTAAAAAATAAAGAAGTAGAGGTAGTAGCAGTTAATGATCCTTTTATAGCAGCAGATTACATGGCTTACATGGTTAAGTTCGATTCTGCTCATGGAAGATTTAATGGAGATATTAAATCTGAAGAAGGAAAACTAATTGTAGACGGAAAAACAATAAATGTTTATAACGAAATGGACCCAAACAATATTCCATGGGGAAAAGAAGGAGTTGAGTATGTTCTAGAATGCTCTGGAGTATTTACAACAATGGAAAAAGCTCAAGCACATTTAAACGCAGGAGCTAAAAAAGTTGTTATAAGTGCACCATCAAAAGATGCTCCAATGTTTGTAATGGGAGTAAACAACAAATCTTATGACCCAAGCATGAACATAGTTTCAAATGCATCTTGTACAACAAACTGTTTAGCACCACTTGCTAAAGTCATAAATGATAACTTCGGAATCAAAGAAGGATTAATGACAACAGTTCATTCAACAACTGCAACACAAAAAACAGTTGATGGAGCTTCTAAGAAAGATTGGAGAGGTGGTAGAGCAGCGAGTGCAAATATAATACCATCATCAACAGGCGCTGCAAAGGCAGTTGGAAAAGTTATTCCAGAATTAAATGGAAAACTAACAGGAATGGCATTTAGGGTACCAACAATAGACGTATCTGTTGTAGATTTAACATGTAATCTTGAGAAACCAACAACTTATGAAGAAATATGTGCAGCTATGAAAAAAGCTTCAGAGGGTGAGCTAAAAGGAATAGTTGAGTACTGTGATGAAGATGTTGTATCATCGGATTTCTTAAGTGATGAACACACATCAATATTCGATGCAAAAGCAGGAATAATGCTTACAGATACATTTGTGAAATTAGTTGCTTGGTATGACAATGAGTGGGGATATGCACACAAATTAGTTGATTTAGCAGCATACATGGCATCAGTTGATCACAAATAATTAGAGTTATAGCAATATATAATTTATTGTAAGCCAAATTATTATTTTGAATTAGCTAAAAATCTAATAGAAGTATAAAATATTTTTATAAAGTTCTTGTGGGGCTTGAGAATATCAAGCCCCAGAGAATTAATTATAAAATAGTATGAGAAATCCAAAGGCGATGTGAGAAAGAAATTAAATTATAAAATATTACGAGCAACCTAATAGAATCAAATGCAAATAACACGGAAATCGAACTAAAAGTTAGATATTAGAGAACTATAGTATAAATATAGTTTTGCAATATCTATCTTAAAAGTTAAGCTAGATAAACCAAGCAATAAAACAATTAAAAAATCTGAAGGAGGTTTTTGTATGAATAAAAAAACTGTTAGAGATATTGATGTTAAAGGAAAGAAAGTACTTGTAAGATGTGACTTCAATGTACCACTAGATGAAAATTTTAATATTACAGACAATAGAAGAATAGTAGGAGCATTACCAACAATAAAATACTTATTAGACAACGAATGCAAAGTAATACTATGCTCACATCTAGGAAGACCAAAGGGACAGGTAAAAAAAGAATTTTCGCTTGCACCAGTTGCAAAAGAATTATCAAGACTATTAGGAAAAGAAGTTAAACTTGCAGAGGACATAATTGGACCAAGTGCAAAAGAACTAACTTCAAATATGAAGGATGGAGAAATAGTTTTATTAGAGAATGTAAGATTTGATGCAAGAGAAGAGGCAAATGATTCTGAATTCGCAAAAGAATTAGCTTCAATGGCAGAAATATATGTAAATGATGCATTTGGAACAGCTCATAGAGCTCACAGTTCAACAGCTGGAGTTGCAAGCTATTTACCAGCAGTTGCAGGATTTTTAATGGAAAAAGAAATCAACTTCTTGGGAACAACTCTAGAAAATCCAGAAAGACCATTTATGGCAATTTTAGGAGGAAAGAAAGTATCTGATAAAATTGGTGTAATAGATAGCCTATTAGAAAAAGTTGATACATTAATAATTGGTGGAGGAATGGCTTATACATTCTTCAAAGCAATGGGATATAATGTTGGAAATTCAATTTGCGAATTAGATAAATTAGACCTTGCAACATCACTTATGGAAAAGGCAAAAGCTAAAGGTGTTAAATTAATGCTACCAATCGATACAAAGGTTGGAAAGGAATTTAAAGAAGATACTGAAAGTAAAACAGTTTCTTATAAAGAAATTCCTGATGGCTGGGAAGGATTTGACATCGGAGCTGAAACAATAAAAATGTATGAGGAAGAACTTTCAAAAGCAAAAACAGTAATCTGGAATGGACCAGTTGGTTTATTTGAATTTGATCAATTTGCAATTGGAACAAATAGCATAGCAAAATTCTTAGGAGACATGAAAGATGTAACAACTATAATTGGTGGAGGAGATTCTGCAGCAGCTATAGAGAAACTTGGAATAGGAGATAAATTTACACATATATCTACAGGTGGAGGAGCATCTCTTGAATTCTTAGAGGGAAAGAAACTTCCAGGAGTAGAATGTTTATTAGATAAATAAAATAGTAGAATTGAATTTCGCCCAATAGGGACGCCCCTTTTTGGGCGAAAGAATATAAAGATTAAAAAGACAGATAAAGAAATTAAAATTAAAATTTAAATAAAGAAAATTTTAACTTTAGATTTGAAAAAGAATGAAAAATTTTCAACCAAAAAGGGGCGTCCCTATTGGGCGAAAGGAGTTTTATATGAGAAAAAAAGTTATTGCAGGAAATTGGAAAATGAACATGCTTCCTGGAGACACAATAAATTTTATAGAACAATTTGCACCTCTTGTAAAAGGCACAGAGAATGAAGTTATTTTATGTGTTCCATATACAGACATATTTTATGCATGGCATACACTTGAAGGAACAAATATTCATTTAGGTGCTCAAAACATGCACTGGAAAGAAAAAGGAGCATACACAGGAGAAATATCTGCACAAATGCTTAAATCTATGGGAGTTGAGTATGTAATAATTGGTCACTCTGAAAGAAGAGCATATTTTGCAGAAACAGATGAAACTGTAAATAAGAAAATTAAATCAGCATTTGCAAATGATTTAAAGCCAATAGTTTGTGTTGGTGAAAGCTTAGAACAAAGAGAAGAAGGAAAAACAGTAGATATAATTACTTCTCAAGTTGAGAAAGCATTAGAAGGACTTACTGATGATCAAGTTAAAAATACAATAATTGCTTATGAACCAATATGGGCAATTGGAACAGGAAAAACAGCAACATCAGAAGACGCAAACAACAGCATAAAAGCAATAAGAAATAAAATTTCAAATATCTATGGAAAAGATGTTGCAGAAAGTGTTATAATACAATATGGTGGAAGTGTAAAATCTTCAAATGCCAAAGAACTATTTGAAACATCTGACATAGATGGAGCATTAGTTGGTGGAGCAAGTCTAAAAGCAGACGAGTTTGCAAAAATAGTAAACTATGATAAATAACAGAAGAAGCAAAATAACAAGAATATATGTACTAAAATGAAAATGGAAGGAAGTTATATAAAATGAAAGACAAATTAACAATGCTAATGATAATAGACGGATTTGGAATAAATGAAAAAGAACAAGGAAACGCTGTAAAGCTTGCCAATACTCCAAATCTAGATAAACTTATGAAAACATGCCCTAATTCAAGAATATTTGCAAGTGGACTAAGTGTAGGACTTCCAGAAGGACAAATGGGAAATTCTGAAGTTGGACACACAAACATTGGAGCAGGAAGAATAGTTTATCAAGAATTAACAAAAATAACAAAATCAATAGAAGATGGAGACTTTTTCAGTATTCCAGAATTCAATAAGGCAATAGAAAATTGTAAAAAATACAACTCAAAATTACACATAATGGGATTAGTATCTGACGGAGGAGTTCATAGTCATATTCGCCATTTATACGGATTACTAGAACTTGCAAAGAGAAAAGACTTTGAAAATGTATTTGTACATTGCTTCATGGACGGAAGAGATACTCCACCAGCTTCAGGAGAAAGCTATATAACAAAGCTAGAAGAAAAAATGAAAGAAAAAGGAATTGGAAAAATTGCTACAATTTCTGGTAGATTCTATGCAATGGACAGAGACAAGAGATGGCAAAGAGAGCAAAAAGCTTATGATGCAATGGTCTATGGAAAAGGAAATAAAGCAAGTTCAGCAATACAAGCAGTTGAAGCATCATACCAAAAAGAAGTATTTGATGAGTTTATAGAACCAACAGTTATATGCAATGGAGATGCACCTGTTGCAAAAATAGAACCACATGATTCTGTAATTTTCTTCAACTTTAGACCAGACAGAGCAAGACAAATAACAAGAACACTTGTTGATCCAGAATTCAATGAATTTGAAACAAGAAAAGACTTAGATTTATGCTTTGTTTGCATGACTCCTTATGATGAAACTTTACCAAATGTTGAAATAGCATTCAAAAAAGAACATTTGAAAAATACTTTTGGAGAATATATAAGTAATTTAGGATATACACAGTTACGTATTGCAGAAACAGAAAAATATGCACACGTTACCTTCTTCTTTAATGGAGGACAAGAAAAACAATATCCAGGAGAAGACAGAATATTAGTACCATCTCCAAAGGTTGAAACTTACGATATGCAACCTGAAATGAGTGCAAGAGAAGTAACTGAAAAAGTTGTAGATGCAATCAATTCTAAAAAATATGATGCAATAATATTAAATTATGCAAATACAGATATGGTTGGACATACAGGAAGTCTAGAAGCTGCAATAAAGGCAGTAGAAACAATAGACGAATGCGTAGGAAAAGTTGTAGAAGCTGTAAATGCACAAAATGGAAGATTAATAATAACAGCAGATCACGGAAATTGTGAGCAAATGATAGATTATAAAACAGGAGAGCCACATACAGCTCATACAACAAACCCTGTTCCAGTAATCTTAGTTGGAATGGAAAATGCAAAATTAAAAGAAGGAAAACTTGCAGACTTAGCACCAACAATGCTAGATATAATGAACCTTCCAAAGCCAGAAGAAATGACAGGAGAAAGCATTATAGTAGAAAAATAGAACTATAAAACGAATCAAAACAAGAGGAAAATAATATAATAGTAGAAAAAAGTAGGGAGAATGGATGAAGTCGAAAGCAACAATAAAAGAACTTTATTCAAAAATTAGACAGTGTCTATTTTATATGATACCTGAAAGTTGGGAAAGTATATATTTATATGCATCTGTTATACAAAGGGATAATGGTGAAGAAACAGGAGAAATGTTTTTTTACTATTTTCCTAAAAGTATAATAAAAAGAAATCCTATAAATGTATATCAAATACCAAATAAATTCAATCTTGATGAAAATGAATTTATAAAACTAACAAATGAATTATATGAACTAATAAAAGAACTAAGAAGACAGTGTAAAATATATGAAAAAATAGATTGGTCTAATATAACGATTAGTATAGAAAATGTAGAATTCTTAGCTGAATATGATTGTGATGACTTAATTAATTCTATATATTCGAATAATGATAGAATGGTAATATGGCAATATAAATATTTAGATTATCCAATGGAGAAATTTCCAAAAGAGATAAGAAAAATAATAAAGCAATATTTAGCCGAAGAAGAACATGGATTACATGCAAAGAAAACATATGGTGAAACATTTTATCAACCACACGAACATAACAATATCAGTTATGATATAAATAGAAAAGAAGATGAATATATAAAAGTCGATGAAGAAACTAAGGATTTTACAATGGTAAATGATGATATTTATGAAGTAAAGCCAAAAAGAAAATTCTTCAAGAAAAAGGATAACAATAAAATGTTAAACGAAAAAAATGAAAAATTTAAAGAAGATGAAATAGTAGTTAGAAATCAAATTTTAAAATACTAAAACAGCTACATTATATGAAAAAATTTGAGGAAAAATAAGGAGAAAATTATGGCTGGAAAAAGAACAATGGAGAGTGGAAGAACAAAAAAAGGAAAAAACTTTTATTTTTATAAATTAATTGTTGTATTATTTTTTGTTATTGCTGTAGCTTTTGTACTTTATATTGCACCAAACTATATTAGGAATGATGTAGTAGGAAAAACGAATTTAGTAATAAATAATAGTAATGTTACAAAGAGTTTAAAAAATGATGTGTTAATTGAAGATGGAGTTGTGTATGTGTCTACAAAAGACATTGCGAATTTCTTCGATGGAAATATATTTTATGATAATAAATATGACCAGATTATTACATCATCAGACACAAAGCTTGCAAGCTTAAAAATAAACAATGATACTATCACTGTAAACGGAGCTTCAAAAGAAATAATGAAACCAGCAAAAAAAGTTGGACAAGAGTTCTATCTGCCATTTTCGGAAATAAGCAAAAGTGTATATAATGTGGAAACAAAATATATTGAAGACACAGACACAGTTGTATTAGTTTCTCTTGATAGAGAACTAACCTATGCAAACAGTAGAAAAAATAATAGCGTAAAATACAAACCAACTGGATTTTCAAAAACAATTGATAGAGTAAGTGCAGGAGATAATTTAACTATAGCTCAACAAGATGACAGTACAGATTCTTCTGGCTGGGTAAAGGTTACAACTGAAAATGGAAAAGTTGGATATGTAAAGGAAAACAGTATTGCTAACGAGAAAAAGGTCAGGGACAACCTTGAAATAGAGCCACAAGTACAAGGAAAAATAAGCATGTTTTGGGATTATTTTTCAGAATATGCACAAGCTCCTCAAAGAAGCGGAAAAGTAGAAGGAGTAAATGTTGTTTCACCAACATTCTTCACACTACAAAAGCTTGGCAAGGGTAACATTGTTGCAAATGTAGGAACCAGAGGAACTAACTATATAAATTGGGCTCACAATAACGGATATAAAGTATGGGCATCATTCTCAAACAACTCACTAAAAGACACAACATCTGAAATCTTGAATGATTATGAATTAAGACAGAAGCTGATAGATAATATTATAACAGCAGTTGTTACATACAATATTGACGGAATAAACATGGACTTCGAAAATATCTATGAAGCCGATAAATTAATGTATTCGAGATTAATTATAGAACTTGCACCAAGACTAAGAGAATTGGGAAAAGTACTATCTGTAGATGTAACGGCTCCAGATGGATCACCAGACTGGTCATTATGTTATGATAGAAACACCATTGGCAAAGTTGCGGATTATATCGTGTATATGGGATATGACCAAAACGGTGTATCATCTCCAAAAGAAGGAACAACAGCAGGCTGTGACTGGGTTGAAGCAAACATCAAGAAATTCTTAGGACAAGAAGAAGTTTCAGCAGACAAATTAATACTTGCGGTTCCATTCTACACAAGGATTTGGACAGAAACAAATGGAGAAATAGACAGTAGAGTAGTTGAAATGAAAGAAGTATATTCTTTAATTCCATCAGATGCAAAAATAGAATGGGATGACGAATTAAAGCAAAACTATGCTGAATATCAAAAAAATGGCAAGACATATAAAGTATGGATTGAAGATGAAAAATCTTTAAAATACAAGCTAGAATTAGTTAATACTTATAATTTAGCAGGAGCAGCATATTGGGAAAAAGATAGAGAACCAGACAGTATTTGGAGCACAATAGCACATATATTAAATGTGAAATAAAACAATTATAAAAAATATATGAAAAAGGCAGAATATCTAATAAAAGATAATCTGCTTTTTCCCTTTTTATTTTAGTAAAAAATTTTAATAAAAAATTTTCACACCTATAATTGTTTTAATAAAATTCATTTATAATTGGAACATTTGAATAAAATGTAATAAATGAAAAAGAAAAAAATACAATTAAAAGAGAAAAATCAGCTCTAGAGCAATTATAGAATGGAAGATGAAAGATGAAAAAAATTTTATATGTTGATATATGCTATGATAAAAAAGAATATAAAACAAGAAAAAAAGAAGAAAAATCAGATACAATTTTGCAATTTATAAATATTAGCAAATCAAGAAAGGTAAAGCCAAAGATAAAAAAAAAACTAAAACTAAAACAGAAAGAAAAGGAAGATAATCCAGAAAGAGAAGAATATATAAATTTTAAAAAGAACATAAAAAAACTAAATAGAATAATTGAAAAAAGAATTAGAAAAATAAAAAAAGGTGATTTAAGAGTAAATGTTAAAATAGTGCCTTCAAATGAAGTAATAAAAATAGTAAAGAAATTAGAGAAAATAGAAGAAATAGAGAAAGCAGAAAAAAATAAGAAAATAAAAGAAACAGATGAAATAAAGAAAATAGAAAAAATAAAGAGAATAAGCGAGCAAAATCTTGAAGAGAATAAATCCAAAACAAATACTTTCTCGATTGTTGACTTAGTAAATGAAATAGAACAAAGCAAAAATATATATTGTGAAAATTCGATAGAAATACTTAATAATATAATGAAAGACGGGAAAAAAGAAACAAAAGAACAGAGTGTTTATATACTATTAGAACAAAGCTCTAATTTAAACAACATAAAAATAAAAGAGATGCTTAATCAATATAAAATAGTGTATATAATAACAGACAATGTAAAACAATATAGAAAAATAGAACAATTTGCAGATGAGGAAGCAGAAATGCTTATTATATTAAATAACAGAAAAAAAAGCCTGTCAAAAGCAAAATATATAATAAATTACGACTTTAGACAAGAAGATATAGAAAAGTTTAATATAAACAGAACTGCAACTATTTTGAATGTTGCACAGAATAAAATAAAGATATATCAAGGATTTCAAGGAATAGTTATAAACAATATAAGACTAAAAAGTGAAAAAGATGAAAAATTTCCTATAGAATACGAGATAGAAAAAAATAGAGAAAAAATAAATGAAAAGATAAAAAATGAGGAATATTATTTAATTGGAGAAAATGGAGAAATTAATAAAGAGGAAATAATAAAATTGCAATAGAATTAAGTTGGGAAAAACTAAAACTCATATATTTAATAAAAATCCAACGAAACATATTAGAAAAAATAAAACAGTAAAAAAATATAACATTCTAAAAAAGTGTATTAACTAAAATATTACAACAATATTACAAATAAAAAAATCTATTGAAATCAAAAAAATGGTATGATATTATGAAATACAATAGAGAATAATTAAGAAAAGAGGAAAACTATGGATAAAAGAAAATTAAATAATGAAACGGGAATAACAATAATAGCTTTATCAATTACAATAATAGTAATGCTTATATTAGCGGGAATTTCTATAGCCACAGTAAGTCCAATGATAAAAAATTCTGAAGAAGCAAAACAAGAACAAGACATTGAAACAGAAAAATCAATTGTATCAAGGGCAGCATTTGCAGCAGAAAAAGTAGGAGTAAAAGGTAGGATTACTAAAGATAATTTACAAAAGATGATGCAAAATGAACTTCCATCTGGCAATTTTACTGTTACAGAAAATGGCAATGGTTTTACTATTACATTTACAGACTCAAATAGATCATACAATGTTGACAAAAAATAGAAGACTAACTGGAATATCTTTCCAACCTCTTGACAAATCTTAAAAAAAGGTTTAATATATTTAATTGTGAATTAATATTAGATAAATAGATCTATACTGCAAATGTGCAAAAGGAGGTTAGCAATATGGAAGAGAAGGGAATACTTGTATCACAAGAAGGTTATGAAAAATTAGAAAAAGAATTAGATTATCTTAAAACAACAAAAAGAGCAGAAATAGCAGAAAAAATAAAAGTTGCACTTGGATTTGGAGATTTATCAGAAAACTCTGAGTATGATGAAGCAAAAAATGCTCAAGCAGAAAATGAAGGCAAAATAGCTGAATTAGAAAACAAAATAAGATATGCAAAGATAATCGATGAATCTGAAATAGATACAAAAACAGTACAAGTTGGAAATATAGTAAAAGTTTATGACGAAGAATTTGAAGAGGAAGTAACATATACAATAGTTGGTTCTACTGAAGTTGATTTGGCACAAAACAAAATTTCTAACGAGTCTCCTGTAGGAGCTGCTTTAATCGGAAAGAAAAAAAATGATGTTGTAGAAGTAAAAGTTCCTGCTGGAACAATGAAATACAAAGTCTTAGCAATAACGAAATAATAAAAATCCTTTTTATGATCTTAATATCATAAGAAGGATTTTTTTATTGCTACTTTATTACAGAAATTGCAGAGTATAGCAAAAAAATCACTCACAAATTATTTCGTGAGCGACCTTTAATTTTGTTATAAATTTGCAACAATAAGAAACAAATATTATATAAAAACTTAGATTCTAATTGCTGATTCAAGGGCAAGTTCAATCATTGAATTTAAAGATGTTTGTCTTGCCTCAGCTGATATTTCTTGATGTTTATAGTGTGAGTCCACAACGCTTAACAAACAGCTGGCTTTCTTTCCGAATATATGTGCATTATAAAATAAAGCAAATGCTTCCATTTCTGCACCGATGATGTTTAAGTCCTTTGGAAATCTTGCAATTAATCCATTTACATCTTTAACATAATAATCAAAACAATCTGTACAAAGAGTATTTCCTTTTATGTAAGGAATATTACAATCATGAGCAGTATCCTCGATTATTTTATTTAATTCTGCACTTGATTCCATAATGTGAACATCTTCTTCATTAAGTTCAAAGGCATAATTTCCCTCGGTGTATGTGTTATCAACTAAAATAGTATCAAGCAGATTCAAATCCTCTGAATAGGCTCCGCAAGAACCAATTCTTATAATTGAATCTACATCATAAAATTTGAATAATTCATAAGAATAAATTCCCATACTTGGCATTCCCATGCCAGATGCAAATACAGTTATTTTCTTGCCTTTATACTCTCCAGTATAACCAAACATGTTTCTAACTGAATTTACTAATTTTACATTAGTCATAAAATTATCTACAATATATTTTGCTCTTAATGGGTCTCCAGGCATTAGAACAACTTTTGCAATGTCTTCTTTTTTAGCTTCATTGTGTGGTGTCATAAACACAACTCCTTGTATAATATATTTAGGTTTTTGCTAATGGATTTACCTATAAACCGATAGTCGCTATAAGAATTTATATCCGTATAGTAACTTTATAATGCAATTATAACATAGAAACATAAAAGTACAAGTGAAAATTTATTTTTACAAGAAATCTATTGAAAAATTAAAAAAATATGATAGAATATAAATACTAAAAAGAAAATTTGTTTGCACCAAAGGAGAAAAAGATGATAGCATATCTAAAAGGAAAATTACAATTCAAATCTGATGAATATATAATTATAGAAGTACAAGGAATTGGCTATAAGGTATTTATGTCGAAGAAGGCAATCGATTCTTTGCCAGATGATGGAGAGGTAAAAGTTTATACATATTTAAAAGTTAGAGAGGACGACATTAGCTTATTTGGATTCAATTCAAACGAAGAGCTACACACATTTGAGTTACTTATTTCGGTAGGAGGAATAGGTGCAAAATCTGCAATAACAATACTTTCAAATATTACACCTTCAAGATTTGCCTTAGCCGTAATAACAAATGAAGTAAACACTTTAAAGAAATTACCAGGCATTGGACCAAAAACAGCACAAAGAATTATCCTTGAATTGAAAGATAAGATAAAAACAGAAGATGCAATTTCTAATAATGAAGCTGACGAAGATAGCATAGATAACAAAATGAAGAATGAAGAGGAACAAGAAGATTTAATTCAGGCTCTTCAGGTGCTAGGATACAGAAGATATGAGATTAATAAGATATTGCCAAAGATAAAACAAGAGAGTTTGGAAGAAAAAATAAAAGAGGCATTACAATATTTAGCTCGTTAAAATAAATTTGAATTTAGAGGAAAAGTTTCAAAAAATAAGGGCAGACTATTTTTTATGTAACAGCCCCAAAATTGAAATAAGAAAGCTATGAAGAAATCTCGCCCAAAAAGGGGCGTCCCTAATGGGCGAAAATAGAAAGGAAGCAATTAAATGAATGCAAATGAACCACTGGCGTACAGAATGAGCCCTAAAACATTAGATGATTATGTGGGACAAGAAAAGATATTAGGAAAAGATAAAATTTTATATAGAACTATTCAGGCAGATAGGCTTTCTAGCATTATTTTATGGGGACCTCCTGGCTGTGGAAAAACATCTTTGGCAAGGGTTATTAGCAACACCACAAAATATAAGTTTACAAAGTTGAATGCGGTAACGGCAGGAGTTGGAGATATAAAAAATGCAATAGAGGAAGCAAAAAATCCTTTTCTAAATCCATCTGGAAGATGCATTTTATTTATTGATGAGATTCATAGGTTTAATAAATTGCAACAAGATGCGTTATTACCATTCGTTGAAAATGGAACTGTAATATTAATAGGTGCGACTACTGAAAATCCATATTTTGAAGTAAACAAGGCTTTGATATCTAGGTCTATGGTGTTTCATTTGGAGCCACTAACTGTTGACAACATATATACTATTCTAAAAAGATCTTTGGAGAAGCCAGAGGGACTTGGAAGTTACAATATTAAAATAGAAGATGATACACTTTACAAGATTGCAGAAACTGCAAATGGAGATGTTAGAACTGCCTTAAATGGACTCGAGGTTGCCGTTTTAACAACGAAAATTGGAGAAGACGGATATATTACAATTACAAATGAAATTGCCAAAGAGAGCGTTCAAAATAGAAAAGCTATATTCGATAAAAAAGGAGACAGCCATTACGATAATATAAGTGCTTTCATAAAGTCTATGCGTGGAAGTGATCCTGATGCTGCAGTATTCTATTTAGCAAGAGCCTTAAATGGTGGAGAAGACCCAATGTTTTTGGCAAGAAGAATAGTAATTGCTGCATCAGAAGATGTTGGAATGGCAAACCCTAATGCTTTAATTTTGGCAACCAGTGCAATGCAAGCAGTTCATTTTGTTGGAATGCCAGAGGCAAGAATAATTTTAGCTGAAGCAGCCGTTTATGTTGCAACATCAAAAAAATCAAATGCAAGCTATCTTGCAATAAATAAGGCTCTAGAAGATGTAGCAAATAAAGATACAGGAGAAGTTCCAATGCATATTAGAAATGCACCAGCAGAGGGAATGGAAAAAGAGGGTTACCATGTAGGATACAAATACCCACACGACTATCCAGGACATTATGTGGAACAACAATATTTGCCAGACAAAATGGTTGGAACGAAATATTACATAAAAGACGAAAACATACCAGATTAAAAAATGCATAAAGAAAAAAAGCTTCAAGTTAATTTGTACTAACTTGAAGTTTTTTTTGCATTTGAATTATTCAGCTTTTACATCTTTCTTTACTTTTTTGTTATCTGTAATAATATCTTTCATAGCACCGATGCTAGAAAGAGTTGATGTTGCTTCAAATGGAATAAATACTTTATTTGCATCTCCATTAGCAATCTCTTTCAAAGCTTCTAAAGATTTTAATTGAACTAATTTGTCATCTGGGTGAGCTTTCATCATTGCATCATAAACCATACGAACTTCGTCTGCTCTTGCTTCTGCAACTTTCTTAATAGCTTGAGCTTCACCATCGGCACGTCTAATCTTAGACTCTTTCTCAGCTTCAGCTTCAAGAATTGCGGCTTCTTTTTTACCTTGTGCAAGTGTAATTGCAGCCTGTCTTTCACCTTCAGCTTGAAGGATTTGAGCTCTTTTAGTTCTTTCTGCATTCATTTGCTTTTCCATTGAATCTCTAATGTCTGCAGGTGGAGTAATATCTTTTATCTCAACTCTATCAATCTTGCAACCCCAAGAATCTGTTGCTTCATCAAGAATAGCTCTTAACTGTTCGTTTATCATATCTCTAGAACTGAATGTTGAATCCAAATCCATTTTACCAACAATATCACGAATAGTAGTAATTGCAAGATACTCAATACCTTTCTTCAAACTTTGAATTTCATACACAGCTTTTGCTGGGTCTGTAACTTTATAAAACACAACAGTATCTATTGTGATAGTAACATTATCTTTAGTAATTACGTTTTGTGGTGGAACGTCCATAGTTTGTTGTTTTAAACTAACAACGCTTCTAACACGGTCAACGAATGGAATGATAATTGTAAGACCTGCATCAGTAACTTTATGAAATTTACCTAATCTTTCAATTATATAAACTTCAGATTGTCTTACAACTTTGATTGATTTTACTGCTATAATTAAGATTATAACTAGTAATACGATTAAAAACCACATAATGATTCCTCCTGAAATATAATTTTACACAACCATTATATCACAGAAAGTCCGGAAAATAAAGATACAACAGGCTTTTTTACAAAATAATATAAAAATTGTGAGGTTGGAGTGAAAATATTTCAGATGAAATTAAAAATAAATGAAAAAACAGTTGAAAATAAAAAATTGTAATGGTAGAATAAACAAAGAAAAATACAAAGGAGGAAAATAACAAAATGAAAACAAAAATAAAAAATAAACAAGAAAAAGGAATTACGCTTATTGCTTTGGTTGTAACAAT
>ERZ773116.779-NODE-779-length-33523-cov-12.598273_pt1 | contig 33523 bp, 36 predicted proteins | sample MGYA00580563_ERZ773116 | MGnify/ENA primary metagenome ERZ773116 (study PRJEB29015, sample SAMEA2737864) | human gut metagenome | biome: human gut; feature: human-associated habitat; material: faeces | place: China | collected 2012 ... | reverse complement strand
AAACCAAAATCCGACTACGGATTATTTATGGCAAATGTAACCACATATACCACAAAAGCAAAAGTAGCTCACGATGATGGCCCGGACAGCTTAGCAATGATGGCAGAGTACGTGCAGAATCCATTAGGCGGGAAAGCAACTGCGATGCACAATCCATTTTGGGGAAGGAGATAGTATGACCACAAGAGAATATTTAGGGCAAATTCAGCGTTGCAATAAAATAATCAACAATAAGTACATAGAAATTGAGCAGCTAAAATCTCACGCAATGGGATTAAATTCATTCTCTTTCGGAGAACGGGTTCAAACATCTCCCAGTCATGATAAAATTGGTGACTTAGTTGCAAAGATTGTGGATTTGCAGTCTGAAATTCAAGATATCACATATGAGTATATTGAAATAAGGTCTGAAGTGGTCAGGACAATTGACTCTGTGAAAAATCCTGTGCTGTACGATATTCTGTTTAAAAAATATATTGAGGGGAAACCACTTAATATAATTGCCGATGAAGTAGGTTATTCTTACCAAAGAACAAAAGAGCTTCATTTGGATGCAATATCTGCTATAAAAATATTAAAAGGATTTGATTCATGAACTTCATACTGAATCGTACTTAAAAAAGTTGTATAATATAAGCTGTAAAATAAGCACTGAGGCCAAACCTTGGTGCTTTTTTCATGCAGAAAAATAGGAGGACAGGCAGTGGGGAGAAACAAAATAAACTTTGTTGACCTATGCCAAGGCGAGTTTGGCAGAAAAACTGCCTATACTGGCGTAGACCAGATTACTCCCCAGAATGTGGCACAGGTCCTTTCTGATACAATTGGAATCCATAACAGAAATAGAACCCTGATGGATTACCTTTATAGATATTACAAGGGCGATCAGCCAATTTTATATCGTGAAAAACTTGTTCGCCCAGAGGTCAACAATAAAGTTGTTGAGAATCATGCCCTTGAAACAGTCAAATTCAAGGCAGGACAGATATACGGAGAACCTATTCAGTATGTCTGCAAGAAGAAAAAAGCGAGTGAAAAAACAAACGAACAAGTTGATAGGCTCAACGATTATCTGGACGAAGCCAATGCAGACGCCAGAAACATTCAGCTTGGGATATACCAGAGTGCAGTAGGAACTGCATATAAAGCAATCCTGAGAGAAGATGAATGGATAAAAAATGGAGATTTACCACCATTCAGAATATTTATCCCATCACCGCAGGATGTATATATTGTTTATTCAAGCGTTACTGGCAAATCAATGCTTTCCGTCCAGATTTTAAAAGATGAGAACAATCAGCAGTATTACCAGTGTTATTCTTCCAGACAGTATTTCAAAATTCAGAACGGAAAGGTAACAGAATCTGGAATCAATGGTTTTGGCGGCATTCCGATTATCGAATACCCAAACAATCACGACAGACTTTCTGACATTGAAATTGCGATCACAATGTATGATGCAATCAATAAGTATCAATCTGACAGACTGAATGGGGTTGAACAGTTCGTACAAGCTCTGATGAAATTCAAAAACTGTGAGATTGACGAAGCAGAATTTGTAAAAATGATAAAACTCGGTGCTGTATCTGTAAAAGATGTAGGCAACGGAACACAATCAGACGTTGACTTAATGACTGCTGAACTAAATCAGTCAGAGAGCCAGGTTGCTAAAGATGATATTTACAACAATATGCTGATTGTAGAAGCAATGCCAAATCGGCAGAGCAACACCGGCGGAGACACAGGAAATGCAGTATATCTGAGGAACGGTTGGGATTTTGCGGAGAGAGACGCAAAATTGGTAGAAGCATTCACAAAAGAAGCTGAAAAAGCATCTGCCAGAATCATTTTGAATATCATTCGAAAAACTTCAATGGATGTAAATATTTCGACCAGAGATTTTGATGTAAAAATCACCAGAAACCCGACAGATAACATGCTTGTTAAAGCACAGGCGCTTGATTATCTGTTCAAAAATAAAATTCATCCGCTTATTGCACTGATTACTTGCGGATTATTTAGTGATCCACAAAAGGTGTACGAGATGAGCTTGCCTTACCTGGGAACTGTATACCCAGAACTGGTAGATCCAGACGCAGAAATGCAAAAAGCACAACAGTTGATTGGCAAAATCGATCAGAATCCGCCTGGAATTGATTCGACGGTAAATTCTTCAACCACCAGTCAAAACTCGTAAATTCGATTATCAAAGGAACCGAGGAATAACATCCAAGGTTCCTTTTTTAATACACAAAAATAATGCAACAGCCCGTGAGCGTAAATCGGGTGCAGATCATGTGCGGAGCGAACCGTGTGAAAAAGTGCGATGGTCTGAAAGAAAGGAGATTTCTATGACAAGAGAACAGGCAAAACAGGTACTTATTGGCTTTGGAATCGAGGAACCGTCTGAAGAGCAGGTGACTAAATATCTTGATTCTGTTGAAACAGAGACAAAAAAAGTGAAGGAAAAAAACACTTCTCTGAAAGAAAAAGCTGATAAAGCAGATTCCCTTCAAAAGGAGCTGGATGATTTGAAAGCCCAAAACATGACGGATGCTGAAAAACAGGAAGCAGAGCGGCAGAAGGAAAAAGCCGAAAACGAAAAGAGGATTTCCGACTTGGAAAAAGCACTTGCCGAATCCAACAGGAAAGCACTTTCCAGTGAGATTACATCTGCTTTTGCTAATGCGGGCCTTTCCGCAGAAACATACGCAAGCGCTATCAAAGCATTTTCATCTATGCCAGCAGACAAGTCTGAAGACGTAATGAAGGAAGTCAAAACTTTTGTTGATGGAATTTCCGAGGCAAATAAAGCGGCTCTGGATAACGCAAAATCCGAATGGGAGAAATCAGTTCTTGATAATACTCCGAATCCGGGCGGCGGAAATCCGGATAAGGGACAGAAAAAAGATGACAACGATAGTCCAGCAGCTAAGTACGCAAAAGCTTACTCGGCACGCATGAACCCTAAAACAGAACCGGCAGACGACAATGCACCGGTTAATTTTTAATCAAGTAAAGGAGATTTAGATTATGGCTTTTATGAAAACAAAGCAGTATGAGTCCACTCCAAATATTCTCGAATCTGAGGTTGGGCTGGTGCTGAAGACTTACACCGCAGACGCAACAAATGCAACGGCAGTAAATGATAAAAAAATCATCAAAGCAGGTTCCGTGTATCCGACAAATGGGACTGGTGCAAAAGGAATCGTATTTGAAGATGTTGATATGACAGATGATGCTAAAAGACCGATTTCCGTGATCGTAGCAGGACGTGTCCTTGAGAAAAGGCTGCCAGTTGCAGTCGACGAAACTGCAAAAACAGAGCTTACCGCACAGGGAATTGTTTTTGTAACCACTACAGACCCAGTATTTTAAGGAGGTATAACTACTATGCCATACAATGTATTAGATGCTATCACAGCAGAAGAAAGATTAAATTTTGCTCAGAATTTTTCTGTAGCGAGACCTGGTATTCTTGATACCATTTTCCCGGATGTAAAAACACCGTATTGGAAAGCCGAGTATTACAGACTTATGGCTGGACAGCGACTGCCAGAGGTAGCATTTGTTCACGCTCTTGATACTGAAGCAGAAATCGGCTCCAGACCGGGATTTGAGAAAGTTCTGACTGAAAAACTCTTTATCAAGAGGAAAATCAATCAGTCCGAGCGTCTCCAGGAAGCTATCGAAAACGGTGTTCCAGATAATGAGACTCTCACAAACTTTGTTTTTGACGATGCCACAAACCTGTTTGAAGGTGTTGTTGGAAGGGCAAACATCATGAAGGGTCAGTTCCTTTCAACCGGTATGGTAAAAATTGATGAAAACAATGTGAAAATGGATATCGATTATGGCGTACCAAGTTCTGCAAAGGTCACTCTTACCAACTGGTCTACAGCAGATGCGGATATCATGGACGATATTCAGAAGATGGTAACTGTAGCCGAGGATTCCGGATACGTAGTAACAAATGCAGTCACATCTCTGAAGATGATCAACTACATGAGAAACAACACAGCTATGCAGACAGCTGTTCTGGGAGCTGCGAATAAACGTCTCCTTACCAGACAGGAACTTGCAAATCTGCTCATGCAGGAGTACGGAATCACCGTTGGCCGTTGCGACGAGAAATTCCGTTACAGAAAAGCAGACGGAACTCTGATGACTGGAAGATACTTCAAAGAGGATGTGTTCACTCTCTACGAAGCTGATGCAGGCGGTTCCTTCGGTACTGGACTTTGGGGACCAACACCGGAAGAGAATGAATACAGACAGTTCATCCAGGAAGAGAATCGCTCTTTTGTTACTCTTTCCATGTGGGCTACACAGGATCCAGTTGCTGTTTGGACAAAAGCATCCGGTATGTTTATTCCGGTAGCACCGAAAGCCAACGGCGGTATCGTTATCGGTACAAAGGGGGAATAACCGGGCATAGTCTTGATGAGAACAGCCAGTCACCAGCTGTAGCGAGTATTGAAGATAATGATTTAACACATAAATACACAGAAAGCGAGCTGTCAAGCATGACTGTACTTCAGTTAAGACAGCTTGCGAGTGACAATGGCTATGCCCTGACTCAAACAAATAAGGCTGGTATAATCGCGGAAATTTTAACTCAACAAGGATAGGTGGTTTGGAATGAACGAAGAGCTTATTAATGATTTGATGAATTATTTATCTGATGACATAGAAAATCCTGAGATGGTTTCTCTATCTGTTAAACGGGCGATTCGTTCATTCAAGAAGAAGAGAAATTATCCTTCTGGTTATACAGACGAAAAAATTTGCAATGATATGGAAAACTGCTATGACTGTATATTTGACTTAGCACTTTTTTTTCTTGTAAAACAAGGTGCTGAGTTTCAAGGTTCGCATTCTGAATCTTCTGTAAACCGAAGTTGGGAATCTGAGACTGAAATCTATATCAATCATGGAGTTTTTCCATTTGCAGGAAGTTTGACATAAAAAGATGGTTGGGACACGTGACGCACTATCAAGTCCTCCCGAAGCGTCGCTGGGTTGCTTTATTTTCGGATGGGAAGAAGCAAGAATCATGTAGGGAGTGAGAAATGGAGTGGCGATGGGATGTGAACATGAATGTTTTAACGAACACCGCATAGAAGAACTTGAAAAAAATCTTCAACAGATGCAGGAAAGACAATCCGAACGCCATAAGGAATTTTATGAGCGTATCGGAGAACTGGAAAGAAAAACTGCTTTAAGCGAGAATGATTTGAACCATATCAAGTCAACTTTGGATGAGATGAATAACAATATAAAGACTCTCATGGCAGTTCCAGGTAAACGCTACGACACAATCATTGTATGTATCATTACTGCGATTGTTAGTGCAGCGGTAGGATTTATAATAAACGGTATTCTTCCAGTTTAATTCCACTTGTACGGGAGGACGGTGGATATGAATTATACAGACTTTTCAGAAGATGAAAGAAAATATTATCTGAGTCAATCGGGATTTGATTCACGTGAAAAAGAATTTTTTCGGTTAAGAGTTTATGAGGAAAAAACTTTGCTTGAAGCAGCGGAGATTATGGGGTATAGCCCACGAACTATTGACCGAATAAATAGAAAAATTAAACAGAAAATTCAGAAAGTTGCCCCGTCTTATGAACGGGGCTTTTCTTTGTATTGTGGCGAAAATATGGCGAAATAGTGACGTTCAAATGAAGAGTTCCTTCCTATATAATATAAGCATAAGGAGAAAACAATATGCTTATGTTAGAGAACCCTTATGAAGGTTTATGGGAAAAGCATCTGTCAGTTGATGACATGGATGTAATTCTCGAAGCAAAAAGAATGGGAGGAACAGACTATGGCAGGTTATCCGTATTACCCACAGCCAATTATAAACAATCCATACGGACAAATACAGCCGTATCAGGACAGGCTGGCACAATTGCAGAGTAACTATCAGCAGACAATGCCATATGGACAAATGCAGATGCAACAACCCGTACAGCAAATACCACAAGTCCCAATGATACAAGGACAAATGGTTGATGGTATTGACACTGTAAAGGCGAAAGATGTGGATATGTCCGGTAATCCTGTTTATTATCCGAAGACAGACGGAACCGAAATCTACAGAAAACAGCTTCAATCCGATGGAAGAAGCAGGATCTTTGTTTACCGACTTGTAAATTCAGACGAACAGCAACCAAAACAGGAAGGAAAACAGATTGATATTGAAGCAATGTTTAAACAGCTTCATGATGACGTTTGCTCTGAGATTTCTGGAATAAAAGATTTGCTACCGACACAAATGTCGTTCACAAATGATTCCCCAAGACAGCAGAACGGAGGAAAACAGAGATGAGTTTCAATCCAAATGCCATGATGCAAAAACAAGTTGAAAAAATGATTTCTCAGAGGTTCGGAAGTGTTGATAACATGATGAACGATATGAGTAAATTTGCAGGAAATAATCCAACATTGAAAAATGCTTTGGATTTGTATAAAAAAGGTGATACAGATCAGTTGCATCAAATACAGCAAAATGTATTTAACGAAAAGCACTTATCACCAGATGGAATTATTCAAAAATTCCTTGGATTATAATACTTCCCCATAATTGGGTGATTCAAAATCGCTACAATTTGGGATGACAGCCGCGGATGTCTCCTATTGTAAATAATTTATAAGGAGACTAAAAACATGATGAATGGTTCAAATTACAGTCTTAGTGACATTGCTGCCGCTACAGGCTCTAATAACCGTGCCAATGACATGTGGGGCGGTGATGGTTTTTCACTTATCTGGCTCGTACTGATCTTCGCAATCTTCGGATGGGGAGGTTTTGGCGGCTGGGGCGGTGGCTTCGGCGGTAATGGTGGAAACGGTGCAAATGGTGCAGGTTTCCAAGGATGGGCTACACGTTCAGATATTAGCGAGAGTTTTGCTCTTAATGATATTCAGAACGGTATCAGAGGCATTCAGCAGGGTATCTGTGACAGCACATATGCACTCAACAATACCATGCAGAGTGGCTTCAATGGCGTGAACGTTGGAATGCTTCAGGGCTTCAATGGCGTTCAGCAGGCAATTAACGCTGACACTGTAGCCGGTATGCAGAATACCAATGCATTACAGTCTCAGTTAGCAAATTGCTGTTGTGAAACAAGGGAAGCTATCCAGGGTGTCAACTATAACATGGCTACCAACACTTGCGCTCTTCAGAACACAATGAATAACAATACCAGAGATATTCTGGACAATCAGAACAGCAATACAAGAGCAATCCTTGATTTCTTGACGAATGATAAGCTTGCAACATTACAGGCAGAGAATTCTGATCTGAAACGTGCTGCATCCCAGGATCGCCAGTCTGCGTTGCTTACAACTGCTATGGCTTCACAGACTCAGCAGTTAATCAATGCAATTAATCCGGCAGCCATCCCGGCATACGTTGTTCCGAATCCGAATACCTACTACGGCGGATGCAACGGATACAACAACAGTTGCTGCTAAGTAACTCACCCTTAGAGGTTGACTAAATTCTAAGAGGTGGGTTGTGGCTCACCTCTTATTTGATTGAGAGGTAGAAGTATGAGTTGTAAAAATGTTTGTAAACTCTGCAATCGTCTTGTGATAAGCCAAGCTGTTGCGTTTACTGGTGGCAATCTTGTGATTACACTTCCAGCAGGTAGTTATAACAACGGTGAAAAATATTGCATTGTGATTGCGCAGAGCATACCAGAAACCACTACGATTAACGCCCCGGTGATGATTCAAATAGGAACGGGAACAACCCTGTATCCATTACAGAATCGTTGCTGTGCACAGGTTACGGCTTGTGGCGTAAGAACCAGAACGAAGTACGCAACCAGAGTAGCCACAAATGCAACCGGCGGAGTATTCAAGATGTTAGGGAATCCGGCTTGTAGTCCGAGTAACAATTTGACAGCAATTAATGGTACAGCCCCAACAGCAGATACACCTGTTACACAGGCTGTTAGAAAGGGGGCACTGTAATGCATAAAGTTGCAATGGAAATGGGAAAATGGGCTATGGAAAAAGCCAAGACACATGGCTTCGATAATCTCAGCGCTCAAGACTGGGACGATCTGAAAGATTGTATGGAATCCGTAAAGTGCGCGATTTGTGCAGATAAAGATTACAGAATCGTAGAAGCCATGGACGAATGCGAACAGGAAGAGAAGTATCTTGGACGCATGGGATATGACAGGTATCGTTACGCAAATGGCAGATTTGCCCCAAAAGGCAGAGGAAGCCGTATGGGATATAAACCATATCTGTATATGGAAGATGATGACTGGATGGAAGAATATCTGAACAATCCAGAGTTTGAACGTAATATGTACCGCATGGGCTATCATCCAGACCGTAGTGATATGAGGATGGATGGAATGAACCATAAGCAGTCCAGATACGGGGAAAGCTATGACAGATACAGCGAGAATCGCAGACATTACCATGATTCCAATGATACAGAATCCAAGAGAAAAATGGACGAGTCAATGAAAGAGTATACATCTGACATTATCCGTAATCTTACAGAGATGTGGTCCGATGCAGATGCGACTCTTAGACAGTCGATGAAAACTGACTTAACTCGCCTGATACAGCAGATGAATTGAATATGAAATGAAACTTGCCCTTGTTACAGGAATGTAGCAGGGGCTTTTTAGTTATGGAGGTACATAATATGCCAAGAAAAAAAGCGGAAGTCAAAATTAAAATGATTTGCGAGAAATGTGGAAAACCACAGAAACCAAGTTCTGACAAATCAACAACTAATTGGAATGTATATGACTGTCATGAAAAATGTGAATGTGGTGGAAAATTCGTAATGAAATTCGAGGATTGATTATGGAAAATTTGGCTGTAAATATTTTAGGAACCGAGTACAAAATATATTTTAGGAATGAAAAAGACGACGATTTACTTGATGGAAAAGGCAGAGATGGATACACGGATATGTCCGCGCACGAAATTATAGTGTGTAACAAAAAAGATGATTGTGAATTAAGAGATTACGAAAATTGGAAGAAAAACATTCTACGTCATGAAATTGTTCATGCTTTTTTATTTGAAAGTGGACTTGATTCTTCGTCTGCCAATTTTTATGGAGCATGGGCTACGAACGAAGAAATGGTTGATTGGTTTGCAATTCAATCTCCAAAGATTTTTAAAGTATTCCAAGAATTTGATTTAATTTGAAAAGGATGGTGATAAACCATGCTAAGACAATTTTATATGAACGGAGACCTATGGAGAGTGCAGTTCGTATCTCCACACGACAGCGTGTTAATTGACCGTACAGGCAATAGAACACTTGGAGTATCGGATTATTCCACTCATATTATTTCAATCGCAAATAACCTTCATGGAGAACTTCTGAACCGTGTGTTTATTCATGAATTAGGACATTGCGTGATGTTCAGTTATGGTTTGTTGCCAGGACTTCACCGCATGGTCAAGAAACGGTATTGGGTGGATGCAGAGGAATTTGTATGCAATATGCTTGCCGATTACGGATGCTTTGTAATTGGTGTTGCAAAAGATATTTTAGGAAACCAGTTCACATATGTGGCTCCTATTGGGGCAGAAAGGATGGTTGCATAGATGGCAAGAATAGCAGAGAACACAGTGATTTTTGACGGTCAGGAATATAAACCGGGAGATACGATTCCAGACTTCAAGAGCATAAAATGTGTTGATACGAGAGAACCAAGAAAATATCAGGGATTATCTGCGGATGTTTCTGTCCTGAATGATGTTATTGCAAAATACGCTTCGGGCGGGGCATCCTGTTTTATGTCCGATACGGGAGAATACTATGAGTATGATCGCAAGGAAAAGACATGGAAACTTATCACCAATATCACAGAGCGTGGATTTGATTCCGAAAAGGCATATGGTGCTTTAAGACACATGCTTAAAAATGTGACTGTAAGTGATGAGAAGATACAAAGTGCTGTCACAGATTATCTGACGGTAAATCCAGTACTTCCTGGAGCCACGACAGAACAGGCACGTCAGATTGAGCAGAACAAGACGGACGTTGCTTCGCTGAAGGAAGATATTTCATATTATCCTGCAAACGTAAAAAAGTATGGCGCTGTCGGTGATGGAGTTACAGATGATACAATTGCAATAAAAAATGCGCTTAAATCAAACTATGCCGTATACTTCCCGAACGGTGAATATATTGTATCAGATGCTATTTTATTACGGTCAAAGCAAAAAATTAAAGGAGAACAAAGACATAATACAATCATTAAATATGTAGGAGACAATAGCGATACATTGATACCCGTCATTTCAAGCGAAGATGGAGCGCATGATTGTATCATAGAAAATATGACGATTGATGGCGGAGATAAATGCGTTTGCGTATATCTACAAGCAACATCTGAAGAAAAACTGGAACAATATGATACACATGGAATTGTAAAAGACTGTGACATAAAAAATGCGACCTATGGCGTGAGAATTGGAGGGAAATGTAGAGGTTCTTTTTTAAAAAATCTTTATTTGAAAAATTGTAGTAGACATGCTATTTACGTTCAAGGCACAGACAATTTTTTAATTGAATGCGTAGGAATTCAAATACAATGGTCAGGTGTATATTTGCAATCCGCTAACAACATGGTCAGAAATTGTAGAATGGGATTATGCAATAAAGCTAATAATGGTAATGCCGGATATCTAGTTGAAAGTATCAATAATTCGCTAATAGGGTGCACGGCGCAACAAAATTATAGAAATGCGCTGATTGTAAATAATACATCAAGATGTTTAATCGAATCATTCCAAAGCGATTGGAATAATGCAGAAAAGGTAATAGGATATGATACAGCTCATATCAAATTATTGAATTCTTCATTTTGCAAATTGAGCGGTATTATCATTGACGGCGAAATAGACAACGCATATTCTGTTTATGGGCTACTCTTAGAGGGATCAACAAGCAATAATGTTCTTGATTTTGTTATAGCCCATAATGCACAATCAAACTTTACTGAATGCAATGCGATTAAGGAAGGAACTCTTGCAAAAAACAACGTAATTATAATAAATGGGAACAGATGGGGAATTAACTAAAGGGGCTTATCGAATTAAGTAAAAAAGTGGGGAGGATTAAAACCCCTCTCCACTTTACAACAAAATTTAGGCTCAATTAATGACGTAACAGACCAACAGGTGCAAGAAGCTGTTAATCAATTTTTAACTCAGAATCCTATTGCACCGACATTGACAGATGATGGTGTTCTTATCTTGTAGCAGAGGGAGATTAAAATGCGTATATTAAAATTTATCGTAAACAAACAAAAGATAAGACCAGACCCGAATTGCGATTTTAGTGGTTTGGTAAAAGGCACGTCGGGGTACTTAAAAGCATCGTTCTCGTTTTCACCAGAATGGAATGGGTGCAAAGTTGCTGCATCGTTCTGGAGAATGGATCACGAATACCCAGTCCTTGTTCGAAATGGACAGTGCGAAATTCCGCCAGAAGCATTGTCATGGGATTATTTTTCCGTGTCGCTTATGGGAATGAAAGATAATGGCAACTATATTTTAACTACAGACAAAATATTAGTATCTCAAAAGGGGTGATAACCATGGCAACAGCTTACGAAATGCTCTTGAAATCCCAGACAACAGAAGATTCTACTGCAAATGCCGGTGATGTATGCCTGATTAGCCCTGATACACGACGGATTATAATTCCAGAAACACTTGTAATTGGCGGTGTAGAATCGGATAAAAATTCCGAGCGAATAAAGTTCTCATGTCCCAAAGTGGTTGGAGATAATCTGGACTTATCAGAATTTCAAATCAGAATAAATTTCAGAAATATCAGTGCAATAATACCGCCGATGATCGTTAAAGATCAGTATATCTGTGAAGATGTAGCTGTAGATGGTGACAATATTTCATTTTCGTGGTTGATCGGACGAAATGCTGCGAAGAATAGAGGAATCTTACAGTTTATTGTGTGTGCAGTAAAGGTAAATTCTGATTCAGAAATCCTGATCGAGTGGAATACCACCTTGTCACAGGTAGAAGTACTTGAAGGTATTGAGGTAGGTGAAGTACAGCCTACGGAATCAGAAAAAGATGTGATTGCACAGCTTCTGAAAATAACAAAAGAAACATCTGACCAAGCAGTGACAGCGGTAAACGAAGCAAAGAAACAGGCACTCAAAGAAATCGAAACAGCAAAAGTACTTCCTCGTCTTAGCGATGATGGCGTACTTATTTTTTAGGAGGAGGTTAGAGAATGGCAGATTCTATTTTAAAAATACGTACACAAGACGGGGATAAACCCATCGGCTATCCGGGACTTGCGGATAAGCCTGTGGCAAATAAAACACTTGATATCGAGGGCGCGTTCGCAGATGCCAAAGTAGTAGGGGACAAATTCAAAGCAGTAAAGACAGAAACTGATTCACTAAAGGAAGATATAGTTAATATAGATGAATCAATATATCGAAAGAAAACTTTATACAATCACGATAATGTTTCTTCATACGCTACAGGTTTTAAAGCAGATACAACTCTTTATATTTTAACGACAAATAGCTTGATAAATGAGGAAAGCATACCTTGCTATGTTCCAAAAGGAAGTATTATCACAAGGTTCTTCAATCCTATTGTTCCGACATCAGAAACGGCAAAAATAGATATTTATTTCTTGAAACGAAGCGGAAAATTGACTTTTGAAATTGTTAGGAAAATTACAGACATTCCAAACGGTAAGGTATATATAAAAGCAGATGATGATTATTTTATCGGAATTAAGCCTTCTGTTGATTACAGTCTGCAATGTAATAGAATAAAAAAATCAAACGAAAGTGGCGGTTATGGAATCATAGCAACTGCATCAAATGTTGGTGATATATTTACTGCTAATGTCGTTAATGACGGAAGATTTTTTGCAATTGATGTAGATATTATTATTCCCCTTGTTGATTCAAAGGAAATAACAAATATCGGCGTAAACGTACATCCATATCTGTTTGAATCTTCTGTAAATGCTATCAATGCAATCACAGATAGTGGGAATGACCATATTTATAATGTATTTGTTGGAAGCGGTGTTTATGACATTATGACTTTGTTAGGTGGTGATAGCTTTTATGCTACCATCACGGAAAGTACAGAAGCACTTGCAGGATTATTTCTACCCAACATGGTCAACTTATACGGAAAAGGGAATGTTGTTTTTAAAGGCGAAATTCCATCCTCAAAAGCAACTAATCTCCTTTCAACTAAGGTATCCACAATAAATACTAAATATAGTAACATCATTGAGAATATAGAATTTACTGCCAGAAATCTTCGATATTCTTGTCATGATGAAACAAGTGGTACAGATATAAAAGGAAGAGAGAAAATTTACAGAAATTGTAAGTTTATTCATCTTGGAAATGATAATGGTTTATGGGCATATACAAATGGATATGCTTGTGGGTTTAATGAAGACGATAATTTTGTTTTTGATGCTTGCGAATTTAATTCGTTATCATTCCATAACAATTTATCGAACTCTATTCCGTCAATTATTGAGATTAAAAATTGTATCATACATACAAGAATAAAATTTGGGTCTGTTGGTAGTGGAAATCTTCATAAAGTGTATATCAATAATTGTAATATCGGCACAGAAGTAAACAATATTTCAGAGAGCGGAAAAACAACAGAAAATCAGTTTGAAATTGTTGGAGGTGGAAATAGTGTTTGCTATTACACATACCTTGATAAACCACCTATTATTACAAATGACACAGAGTTAAGAAGAAACGGAACTGGTCAAATCATTACAAAGGGGACAGCAGTAAGATTGTATTATGGTCAGATTAGACCTTGCAACGGAAATGCAGATTTATTCTTCGGAATTGCAATGGAAGATATTGCTGTCGGTGGAATCGGTGCTGTAAAAGTTGGTGGTTATTGTTTGCAAGATATTGTAGGAATTACAAGCCACACATTAGGAGATAATGTTTCATTAAGTGGGTCAAGTGTAATCATAGGGAATGATAATGTAATAGGTAAATTTGTTGATGATGGAGATTACTTCAAACTAATAACGAAAGTAGTGCTATAAAAGAAATAAAGGAAGATATAAATAATATTACAGAAGAAATAACAATTCCAGGATGGTGTAAAATAGGGTATTATTCTGGCGAAAAACATAATACAACACAGGGAGTGTCTTTGTTTTTTGAAATTCCAAAGCATGTAAAACAAATTCGAGTTGTTGCCAATGGACGTGCTTATTTTAATGACTACACGTTTATCAATGAAGACGATAACATTGTTTCTTATGGGACAAAGTTAACTCAAGACAAGGACATTGATGTTTTGATTGACGTGCCAGGTGGGGCAACAAAAGTAGTGGTTGGCGGCAAAATCGAAGACTGTGATTCCGCATCGGTTTTTTACAAAGCAACAGTAAAAAAAGAGACAGAAGCATATATTAAACGACTCATTGGAAAAAGAAGTAAAATATTTTTTACCGTTGGGGTAAGGTCGGAAGGAAGTGTAGATAATAGCATTTATTATGATGTTGCGAATGCCATAACTATAACAGTCAATGGCACTTTTGAACAAAGAAAAGATATCGCAACATTTATTGACAATAACGGTGTCTTGGTTGGGAGTGTATCTGCTACAGTAACAGGTAGCACGCAAAAAACAATTAGTGTACCTAAAAAGGCAAAAACTGTATACATTAGTACAACTTATCAAAATTTGAATTCTGCCGTTGTCTTTGGAAAATATGAAATCGCTCAAAGCAATCTTAAAGGAAAAAAAATCGTGTGGCTTGGAACTTCTATTCCTGCCGGTGGAAAAAATGGAATTGAAGTTGCAGATAGTTACCCTGTTTACATCGGGAAAATGCTGGATGCCACTGTATACAATGAAGCAGTAGGAAGCTCTTGCCTGCATTGCAAAAATAAAAATAGGATTTCTGAAAGAAACCCATACGGTTTTGTGGAAAACTTTGAAGGTGTATCAAGGTGCTTGACAAATACATTAGATGAAATGGAATGGATTATTGCCCATTATAATGATACTGATGTATTTACAAAAAATGTTCCATCCACATTGTCAGATGAAGATAAAGAATTTATAAGATCATGCTCTTACGAGAAAAAAATAAATAAATATCTAACAGAAAATAATTTCCCAGATTTATGGATTATTGACCACGGCCACAATGATACTATTTCGGATGCACAAGAATTGCAATATGAACCAATGGAAATGCCGTGGGAAGCAAAAACAGGGTTTTATCAAAAAGGCGTATTAAAAACAAGTGCTGGAAAACATTTGATAGAAATTGATGTAGATGGTTTTGATATGGTATATCTATCTGGTGTTTTCAATGTTGGATATGATATTTATGACATCTTTGATGCAGGCGGAAAAGTAAAAAAATTCGAGTATGCAAATATAACTAAGACCGTTGAAAATTTGGAAATTGATTGTCGAGGTGCTTCTAGGGTGGCTTTTTCCACAGAAACAGATAAACTTGAAACAGTAATTATAAAAGCTAAAAGCACTGAAAATCTATATTGTTATCAAGGCGCATTTGATTTTATTGTGAAAAAAATAAAAGAGTTTAATCAGAAAGCTGAAATTTATATGATTGGTGAGTATGAAAATCAGCTTAGACCTGCTATTTCTAATTATCAAATAAAAACATCGGAAAGATGGAGTTTTCCTCTTTTTAAAGCATGGAATATGTATGGCTGGTCACAGAAAAAAATAAAATGCACAGGTTACTGGTCTGATGGAATATGGGTTGAAGATGGTATCGAAAGAGAAACCACATTTCTAAACCGTTGGTTGCCAGATACTATTCACCCACATTCAGATAAATCTGGAGAAGCATTATGGTATATGGCTAAATATATTTCTGCTTGGTTAAAAAATCTGATTAACTAAAGAGGGCTTTAGCTAACCATACAAAAAAGAGGAGAGGATTAGATCTCCTTTCCTCTTTTACAAAAATATTCATTCAAAGCCCGTTCGACTACCTGTGATATTTCTTTTTCCTCTTTCTGGCAATGAAACAGAAGATGTATGTACTGCACAGGGGTTAATTTAATTTTTACGCTGATATTTCTTTCATCTTTCTTTTTTATAGCAATCACCTCCCCATATAACTATATCATACAGTATTTTTTAAAGTAAGTAATATATAAAGTATTATTTCGAAAGGAATCGACATGAGAGGATTAAAACGCCAAAAGCAAAACGTATACTGGTCAAAAGTAACTGAAATTCTTAACGATATTAATACAGTTACGAAATACAGTAAACCAGAGTTGCACAATTTCTCTGTATCGGCAACTGCCGGAACCCCGGAGGAGATATCGTCCGGTATCGTGCCTGACTACGATAGATACATCACTTCTTTTGATCGTGAATTTAGGCCACAGGAAGGAGATGTATTTTGGATTGATACAGTCCCCGAATTAGACTACGCAGGAGATCTTATTCTGACAGACAGTGTTCCAACTATCATGCCAGATTACCGGTTAAAAAAGATTTTGGATACTCAACGGGGGAATATTGCCAGATACGGAATTTCGAGAATAGGAGCTGAAAATGAGTAAAAAGATAATCAAGTGCGGATTAAGTCAGAAGTCAATTCAGGATGCAATTAATCAGCTTAAATCTTACCAAGGTGAGTTAAAAAACAAAAATGAACTGTTTGTTCGGAGACTGGCTGAATTGGGCATCCCGGTCATTGACCAAAATGTAATGATAGTACAAGGTGATTCTGACAAAAATCACAATACTTACATTAAAATTAACAGATTTGATGATTATGCGCAGGCAACTCTGGTGTGTGAGGGTTCTGGACTTTTGTTCATAGAATTTGGTGCAGGTATAAAGTACAACACTCCGGCAGGTACAAGCCCGCATCCAAAAGGAGAAGAATTGGGCTATACCATTGGTTCCTACGGTCAAGGTAAAGGAAAAAATGATTCGTGGACGTATTATTCAGATTCTGGCGAATGGGTGCGTTCCTATGGTACTGAAGCTACTATGCCAGTCTATAAGGCAACTGTAGAAATCATACAGAACATTCGAAAAATCGCAAAAGAAGTCTTTAGCTCCTGATAAATTCCATACTGAAACATACACAACAAAATGATATACTATAACATATAAAAGCATCTACCTGAGTGGTGGGCGCTTTTTTCATGCTTAAAATAAGGCGGTGATAACATGCCAGACACAATAAAAAATCCAATTTCTGAAGTCTTTAGCCGATGGTCGAAAGCAGTTGAGCCTGTTGTTGGAAAAAATAATTATTCTATGGATAAAAGCCAGACTATAGCGTCTACAAAAAAGGCATACGCTCGCTTGTTGATGCTCGGGAATACAACGAGAAATAGTGACCTTGAGGGCGATGAATGCGCTACGCTGATATCATTTCAAACCGAATCATATGCATCCGGTGCAAAAGCCTTATCAAAAGTATATGACGAAATCGACGAAGCAAGCCACAAAGCCATGGTCGGCATGGGATTTCGGAGGATATATGGCCCTGAATTACAAAACAATGCAGAAAACAGCATAAAACGTGTCATTAGCAGATACAGCCGGACCTATACCGGACAATTTCTCTAAAAAAAGGGGGTGAGAAACTATGGAACAGATTCTGAACTATGTAAAACCAGAACTTCTGACTGTTGCAGTAGTCCTGTATTTTGCAGGAGTATTTTTAAAGCAGACAGAAATAGTATCCGACAAATACATTCCTGGAATTTTAGGAGTCCTTGGAATGGTAATTTGTGGAATTTATGTATTTGCAACATCTACCGTATCTAACGGTCAGGAAATTGCAATGGCGGTATTTACCGCTATCACACAGGGAATTCTTGTCGCAGGATTAAGCAATTATGTAAATCAGATTATTAAGCAAGCAAGCAAAGAAGAATAGAAAGGACGGTGATCCTTTTATCTCCCAAACGCAGGGTTAAGCGTTAGAGCCATTAAGGCTCTTTTTTATTGCAAAAACTTATAGCTGAAAAGCGGAAAGGAGCCAAAATGGCACGATTAACTACACTTGGTGTGAAATTTTCATATGCCGTTGAAACCGTGAAAGGCACAAAGCCTACCAAATTCACGCAGCTGGAAGAAGCCTCTTCTATCGGCGGTATTTCTCTTGACACAGAACAGATTGACGTTTCTGCGCTGGAAGATTATCTGACACAGTATGCAGCTGGTAGACAAGATACAGGTGGTACTTGGGAGATTGAATTTATCATGGATCCAGATAAATCTGTTAAACAGATTAAAAAACTGTACGAAGATTCTAAGGCTGCAAAAACTACAGGACTGGCAACTTGGTTCCAGGTATCATTCCCGGATATGTCCGATGCATTCTTTGTTATTGCAGAATGTGGTCGTGAAATCCCAATGCCGGAAATTGCACAGAACGAAGCGGCAACCATGTCTATTTCTCTTATTATCAGTACTTATAAGGGACTGGATACCAAAGTTGAGCCGACAGTAGCTGCTGAATAAGATGTAAAAACAGGGAGGATAATTCATGTTTAGTTTCTCAGTAAATGATAAAACATACAAAGTAAAATTCGGATATGGCGTGCTTACCCAGTCGGACATTCTTACACAGGTGTCCTCTATGGGGTCAATCACCAATCCGAAAGATATGATTAAAATGCTTCCAGAACTGATTCTGGCGGGTCTGCAAAGAAAGCACAAAGATGAATTCGGGTATGAAACCGAAGAAGAAAAGAAAGTTGCATATGAAAAGGTATGCGACCTTCTGGACGACTACGAAGATGAATCCACAGAGGAAAATCCTCATAATGGATTTACTTTATTTGAAAAAGCGAGTAAGGAGCTTGAGAAGAATGGTTTTTTATCCGGCATGCTGAAAGCGATGGAAGAAGCCGAGAAGAATCAGAAAGTAACCAAAATGCCGCAGGATCACAAGAAGAGCTGACTTTTTCTGAAGTAGTCCATAAAAAACTACTTCCACTTTATTTGTCTATTGGCGTTTCAGAGGAAAAGTTTTGGGATTCCACACCGTATGATTTAGAACCATACATGGAAGCCTACAAATTAAAACAAAAAATGGCAGATTCGCAAGCATGGCAGTTCAATATGTACACGATGTGCGCAGTTCAGACTGCGGTTGCAAATGTGCTTATTGGTAAAAAGTCAAAGGCTGAATACCTTAAAGAACCATTTTCACAAACAGCTGAAAAGCAAGAGGATGAAGAGAATCTTTCTGAAACAGAAAAGAAACGGCAACGTGACAGGTTGCTCATGGCATTGCAACTCATGCAAGCAAATTTTGAGCTGAATCATGGTAATAATGACGAGGGCAGGCAGGATTAAAAGTCTTGTCTGCCCTTTATTTTTTTGTTTTAAGGAGGTGTTTTAATGGCAGATAATACCATAGATACCCTTGATATACAGATAGAAAGTAGTGCTGCCAAAGCAATTCAATCTATCAATGGACTTATCAAAAAGTTTGAAGTACTTAACAAAAGTCTTAATGGCATAAATACCGGAGCGCTAAGAAATTATTCCAAAGAGCTTGGACGAGTTACCGTTGCACTTAATTCCATCAGCAGCTTAAATATTTCTACTTTAGATAAAACAATTGATAAATTGAATACTCTCAGTAAAATCAATTTAAGCAATTTGCAAAACCAGAAAATAAGCCTTGACCTTGATATTAAAGGTGGCGATCAGACACAAAAATTACAGTATGCCATTGACAAAACCATTCAAGATGTAAAAGTTGATACTTCTGCGATTTCCGGTCAGCTTATAAGTGCATTTAATCTTAAAGGCGGTGCAGCATCTAAGATTCGTGCTCAGATGAATGAACTGTCTAAAACGATGGCAAGCTCTTACGATGGAACGGATATTTTGGCAAAACTTAATGATACTCTTAACAATATTGCTAATACCATAATTAAAAGTGGAAGTGTCGTAAAAGGAAATCTTGGCTCATATCTTGATGGTGCAGAACAAGAATGGGTCGATTTCTATAATTTCTTTAAGAACAAAAGAATTTATGTTTCTGACATGCTTAAAACAGATGTCGGCAAAGGTGAATTTAGTGAACTCTTAAAAGAGAATTTGAGCAATGTTGTACGAGATGCTGCAAAAGGGATAAACCTTAATGAGTCTTGGGGGGAACTGGCAGATAGATTTCCTACCTTAATTCCTAAAGATACAATCAATGCTGCAGATCAGTTGATAACCGTTCTTGAAAATCTAAAAAAGGCCAGAGATTCCATCAAGCCTATATCTATTCAGGAGCTGTCTGGTAAGGAAGCAACGCAGGCTTCCGATAAAGTCTGGGAAATGAGTGTGGACGCTTACGATCAACTTGCACAGAAAATAAGGGATCGAATCCAAAACACATTAAAAAGCACAAACGGTCAACTTCCAATTGATGTAAAAATCAATACAGATAAAATTGTCCTTGATATTCAGAAGGCAATCAATAAAGCGGCAGACCTGAAATACAATACCGTCAACGTTACTCTGGATGCCGATGTAACAACGGTAAAAGACGCAATCACAAAGAAATTAAAAGATATTGATGCCGGAGAAATGACTGATTTGTCTACCAGTATGGCAAAATTTGCAACCTCTCTCCGCGATCTGGGAAGTGTGAATTTCAAAGGTACTGGATTGAACGCAGTTATTAATTCAATCAATCGTCTTGGTAAATCTGATTTTAGCCAGTTTGATACCGGGAAATTAGGTGAAATTCTTACCGAGATGCAGAAACTTGATGCTATTCCAGACGTTTCTCCGAGCGTTAGCCGGTTCACGACCGCTATAGCTAAACTTGCCGGTACAGGACAGTATATCGGCAATGTATCAAAGGAACTTCCGAGTCTTGCGACAGGTTTAAATAATGCGGCTGCTAAATTAGGCTCTATGAGCGAAGTATCAGCATCCACCAATGCTTTTATTACTTCTCTTGGAAAATTAGCTAGTGCAGGAGATAAAACTGGAAAGACTGCAAGTCAATTATCAACTCTCGCGCAAGAGGTTTTGAAGTTTTTTGACGTAATGAAAAGCGCACCAGATATCAGTTCGAGCACAATAAGAATGACAGAGGCATTGGCTGTACTTGCTTCGTCTGGAAGTAAAGTCGGAAGAGCTACAAGCAGTGTTTCAAGCTCGCTCAATAATTTGTCGTCTGTTGGCTCTAAAGTCAGTTCCGTAATGCATGGTGTTGCTAATGCGTTCCAGGCTTTTGCTTCAAAAACAATATCTCTTGGGGGAAAAGCAGTATCAGCCATAGCCGGAATAGGAAACGCTTCGTCCGAAACAGGTGAAAAAATAAGAAAACTATCAAATCCGTTAAGCTCATTGACAAATAAATTGAGTGCTTTATATGCAAAAGGATTTTTAGTAAAACGGGCCCTTGAAGTTTTATCATCTCCTGTAGAATCTGCGATGAATTACGTAGAGACTTTGAACTATTTCAACTCTGCATTTAATCAAGTTGCAGAAGGAATCGACACAGACGAATGGAAGAAGAGCGGTATTAAATCCGCAGAAGCATATGCCAATTCATTTCAAGAGAGAGCGAAACAACTTTCTCAGAAATTGACAGGATTTGAAATTTCCGATACTGGGGAACTTACTAGAACAAATACTGCAAGCCTTGGACTTGACCCTGAAAAGGCCATGCAGTATCAGGCAACATTCGCACAGATGTCATCATCTATGGGCGATACCTCCGAGACTGCATTGAAGTTGTCAAATGCTTTGACAATGATTGGTTCTGACCTTGCGTCTGTAAGGAACATGGATTTTGAAGATGTATGGGAAGACATGGCATCCGGCTTGACTGGCATGAGCCGTACAATGGACAAGTACGGCATCAATATCCGTAATGCCAACATGCAACAGGAATTATACAATCTGGGAATCAACACCAGCATATCAAATTTATCTCAGGCAGATAAAACGATCTTACGTACAATTATTTTGCTGAATAATTCTAAATATGCATGGGGTGATTTGGCTAATACGATTAACCAGCCAGCAAACCAGATTCGTATGCTGCAATCCAATTTTGCATCTCTTGGTAGAACAATAGGCTCCTTGTTCATTCCTATACTGCGAACAGTTCTTCCGTATATCAACGCAATAGTCATTGCACTTCAAAGAATGTTTGCTTATATTGCAAAATTGCTTGGAATCAAACTGTCAAACTTTGTATCATCTACTGGCGGTATTTCTGTAGATACAAGTAACATTGCGGATGATATGGATAATGCCAGTGGTTCTATTGATACTGCAAATAAGAATGCCAAAAAACTCGAAAAAACATTGTCAGTTCTTTCATTTGATGAACTGAATCAGCTTAATGACAATTCTGATTCTGGTAGTACAAGTAATCCTTCTTCCGGTTCTGGAAATGGTGGATTAGGACATATAGGAGCGCTTGATGCTGCATTAGATGATGCTTTGTCTGCATATCAAAAAGCATGGGATGAAGCTTTTAAAAAGATGTCCAACAGGGCAAATAAAATGGCGGATGCCATTGTAAATGCCTTTAAGAGAAAAGACTGGAAAGGTCTTGGAAAAATCATGGCTGATGGCATCAACTGGGGTATGCAAAAACTCTATGATGCTATTAACTGGAACAAAGTAGGCCCTTACATCACTAAATTCACCAGTGCATTCACCCAGACTTTCAACAGCCTTGTTGATAATATCAATTGGAATTTGATGGGACGCACTGTTGGTGCTGGATTAAATACTATTGTCAATATGGCAAATCAGCTTCTGGAAGGAACAGACTTCAAAAACCTTGGAAAGAAATTTGCTGAAGGCGTCACAGGATTTATTCGCGAAGTCGAATGGACTAATTTGGGCAACATGCTTGGAAACAATTTCATGAAAGCATGGGATGTGTTTACAGGATTTGTAGAAAATCTTCCGTATAACGAAATCGGTCAGGCCGTTGCGAATGGTTTAAATGGTATTTTTGAAAAAGTAGATTTTGGCGAAATCGCACATGCGCTTGCAACCGGTTTGAATGGTGCATTTGATTCACTAGCGGCATTTACCGATAACTTCAATTGGAATGATTTTGTTGATAACATCACAAGTGGCATCGTGACATTTATGCAGGAATTTGACTGGAAAGAAAACGGGCAGAAACTTGAAAACTTTATCAATCATCTCTTGACGTCATTGATTGACATTGCAAAAGGCGTCGATTGGGAATCATTCGGACATAATGTAGGGGTTTTTCTGAGCCAGATAGAATGGGGCAAACACCTTTCTCAGCTTTTGACGGTTGTTGGTGATGTGCTTGGTGGAATTTGGGAAGGGCTTGGAACAACATCTGCCGGCACGTTTGTACAGGCAATGGCTGTTTTTGCTATTGGTGATAAATTAATGCCACTTGTGGATACTATCACCAAATTCTTTACAGGCGATACAGTTTTTGGAAATCTTTCTAAAGCTGTGCAAAGTATGCTGAATCCCGCAATTACTGAGGCAGTAAAGACAACTATTCCAGCACTTGGAACTTCTTTAGGAAGCCTTGTTGCAACAGGCGGCGGAATTGCTCTTGCTGTAGGTGGAGCTGTTCTGTTAACGAAAAAATTGGCTGGGCTCTTCGAAACCATGCAAGGCGGCAATGGAATGACTACGCAATATGGCGGCTATCTGCATGATTACGCAACACAGTTGACTGATGTGGCAAATCTTACAAACGATCAATCAGAAGCATTGTGGCAGTTGATTGAAAAAGATGAAGAACTCGGGAAAACTCACGATGAGATGTATTCTGATATGGTTGAAAAGCTCAAAGAATACGGAGTGTCCGCAGATCAGGCAAAAACCGCTCTTGAGCAGTATGGCGCACAGGCGGGTGTTTCGGCTGAATTTGTTGAGGGTATGACTAATAAAATATCGGCACTTGGAGACGGCATGTCAGAAGCAGCATCCAAATTCGACACTTCGAAAATCAGCATTTCTGATTTGAAAGATGAGTTGTATATGCTGAGCTTGAAATCTGATGAATTTGGCGGTTCGTATAAAACTGCTATGGACGAACTTGACAATGCTAATAATGGTGGAGCAATAACCAATACTAAAGATGCTCTGGATAAAGTTTACACATCACTCAAAAACGCAGGTGTTCCACTTGATGAACTTAATAAGAAATTACGAGAAGATTTTCCGAATGCAGCTGTTGCAACCAAAACGGCTGTTGAGCAGAATATAGTCGGGGCTCAAGAAACTATTTCGTCATCTGTTGCAAAAGCATCAAAAGATACCAAAACAGCTACAAGCGAAATGACAAAAAATGCGACTGACGACTTTGCAGAAATTCAAAAGCAAGCTGATACTTACATGGGAAATGTCGCTACCACAACGTCTATGAATTGGGGAAATTCTTCACGAGAAGCAACCGTAAAGGCCAGAGAGATGAAAGTGGCGGTCAGCACAGAACTTGGCAATATGGACAAATCTGTCAGACGCCATTTTGAAAGCCAATATAACATCGCTTATGTGAAATGGGAAAATATTGGAAGAGACATATCCAATTATATTTCCGGTACGATGAATAGTGATATAAGCAGTGCACTTGGTAGTTTTGTTGATACAATCCGCAATTCTTTCAGTAATATGTATGATATCGGATATAATGCAATGCAGAACTTGGCAAATGGCATGAAGTCTGTTAATATCCAAACGCCGCATATGTATATGGACATGACCGCATCTGTAAACGGAAACAAGCATTCATATAAATGGAATTCTGGCGTAAATTGGTACGCAACAGGCGGAGTATTTACAAAGGCGTCTGTCATTGGTGTCGGTGAAGCAGGACAGGAAGCCGTTCTTCCTTTGGAAAATCGCAAAGCCATGAAATCCATTGCCGACAGCATCATGTCTGGATATGACGGCAATATGGGACTTACCAAAGAAGAAATCATGGAAGCTGTTGAACGTGGCGTGGTTACTGCAATGATGAACAATGGCGGATTTGGTGGATCTTCGCCAGAGTACATCATGAACAGCATCAAGGTCAACGAACGTGAGCTGGCACGAATTGTCACAAAAGCACAAAGCAATACAGAATATCGTATGAATCCATCACCGGCATATTGATATAACAATTGCTATAAATGATATAATAGTGCCCCGAAAAAGTATCGGATTGAATGAATTTCGGCACTGATCGGGGCATACTTTTTTATGATTAAAGTTAAAAAAACAGTACAATTTGTGCTATTTTGTTCTTATTTAAAACAAAAAAACAGCAAATAAGAGTATGATTTTTCAAAAAAAATGGAATAAGCCCTTATTTGGCAAAATAACGCTAAAAATCCAGAACGAGCAGTGCTAAAATGTAAATACACCGAAACTAATTTATGAATAATTTGTAAACTGTAATTTTCATTGATTTCGAAATAATTAGTTTATTTTAAAAAATAAAATTTTTTAGAAACAAATATTCTGTCAACAAGGCATTTTTGTTTACATAATATCTTAATGTAACGTTACAATAACGTTACGTGTAACGCGCTGTAACGCAATAGAATAAGAATAAGAATAAGAGTAAGAATAAGAATATAATTAATATATATACGAGATATATATTAATCGTCGAATAAGAGCTTATTTGCCCCTGCTAAATCACTTGATCTCGTATTTGGCTTTTAAAACGATTTTAAGTTTGATTCGATAAAATCCTCGCTGAAAGGATAAAAATTGATTTTAAGCATAAATTTCGAACGCACAAGGACATTCTGGAACATAAATCATGTTTTCGAATTAATTTTCCGTAGTCTTTCAAATTGCTTTACTATTCATACTGAAACATACTTCATGTATGTGATAAAATAAAAAATCATAAAGCGTCTATCAGAGTAAGAACAATAGGCACTATTTTTATGCACGTAACGTCCTTTATAGGGCGTTTTTTATTTTTATGAGGTATTTAGCATGGCAGAGATATTTTTAAGAGTGGACAATGTTTCAATGCCCTGTCCATCTGCTTATACATGGGGGTTAAATGATATATCAGCGTCAAAATCAGGCAGGTCTGACGATTCGATTATGCATAAAAACAGGGTGGCTCAAAAAAGAAAATTATCTTTACGGTGGAACGGCAAGGACTGGGCGACTACTGCGAAAATATTACAAGCATTTAATCCCGAATACATACAGATAACATACCCGGACATGATGTCAGGAACATATGAAACAAGAACGTTTTACGTTGGTGATAGAAGTGCACCAGTCAAATGGTGGTGGGCCGGAAATCAGAGGACAGAATCTATCAGTTTTGATGTGATCGAGAGGTAAGGCATGAGAAATTTATCATCTAGGTGGAAAGAAAAAGTTAAAAATGGAATGGATGTGCATTATCTCAAGTATGCCGATATCACTCTTACTGATGGGACTGTATTAAACTTGACGAATGCCGACTTGTGGCAAAACGGAATGACGTTTGAGGATTCTGTATCTGGGGATAGCAGTTTTGATATTGGATCTGCGATTATTAATGTTTTAACGCTGAGTATTAATAACTTTGAAGGTCAGTATTCCGATTATGATTTTGAAGGGGCAGAAGCTGTTTGCTATATTGGACTACAATTTGATGACGGCATAATAGAAAAAACGCGAATATGTACTGCGACTGTAGTAGAACAGCCTGAGGATGAAACAGTCAGCATTGATCTTACATGTGAAGATAATATGCGAAAGTTTGACCGCAATTACTCGGAAAGCAAGCTTATATATCCTGCAACTAGAGAACAAATTGTGAGGGATGCTTGTGAAGTATGTGGAGTTACATTACAAACAGTTCATTTTGACAATGACGATTATATTGTGAAGGCTAGACCCTCCGACGATGCGCTGACATTTCGACAGGTTCTTCAATGGGTAGCTCAAATTGGATGCCAGTGGATGAGATGTGACGAATATGGTAGATTGTGCGTAAGCTGGTTTGACGATATTACGGAAGAAAAATTAATTATTAATGAAAACGGAGTATTAACAACATCTAGCGAAAGCAACATAGTGCTTAAAATGTCGAACCAAGATGAAACATTAACAGCAGAAAATGGTATTTTATTTGAAAATGATGGGACTTTAAGTTTATATGCAGTGGACGGAAAAGGAAATGTATCAAATGTATCTTCTACGTATGGGTTTACCCCGCAGCATACGGATGTTGTAATTACAGGAGTTCTTGTCACTGAATATAACGATTCAGTAGGTGAAGAACCAGAAAAATATATGGCTGGTTTAAAAGGATATGTGCTTGACATTTCAGGTAACAAATTGATTCAAAAAGGAGAAGGCAAAAAAATTGCTTCTATGATCGCCGAAAAATGTGTCGGGATGTCATTTCGACCATTTGAATCTGAATGTCCTACAAACATTTCGTTGGAAGCAGGCGATGTAGTTATAATCGTAGACAGAAACCGTAAAGTTTATAAATCTTTTATTACAACTACTACTTTGCAACCTGGTAATGGCCAAAAAATTGCTTGCAATGCCAAAAGCGCAGCAAAAAATAGTAGTACTCGATACAGCCAATTAACGCAGGCTTATGTAGAAGCCCGGAAAATGATTAAAGCCGAAAAAACAGCTAGAGAAAAAGCCCTTGAAGAGTTTGGGAAACGCATGGATGCCGCAACTGGCGTATATACAACAATAGAAAAGCAGGAAGATGGTAGTGAAGTATTTTATCTTCACGATAAACCAACTCTTGCGGAATCGAAAGCCGTTTGGAAAATGACATCAGAAGCGTGGGGAGTATCTACTGACGGCGGAAAAACTTGGAACGGCGGTATGACTGTTGACGGCGATACAATTGTAAGAATCCTTAATGCGGTTGGAATCAATGCGGATTGGATTAATACCGGAAAGCTCCTTGGAAAGTTTATTGATGCGAAAAACCTCAGGGTTTCAACAGAGGATGGCACCGTAACGTTTTATATAAACGAAAAAGGACAAGTGTTTATCCAGCCGACAGCTTTTTTTCTGTCGGACAATAAAACACTCGATGAAGCTATAGCGGACAAAACAATAGAAGAAGCTCAAAAGCTGACAACACTGAATGTAATACTGTCAAATGAATATCAGGCCATAGTGACAGACGCTAATGGAAACTACACAACATTTCCTGAATGTAGCACAACCGTACAGGTTATGTATGGTGTTGAAAATGTAACTAATGATGCATCGTATACCATAACTGAAGATAACGTTACTGGAACCTGGGATGAAAAGAATCACAAATATACCGTCACAGGACTATCAGCTGATACCGGACATGTGAACTTTGTTGTAAATTACAAGACATTTTCTATTACAAAGCAGTTCTCAATTGCAAAACAAAAGCAAGGGAAACAAGGAGATAAAGGAGATTCAGCTACAACTTATGTTATTGAAACGGATACAACCGTAATAATGAGAACCGCAGATGAAACTTATGTGCCAGAAACTGTACTTTTCAAGAACTATGTTGTTTCAGGAAACAATAAAACATTGCGAAAGTCTAACATCCTTGTTCAGACAACAACAGACGGTTCTATATTCAGCACTATAAAGAATGTGGATGTAGATGATGGACAGTATACCTTGTACCTTTCTACAATTGCATCAGATGTAACGGCAATTAGGTATATCTTCAGAAGCATTAATCTGGGTAATCCTCAACTTGCAACAGTAACAATCCCAATAATCAATGATACAGAACTGACAGAAAAGCAGATTTTCAATCTCTTGACAGATAACGGCACCCGTGATTTGCTGACTTATGTAGATGGTAAACTATATCTTAATGGTACATACATCAAAGGAAAAACTGTAGCAGCAGACAAGCTAAATGTAGAGGACTTATATGCGGTTGCGGCATCAATTGCGCAGTGGACTATCAAAGAAAATTACATACAGTCAAAGAGCGGTAACATACGGCTTTATTCGGATGGACGGATAAAGATTGGGAATGCAGTATTTTCGCAAAGTGAAGATGGAGATACAGCTTGTAACATTAAATATGGACTGCATTTGTTCTGCAAAAATGTTACAGATAGCTCGGGATTTGCCGACCCAAGCGGAATGTTTGCTATTTCTGGATTAACCAGTAACGCGTCAGGATCAACACTTATTTTGCACAACAATTATGTTTATAAATTAAGTTCGTCGTCAAAAAGATATAAGAAACATGTTAAAAACATGACCTCGAGTGAAGCTGAAAGACTTTTAGACATTCCGGTCGTGTGGTTCGAGTATAATGAAGGGTATCTGGCACCGGGTGACCGTTTTGAAGGAAAACCGCTTCCAGGATTCTACGCAGAAGATGTGTATGATGCATTCCCAGAAGGTGCAATGCTCAACGAATCCGGTCAGGTAGAAGACTGGAACTACAGGACTATGGTTCCAGCAATGATGAAACTAATCCAAGACCAGCAAGAAACTATTAATAGCCTTATTAAGAGGATAGAAAGATTAGAAAGGGGCGAATGAATTGGAAACCAAAGGAATAGATGTCTCTGCCTGGCAGGGACAGATCGACTGGAAGACAGTGGCAGCCTACGGAATGGACTTTGCTATCCTTCGGATCACAGAAGCCGGAAACGTAACGGATAAATATTTCGAAAGAAACTATGCAGAATGCCAGAAATACAACATCCCAACAGGCGTATATAAATACTCGTATGCGATGACCATCACAGAGATCCAGAGTGAAGCTAGAAAAATAGTTTCTGTCCTGAACGGAAGAGAACTGCAGTATCCCATATGGCTGGATCTGGAATACAACAGCCAGAGAAGTCTGGGAGCAGAAAACATACATAAGATGGCAGAAGCCTTTGAAAAGATCATTACAGCAGCGGGTTATAAGTTCGGCATCTACTGCAACGTGGACTGGTATATGAACGTGATCTGCAGTCATCTGAAGAAATACGATTTCTGGATCGCACGCTATCCGGCAAATGATGATGGATGGCTTCAGGAACGTCTCCGCCCAGACTTCGGCGTCGGCTGGCAGTACAGCTCCAAGGCCAAGATTCCTGGAATCAATGGAACTGTAGACCGAAGCGTATTCTATAAAGACTATAAGGAGGTTTCGACAGTGGACGAAAATATTGAAAAACTGATTCTTATTGCAAAAAACGAAATTGGTTATCTTGAAAAGAAATCAAACATTCAGCTTGATGATAAGACTGCAAATGCAGGTTCAAACAATTATACGAAGTACTGGCGGGATATAAAACCATCCTATCAGGGACAGCCTTGGTGCGCAGCATTCGTGAGCTGGTGTTTCATGAAAGCATTCGGTTTGGACAAGGCTAAAAAACTTTTAAAGCACTGGCCTTATGTATACTGTCCGACCATGAGTGAATTATTTACACTTAATTCGTACCCCAAAATTGGAGACATTGTTATCTTTTATCATAACGGTACATTTACTCATACAGGACTTGTTACTGCCGTGATCGGAGACAAATTTTATACCATCGAAGGAAATACCTCCGGAGCATCCGGGATCATAGCAAATGGCGGTGGTGTCTGCGCAAAGAGCTACTATAACAGCAAGCTTCCGGGAACAAAGTTCTGTACACCAGACTATTCACTCGTCACATCTTCCACAGAGACAACCAATACAGAAGGAGGCAGCTATATGTTCACACCAGAAACCGTAAAATCAGGAGACAAAAACACATCCGTATTATTACTGCAAGAAATCTTAAGAGCCAGAGGTTTTAAAGGCAAAACCGGCAAAGCCCTGAAACTTACCCGGAAAGCAGATGCCAACACCATCTATGCCCTCAAAGCCTACCAGGAATCCAGAAAAGAGGTTCTTGCCGTAGATGGCGTATGCGGCCCTGCGACTTGGAAAGACCTGATCGCGATTTAAATTTAAATGGTACTTGATATATAACGAATAGAATGATATAATAAACATGTTCAGTGAATCCTTATTTCTTAAAAGTTTTCAATTCCCCGAAAAGACCGCCAGTCTCACATCGCTGGCGGTCTTTGTAATATCAATTTATATAATTTTCGTATTTATCCTTGATTTCGTTGTGGTTCCGGCGGCGTATCTGGACAATATCGCCAGATTCCATGATGAAATTCTCGTTCACGGACTGAATGTGATCCATGTTGACCAGAAAACTCTGGTGACATCGGAGAAAACGTTTATCACACAATTCTTCTTCGATGTCATCAAGCTTTCCAAGTGTTACAAAGCACTGGTTATCGGTCGTGTAGATATGGCATGAACGGCCTTTACTCTCAACATATTCAATCTGTCTGTATTCCAACCGATGCAATTCTCCGTGCGTTTTGAATGTCAGAACCTCGTCCCTCATATGTGACAGAATCTCGTTGATTGCGCTGTACATCCTGCCATATTCCTTACCCTTGACCACATACTGCATAGCACCGACGTCAAATGCTTCTTGCAGATGAGAATCATCGGCTGTCCAGAAGATAATCTTTCCATCATATCCAATATCCCGAAGCCGGTTCGCAATCTCCAAACCGTTCTCTTTTTCCAGAACCATATCCAGTACAATTACATCGTACCATTTACCCTCTTTCACATCTTCAACAAGTGGATAACCTGCCGAATACTCGCTAATTTCATACCGGTAATCTCCTTTGCGCCGCAAGAATCCCGATATGTGCTCTTTAAACAAGTCAACTTCAATTTGATTGTCGTCACAAATAGCTATCCTCATACGCAATTCCTCCTTTCAAATTCTCAATTTTGTCAAAAATTCCCGCGTTTTTGACAATACACACAATTTTCCTGCGAGTTGTGATAGTATTCTATACAACATCACAAATATATTTTAGCACGGCACTTTTATAGTGTAAAGTGTTGAGGAATGAATAAAAACTAAAAAAATCGACAAATTGATGAATACAGGGTTTCTGGAATCCCGGAATCGGGAGGATGTGTGTATAGAAACCGCCTACGGGCAAAAAGAAAAGGAAGGGGACGTTAATCCCCTTCCTTTTCTTAATAATAAAAATTATTTATCATAAGTTCTATGTTCAAATTTTACATTTGTTCCGAATAAATCTACATTGTTTATGCCTAAATATAGTTCAGTGTAGGTACCATCTTGATAGTCATTAGTTTCGTATGTAAATTGAATAGAAAAAACGTAATCGATAGAGTTCAGAGAATATTTTCCTTTTATTTCTGCAAGTCCGTTACAATCTTTTATCGAACATGTACATTCATTATCCGAGCCTATATTTAATGAAATTGATGTATCTACACTTCCTTGAAGAATTTCTTGAGCAATTCTCAAGAGAAACCTTCTTTCATCATCTGTCAGATTTCCTTCGTTTTTGATAATCCAAGGGAAACGCATAGATGATGGATGTTCAGAAGAAGAATCAATCTTGGTGCCGGTTTCGATATCATAAAAATATGTAGGAGCAATACTTCCTATAACGGAGCTTACATTAATATTGTAAATACCAGTATAATCAAACCAATTTTGTGAAACCATGTTTGTAAAAATCTCTTCCGTGTTGCTAGGATCAATGTTAAGCTCAGATAAATCTGTTCTGACAATAAGAGATTTATGTTTCGTTCCTTCAGAGTCCTCGCCAGAAAACTCTTCAACATAGAACGCATTATCAGAACTAGCGTATTGGCTTAAAAAAGCATTTACATCATCGACATTAGCATAAACAGGAGCTGATGTTGATATTGCACATGTAACAATAGCCGATACAATTGCAAACTTTTTCATAGTGTAATCCTCCTTGTATAATTTTTACATATTATACCGCTTCTTACGAGAAAATCATAGTAGAAAATGATATTTTTTACATTTTTCCTGCCATTTATATCAAAATCCGCATTACACAGTGAAATATGCTATTATTATGTGCATCATTTAAAGGGAAGAATTGGTTTTATGAGTAGAAAAAGAAGGATATTTATAGCACTTGTATTGGCGTTCTGCCAGATATTCTGCGTGCTACATATTCCGTTCAAGGTTGTACCGGATAGTCAGAAAGATGTACAGATTAGTAGCACGGTACACCATATGCAATGTATGCAGAATCACCAGAACCCATACGGAGATCAAAAAGTTTACAATACCGCATATTTTATTTGCGAGAGCATAACAATATTTGAAATCGTAAAATTTGTATTTGAGAACACGAAAGCCCATGTGTATATTTGGCAGTTGCCAAGGGGGAATATCGGTGGTATAATAGCAAAAACGAACTAATGTTCGGTTCTATTTCCCACAGGCCGGACATATGCTGTAGTGTAGGCGGTAGTTGCGACAGGGAGGGCTATTTATGGATTATAAGAAAGAGATTATTGAAATGGTGCAGAAGATAGATAGTGAAAAATTTATGAAATTTTTGTACAACATGATTGTTTCATTCAAGAGCCAATGGGGATATTAGAAAAAGCAGGGAATTAATCCCTGCCTTTTTTGTGAAGAAATTCAATCATGTCGAAAACGCT
>ERZ773116.757-NODE-757-length-33849-cov-5.695982_pt1 | contig 33849 bp, 47 predicted proteins | sample MGYA00580563_ERZ773116 | MGnify/ENA primary metagenome ERZ773116 (study PRJEB29015, sample SAMEA2737864) | human gut metagenome | biome: human gut; feature: human-associated habitat; material: faeces | place: China | collected 2012 ... | reverse complement strand
ACATGAAGGAAGCTCCGGCCAGCTCGGTCTCCATTATTGAAAGTAACTGGAAGATGGCTTTCTTTCGCACATACATTTTGTCAATATATCCGACAGAATCACCATTTTCATCGCTATAGAATGACATACCAGCACCCATCATTCCGGTTACGAAGTCGGGCGACTCCAGGAAAGGAGATATGATACCGCCAAGAAGCTTAATGAGATACTTCGTTTCATCCTCACAATCCTTCTGCAAAAATATCTTCCTTAGCTTGTCAAGGGTAACAGTTGATAAAATATCGACTATGCCAACAAATGTTCTACCCACCCGTTCAGCCGTATTCTCTCCGCTTTTCGTAGCATTACGAATAAGCAAAGACAACTCCTTTAGCATCTCGATACTATCCATATTAATCTCCTAAAATTCTAAATACAGTCCTGTTTGCTTTAATTTTTCCGCTTCCCTTGTAAAGAGGATAATCAGCCTTTTTCTCTTCAAGAAACCTTACACACTCCTTCAGGTATCTGTCAGCAATGGAAAACGCATCATTATAAGCCATCACCTTCTCTTTGATGTCCGGACGGCTGCTGTATTCATCCTCCTTCTGCATAAGTCCGTATCTAGTCACATTCAAATCACCGTTCTTCACGATCCGTGCATAGGTATAATATGCCAACGCCGTTTTAATACCCATGAATATCTTTTTCTCTCCACACTTGTCCTCGTACGTTCCACCATCAAGAAGAAGCGCGTACTTCTCCGGATGTTCCCTCACATCCAGATAAAATGCATCACCAAGAGCTGACTTTATATCAATACTCTCCGATTCACGTATATACGTATCTATCTTATCTTCATCCACATGTACGGACATGCTACGTGACAAATCTGCGACCTCAAGCGTTGTTATCAGATACTGCTGCATTTCTTATATACTTTAATGGTTGTACACTAAAATCCATTGACGGGTTTGCCACCTCATACCAGTTGCGGAAAATACGGTCAAACGTGCGCTCTATTAAACGCTGTTGCTTGCTGACAATAGAATTATAGTATTCAAAGGCATCTTCCAAAATATCGCCGGAAAAGCCCACTTTCCCGATACGAATACAATACCACGGCTCCTGACCATAGGCGGAATAAATGCGCTCCACCACACTTGCATCCGTAACGGTAAACTCCTTATCATAATTCTGTGTAGTGAACGGGATAAATTCAGGCTTTTCTTCATCATTTTCAAGCGTTACCTCTATAAGTTTCAAGGAATTTGTATCCCCCTGAAGCTTGACAAGGCTATCAGAAAATCCGTCATCCTCCGAAATCTTTATTTCATTACCTTTTTCATCGTATCTGACAATATCCGAGCCTTTCTTAGTGACAACCATACCGGACGGAAGGAAATTATTGCGCACATTCCTGAATTTCACGTTGGAAAGCCCTTCATCCGTGCTCATCTCAGTAATTACACGGTCAGATTTACCTACCGGATAAGTCTGTTTTCCGGCCATGGATACCCATAGAACCTGCCCCTTGTAGTATTCTATCCCGCCAGCAGCTTCAATCTGCGCCAAAACAACAGATTTCAACGGATTGAACACATCAATGTAGTCGATATTCTCTTTTGCTACACGTATCTTCTTCCCTTTCCTGGTTTTCGTACCACTCCAGTCAGGATGCACGGCAATCTTAGCTACATATCCGTTATCATCCTCCTCCACCAGACGGCAGTTTTCAAATGGGACATGCTGAATTTCCACAATCTGGCCCAAAATGTTGTAATTTACATGAATGGCAATCCCATTGAAGTCAGCCATATCCCGGCAAACAAGAGAATGTATGTCATCAGCCGTATCTCCCTTTCGGTTTACCACATACTCCGAAAAAGAAACCTCACGGAATCCGTTACCTTCAATGAAATCCGCGAAACGGTCAGCACATTCACTTCCGGTAGAACTCGCTGCAATGATATTTCTTACCGTCTGCGGATAGAGGTTGTCATCCCCGTAAGACTGTATCCCAAGCTGCTGCAAATAGCGTATATCTACCCTTACACTGCTCTTCTTTCTAAGCTCCTTTACTTTCATAATTCCGTGAGGTTTTAATTTATTCAGCGCCTTCTACCGCTTCTCCGTCTTCATCGGTCTGCCCATCAGTAGATTCATTATCATCCCCATTCTCACTGCCTCCTTCACTTTCTTCCGGATTCTCCTGCATATCAGCAAATACTTCCAGAGCCTTGTTTACGTAAGCTGTCAGGGCTTTTTTTGTAATAGCCTTTCCGGAGATTTTATAACCCTTGAACTCTTCCTGAATTGACTTGCTTGAAACTCCATCCTTCATAGATTCCACCATGAGAGAGACAAGCTCGTCATTAATCACCACATTTCCGTCCTTTCTGGACTTTACACGTTCTTCCCAGTCATCGGGTTTCTTTGAGAAATACTTAATGTTGTCCGGGTATTTCGCCAGATACTTCTCTGCAGCTTCATCAGTAAGATTGGCATTCGTATACATTTCGCTACTGCCAAATCCCATCTGCAAGAGAACACCGTTCTTCAAGCCGTATTCTGATTTTTCTTTCATCTTTCCGTTCTTGTTAAGGTAAACACTCATTTCTATCACCGCATCATGATAGCAGTCGCTACAAGATGTGCGGACAAACTTCTTATCAAGGACAAGCACATACAGATTTTCAATCTCTGCCTTGTCAGAAGAAGAGAGGGAAGCAATGCTTCCCAACTCCTTCAACCTATTAACCACATCAATCACTTCCATATCAAGCTGCTGGAGATGTCAACGTATCGATGGCCGTCTTGGTAGTCTCGTAGTCTGTCTTGTAAAGGAACAAAGCAGACTTTGGCACTTTTGTTTCCTGCAGAGATACTGACCAGCCTCCATCGGTTTCTTCCGAATATTTGTCGTTGCTGATTTCGGCAGCCTTCAAGCCTTGATAATAACCGTAAATCTGGAATGCAGAATCACCCGGATTCTCTTCCTTCTGCAAGTTCTTCGCTTTATTCTCAAGGATTACCACATATTCACCGTTTGCCAGCCCGTCAATGATGTCCGCACACACGTCCGGGTCATTGGCAAGAATCACCATATTCACCGTATTGGTAAACGTATTCTGATACGTACCGACAGCAAGTGCCGTGTTCGTCCCGGTAAACGGAGTGCTTCCAGGCACAATAACCTTATAGGCTTTCTTGCCTTCCTTCAAGGCCAGCGTTTCAATCACATTCTTACGCGTTGCATTGAATGCTACTGTAGCGAAATCTATGTCCTTCCGGTTCATGATAACGCCTTCCTGCTCTACTCCAGGAACGAGCGGGTCATCGCAGCTTGCCACGATGTCCCTTTTTATTGCATAGTCACAGATTCCTGACATAATTCCTCCTTTCGTTAATAAGCCAACTGGAACAAATTATCTTCCCCAATAAGGCATCCTAATTTTCCGGTAGAATACAGCTTATTAGTTCTGGTATTTCTGTCAAACCAAATGTCAAGGTCTGAAATGATGTCATCAGCTGGAGTACCCACAAACAACTGCTTTGGAGAACCAAATACAGCACGGTGAGGTAGATTAAGTTTAGTACCATTGTTCTGGTATTTCTGGATGAATCTATCCCAAATAGATACACGATATACAAACACACCGTTGTACTCTGTTACGTCAAGACCTTTGAAAATCTGTTCCCATTCAAGGATTTCCTTGTATTCACGCTTCAGGTCTTTTGCCAGCGCATCGCACAACGACTTCGTACAGAAGATACCAGCTCCATCCATTGAAGCGATACGTGAGTCTGCATTTTCAAGCAGGCTGTCAAAGATTCCGATTGCTACTCCAGATTCTTTCAGCTTGCTGAACTGTAATGCGGTAGACGCTTCATCGTTGGCAGCAATAGCAACCTTCTGACCTGCGTTTGCTGTACCAATCGCAAACAACTGTTTCCAGAAACCGTCTGTTGTCTTGAACAGCTCCACATTCACACCATCTGTAATCTGGCCTGAAGATGTTGCATTCTGCGCTTCTGTGTCACCGAACCAGATGAATCGCCACATCATGCGCTTAACTGCCAAATCCAAAGCAGGATATACGATATCATCCATGTATTCAGTAGACGACAAGTCCGCGATTTCTGTTCCAGTTTTCAGACAGTATTCTGCGATTGTATTCTGTAACTCTTCATAACACCACTTCAAAGGAATCTGCCAATCACCGATTTTCCACTCCTTCTCCGCAAAGTTGATGTTTGCTTTCTTGTATTCAGGATTACAGCCGGAACCTGCCCAACCGATATCATCCATCTCTCCGACCCATCCCAGCTTATCACCATTATGCACATTCTGACGAAGAGTGAAGAACCGTCCAAGTTCCTCATCGACGAAGTTTGTCATGATAAGCAAGTCTCTCAGACTCTGTACTGCTCCATTACCTGGAGTAAGATTCGAAAGCTGCTCCCAAGTAATTCTTTCTTTTGCCATAATTCTTAGTTATTAAATTTCTGTTTGTTCTTTTCTCTAATCTCAGCAAGTTTCTTCTCAATCTTGCTTTCATGCTTAACTTCCTGCTTCTTTCCGTAAGTCGTTGTACGTCCTGCAGGAGTGTACTTGCTTGCGGCCGCTTTAGTCAGTTTTTCAATTCCTCCAGCTTTAGCCACTGCATCCAGAATTCTGACATCATCCTCTGTCTTGGCGTTGGCTGTCAAGTCAGAAACCTGCTGTTCCAATTCTGCGATACGTGCCTCCAAGGCTGCTGTATCATCATTTCCACTTTCAGCTTCACGGATTTCGGTAATTACGCCGTCAGTCACTACGATAGTCTTCCCGTCTGGCATTACGTGTTCCCCATCCGGGCTTGCCGCGTCACCTACTTGCGGTTCACCTTCTTCACGCTCTACTGTCAATGTGTCACCACCTGCAGTTGTAAGCTCCAACGCTACCGCAGGAACATCTTCGATTTTTGCATAGCCTAACTTGGCCAGCATACGGTCAAGCAATGACTTGCTTACCGTAACTTCATTTTCTTTTTTTCCCATAAATTTATTGTTAGATACTACTTTAGCTGACTTCGGCATAATTACCTCACTCACAAATCCAAGTTGCTTGGCTACCTCACCACCAAACCATGTTTCTTTAGCCATCTGTTCCTCTATCACCGCACGATCAACCCCACAGCGCTCAACATAGATTGAAATCATACGTTCACGCTCTGCTTCCAGCCCAGCTTTTAAGGATTCAAGCGCTGAAATATCAAGAGAACCTTCTACACCAGGACAATAAGGTGAATGAATAAGAATCTTTGCGTGCGGATACATCTTTCTGCGCTCGATAGGAGCTGCCAAAAGAATTACTGTCGCCATTGAAGCACATCTTCCTACTACAGTAGCAGAAATTTCCTTCCCAGTAGCCCTTAAAGCATCATATATCGCATATCCTTCAGCCACATCGCCACCGCACGAGTGTAATTCAATATCAATGTGATTGTCATCCGGAGCAATCCATCCAAGAAAATCCTGTACATCAGAGAAGGACATACCATCAACGCCAGTCAGATACCAGTTTTCCATTTTTTCGGTATCAGCTACAATGTCTTTGTTGATAAATAATTTCGCCATATCTCGTAATTGTTTGAAACAAAGGTAGTGAACGCGATATGGCTATAAGAATTTTTGAAAGGAATAGCACTGACACGCCTTGTCAGTCGATTTTTCAAACAAAAAGAGGTGAGCCGCTGCCCACCTCAAACAATTACATATCCACTTCCGTGGAAAACTTCTTTACAACCCTGTATATCGTCCTCTCATCCACGCTGTATTCGTCCGAAAGGTACTGCAATACGTAGGTTTTCTTATGCCCTTCTTTCATCAGACGGCTGTATTCCTTGTAAAGTTCAAGGTATCTCACGTCCGACGGCTGTACCGGGAGCGTCTGTAACTGCTCCATCACTCCCTTATGTGTGTTTAGAAATTCATACACGTTCATACATTACCAAGATTCTCCAATACTTTTACACGGTTACTCACACTGGTTATCTCTTCAACCGAAACAACCGGACGCATAGACTGAACTCCCTTGGCGACAGCTCTGGCCAGCATGTCCTCTCCGAGAGCCTGACTACTTGTCTGTGTTACGTTGATAGGAACTCCCCCTCCCATCTGATTGAATGATGAGAGCAAAGGAGCAAACATCGAGGTGGCTCTGGCCGTCATCACCGACTCACCGTTACTAAGTTGTGCAGGTATGCTGTCGCTTGTTCCGGTGCCTGGCCCGGTGACTAAACCACCTGTTGCAAATTTAGCACTTTTTACCGTTTTTGTAGCTACAGCAATATTAGAAAGTATCGTTGCTACTGTCGTTGCGATGGCTGCCAAGTTAGCCGGGAACGGGACAGACTGAGCCTGCGCTATACCTGCAGCCAGAGCCTTTCCGGTATTGATGGCAATCTCAGCAAGAGCGAGTGTCTTTGAGAGTATGGCGAAAGTCTTATTATTTTCACCCAATGTTTCAAAGGCGGATGACAGGCCTGATGTTATTGTCTCTATTGCCTGGAATTTTACCTGCTCTATCTCAACCTCCTTGTCTGCAATGGCCTTCTTCGCATCGATATATTCCTGATTAGCCTGAAGCTTACGGTTAAGGAACTCCTGTTCACTCTCCCCTTCCTGCTGCTGTATGCTGTTCAACAGTTCTAATTTCTGCGAAGCCTGTTCCTGAAGTATTTCCAGTTCACTTGCACCGGACTGCTGGAGCTGCATAATTTCATTCTCCATTCTCAGTCTGACGGCTTCCTGCTGCTTATCCGATATTTCCTGCTCACGCTGTAATATCAGATCATCTATCTGCTTGTCATACTTGTCCACGATGGCAAGCTTCATCTGCTCGGTCAGTTCCTTGTCAGCAAGCTCGGCATCACGCTGGGCAAGTAGCTGCTGCATCCTCAACTGATATTCCTGCTCACTACCTTCCTTTACGGCTTCAAGCTGTAAGGAAATAAGCTTGGTACGGTTATCTATCTCTTTCTGTAATTCCTCCTCAGACAGCTTTTGCAACTCAGCAGCCTTCTGCTGTTCCAGAGCTTTTATCTGGTCGTTGATAGCCTGGCGGGCCTTTACTGTAAGGTCTGTCTCAGTTTTTAGCCTCGTACGCAAATCCTCAATCTGACGATTATACTGTAAGGTTATCTCCTTACTTTGTTTATCACGCCCATCTTTCACAAGAGCCAGCATGGCATCCTCTGCCGCTCTTACCGCTTCCAATTCTTTCTGCTTTGCAGCAATAGCCGCATCCGATTTTTCCTTTTCAGCCGACTTTATTTCGTTTGCCAAAGACACCTCACGACCAAGCAATTCACCCCTTTTATCCTGATACTCAGTCAACGCATTATACATCTCCACCTCAGCCTGAGCAATAGCATCATTGGTTTCCTTGGTGTTCTCAGCCATCGCATTCTGCTGTACCATCAGTTCATATCTTCTCTTGGCCAGTTCGTAGTTCTTCTTGCTGGCTTCCTCCTCCAGTCTGTTAGCTTCCCTGATAGCTTCCATACGTTCCTTTGCAGACACATTCAGTTCATCGTCAGCCTTTGCCTTCAAAGTAGCTATCTGAAGAGCATTCTTTGCATTCTGCACCTGAAGGTTTCGTGTATCCCTGTCTATTGCCGCCTGCTCCTTTGCCATAGCAATGTATCCCTCATTCTCCTTGTTCACCTCTGCCACATATTTACCAAGTACCGGAAGTTTTTCAAGCTGCTTGGTAATCCATCCCATCATCTTACCACCAGCTTCTACAACAGAAAGTATTCCACTTGCCACAATCTGAAGCACTTTACCCACGGCATCCAAAGCCATTTTCAATGGCGCAAGAACAGCATTCCATCGGTTTGTATTTTCCTCACTCGATTTAATACCTTTAGCTACAGCCATAACCACCACGGAAATCGCAGTAAGAATAGCTACAATCGGGTTGGCAATCAGTTTTGCCAACTGAGAAAGCAAAGCTATAACAGCAGATTTTACGACATTAATTACAGTTGAAAGGCTAGTAAAGCCTTGAATCATTTTTAGAGTAGATTCATTCAGACCTATACCATTTGCAATTAAAGTCGTAATATTCTCATTTATTCCCTCAGCTGCTGATTTGGTAGCATCCATTTCCTTTACAAGACTTTCCATTACCTCCTTCTGCTTCCGCGCAGCTTCAGAATTTTCACCTTGTACTGCTATTAATTCCTCATACAACTTCGTTTCTTCCGCTAATTTTTTTTCCAAACTCTCAAATATAGAAGAAAGCGATTTTTCATAATTCCCCACATTCCGGTAATATCGCTGCGTCTCTTCCTCTGCTCCTTTCAGGGCATCCGTAACCTCGTTTATCTTATTTTTCAGTTCCTCACCACTGGCACCCTTTCTTTCAGCTTCCGACAGAGCATCATATTCAGCCGTCAAATTAGACAGCTCAGCGCGTAGTGCTTTCAGGCTCCCCTCCTGCTCTTTCTCCTGCTTAATCTGATTCTGTACTGTCTTGTTGATGATACGTATCGCATCATTATAATCTGCAATGGCAATCTTTGACGCAGCAATCTCCTCGTTATACTGCTGACGGGATATTTCCCCATCCTTCAACTGCTTTTTCAGGTTCTTTTCTGCATCTCTGGCCGCATCAATCTTTGTCTGGTATTCCGCTATCGCCTTTACAGCTTCATTGTAATTCACCTTGATGTCAAGGATTTTCTCCACCTTATCCGCCATAACACTATATTTTTAGCAATTCAACTTCGCATATATTATTCTCCTTGGTTTTCACCTTCACAATCGCAAAATATGAACCGTATTGTCGAATATATACAGGTTTAAGCAAGTCAAGTACGGCCAATTCCGGAGCAGATAAAAGAACAAGCTCTTTTATGACCTTTGGCTGTCTGACCACTTCCTGATACGATGCATAATGCTGCCTTATCAATTCCTCCCATCTTAACGGATAGAAAACACCTGAACGAGTCTCAGAATCATATAAAACGATTCGTGGATTCATCCCACTATCATATTCCAGCTCTCCATCATCATTATACGAATACAACGGGATACTTGCCACACCTCCCAACGTATCACAAGCAGAAAAAGGAAGTGAGACAGCATCTCTTTCATAATCTAACGCCCTATTCTCAACTGCTATAAACGAATCATAATTCTCAGTAACATTATCATCTTCCTTATAGCGGAACCAGTTTTTCTGGGTGAAGTCATTCAACTGATAACTGATATTACGTGCTGCATCACCATAATCATTAATCAAAACCCTTCCAGACCAATCTACTGCATTACTTTTATTTTCTATCACCGAGTCAAACGATACGAAATGTATGTCGTTGTTATCACCCGGAATCGCAAAAACTCCAAGCATATAAGCTATAGACTTAATAAAGTCTATCAATTTTATTGATGGCAAATTTGGTACGGTAAAATACTTGTTGTACTCTCCTATATCGGCCCCTACCTCAGATACTTTTGCTTCAAGAGTTATACTTCCAGAAACCAGATTAACGCTATCATCACCAGTTTTAGAAACTGTTGTACTTATGTAAATTGTCTTATTATACGGCTCCAACGACAAATCCTTCTTGAAATGACACTCATAATTATCATTCCCTCTATCAATAACTTCACACGCATTTACCTGGTCTATTATCTCTCCGGTGTCAGCATCTACTATATCCAAGTATCCTCCATTCTTGTATGCACCTCCAACATAAACTAATTTGCAATCTATCGAATAGTTCAGCTGCAAGTCGTTAAACTTTGGCTTAAAAGCTGATGTAAAAATACCATCCTTATAATATTCAATATAATAGGATTGTACAAGACCGTAAAACAACAATTGATAAAACCGAAAAGCTCCATCAGTTTTTTTCAGCCCATTCAAAGTCAATGTAACACGATTTGCATCCACATGCTTCTGTGCATCCTCTTTTTTCAGTAGTGGAATTTTCAGACTTTGAAGAATATCCTGCTTATCAGAGGGGAACAAGAATTTCACACCAAACTGACTCTGTATCCTATCCAAAAGCCATTTAGCGGATACAACCGGATGGTAAGACACATGTTTCTCTGTGCTTCTGAAGCCATAGTTCATAATAGGTGCATCTTCATCTGGAGATATATCATACCTCCAAAAAATATAATCATCTAACCCATAATCCAAATCATCTATGTTTCCTTCAAACTCAATAATTTTTGAAAAGCCATTAGCGTTTCCCCATGAAAGAGCAATCTCTATAGTGTCACTTACTGACATCAATACCACATTGGCTCCATCAACGATCTGCACACCGTCACGCAATAAAGTACCTACATGAGGAAGATATGGGAAGCTGCTCACTGCACTGGGTATATGAGCACATTCTATCAGCCGAAGATTATTTTTTGTCTTCGGCAGCTTAATCGTATAGCTGAAATTACTTACAATCTTGCTAATATCAGTCAGGATATTGCTACGGTATTCAAGAGAAACACCGGACTCCCCCATATCCACTTTCGTCCCGTCAATATATAATTCATCTCTCATAAGCTCTGCGAAATTATAGTTGGCAATATGACCGTTATCTCAAAATCCTGCAGGTGCTCACCTGAATCAACAGCCGTATCAGCTTTTATACCAACCGGAACCCAGGTCTCATCCACATACATATCGACAAGAGGAGAAGAATGTATCGAAAGCAGCATGTTGAACACCTCCTTAGAAACCAGTGACGCACATGCCTTTTTGGTTCCCTCGGTAGTCTTTCCCTGAATTCTGGATACGCCGTAATACCCATACTTGCTCCCATAAAAGTTTTCCATAAGACGCTCACCATATTCCTCAGATTTATTTTCGTTTGACCCTTCCTGGAAAAGCCAATACTGATAAAATCCATGACGGTCTATCCAGCGCAAATAAATACCATCTTCAGAATCATCTTCCACGACTTTTACATATTCCGGTACGTCAGAAGGACTCACATGCTTAATCATCTGGTCAAATATCGTTACCGTAAATGGATACTTCGTAAAATGTACTACGGTACGTGGAGTATCAAACTGCTCACCGATATTCATAGCTCCCCATATAGCCGTCACATCAAAAGACATAGAAACTCCTGATATGGTCACTTTAACATGAACCACTTTTGACTCAACCATCCCTCCACTTCTGTTAATATCGAAACATGCCTGAAGATATGCGGATATGTCAAGTTCTACATAATTAGCGTATTCATCACGATTATCCGAAAAATACGGTCTCTTCACAATCGTAAACGTCCTGTCAAATGTAGTATCGAATACACCTCCGGAACCTCCGCTATCGGAAGATATTACAAAAGTGACATCACTGGAAGTATTCACTGTAATCATATTCGGATTAAAGCAGAATACCACTTCATCCGGATATTTGATGCTGCATCCGTTAATAGTTCCCGTTCTCATTGAAATTAAGATTTATATGTTCCACTTCACTCCCGAACAGAATACCGATACCCTGCGATACCCTTTCTACCGTATCCTTCACTTCAGGAGAATAAATATCATCCCTACCGCCATTCCGGAAGAGCTGTGTTCCTTCATTGGCTATCTTTCTCGCCACAAGGTAAGCAAAGGAATCAGGCTTCTGTGCCTGGATGCCCTTGTCATCCATCCATTGCCGGATTATCTTCCAGAATCCTGCCGGCACCTTACCCGGTTTTCGTCCGGTCTCCAGCGTCCCGAACGGGCTACGTCCCCACAGAACACCGCCATCCTCCGTAACCTCTACCTTCATGCTGGCTATCGTTCTGCCGGAAGCAACCTGACCGGAGTTCTTCTGGTTTTCGATTACCTTCTGTTTCAATGCTTCAAGTTCTGAAGACACAAGCTCCATCACCTTATCCCTCAGCAGAAGTTCCATACACTATCTCCTTCACTGTTTTTGTAGGGCATATCACGATTCCTCTTATTTCCTTCAAAGGAATCTGGATGACAATCCCCGTCACATTCACGTCCAGCTTATCATAGAACACCGAATACTGAATGTCACCCTGTACAGGCTCAAACATTCCGCTTCTGTTCACGTTCAGTATAAACTCCCTGGCCAAAGACTTGCATCGTTCTATCACCACGTCATTTTCTTCACCGGAGAAATCATGCTTTGTCTTATCCATAAAGGCTATCATGCAGTTCGGGTAATCCTTCATCTGCATAAGCCCCACATTCAGGTTTCCGGAAGCCGGAAGCACATACATCACGGCAGGAAGCTGCATCTTGTCAAGCCTTACATTGGCAGCCTGCCAGTTCTCAAACAGATAGGTAACTCCCATCTGTTCGACTATTTTCCTAACCTTCTCTTCTACTGTCATTTCTTCTTTCCCTCCAAGATTTTACGTAACCTGCGTTCATACCTCATCTTCCTGGCATCCATATCCAGGCATTTATACACACGTACCCACGGAACATATTCTACCGCCTCATGGTCCGTTATTCCCATTCTCAGTGCATAATAGTCGAGCAGTCCGAACGGCCCGAAATTCAATGCTTCTGCCCCAGCCTGCTTCTCCTCCGGTGTAGGAGGAACGGACGTGGAAGCAAACAGCTTGTTTATCCGCTTCACTTCCCTGGCCACCCAGAAGCAAAAGCCGATAACCTCAGATGCATCAGTCCTCATCACCTCACGCTCCGACATTCCCAGAAGCACACGACAAGGAACCATTATCGTTTCCTTCTCCGTACTGATTGACTGCAACTGCATAAGCTCACCCATATTCATGTCATTCAAGGTATCAGGTGTCCTGACCTTTCCCACTTTCCACGGTTTACGGAGCTTCTCAAGCTCTCCTTCAATACCGTGTGACAGATTACCAACTACCAACAACTCCTTTACCGTCATATATTCCCAAGTTTTGCTTTCGGCCGCCTTAACACTGGTTTTATCCTGAAAAACATCGCCATAATCAGCATGTCAAGATAGTCAGGAGAGCGGCCAAGTATCTCCTTCATCTTTTCCTTGCTGATAATTCCCTTCTTTCTCGTATCCGCATCTATGTGGTCCTGCTTCAACACCCCAAGCTCTTCAATGATTCGTTCCTTCTGTGCTTCCGTACATACTATACGGAGAAGGCGGTTGTTTATCATCTCCGCCAGCTTGAAGGCACATTCCGATTTCAGGTTGTCATACTCAGGATTGATGGGACGTGTTCCTCCATGGAACTCTCTGATTCCGTTCAGATAGCTTTCAAGATAGCTTCCCAATCCGTCAGAGTCCGCTATCATCCGGCTGCGTGGAATGGAACACTCTATCATCATACGCTTCAGGTCTGTCTCGATGGACTTCCCAGTACTGTATTCCTGATCCAGCTTGATATAGCAGACATTCCCTTTCCAGTGTCCGGCTATGAAACGGTCACGCCCCTTCATGGCAAGGTCAGCAGAACCCGAAGAATCCCCGGCAGGCTTGACAAACTCATTCGTGAACAGGTCACAGATAGCATCGTAATCACAAAGGGCTGTCGGGTCATTGTCATACTCCCAGTTCCCGAAATACAGACGTTCCTTCGTCACCCTATCCTTCGTATTACGAAGGCTCTCGATATAGTCCTCTGTAGCCCAAGGGTTATCCTGAACCAATGCCTGAATGAAAGCATACGGTTCTTCCAGCTTTCCTTCTCTCCACGGCTTATAGAAGTCACGGTACAGCCAGTTCTTCTTAGGGTTGCAGGTGATAAGTATCTTTCCAGGTACGCCATAGACATCGTTCATGTGTCGCCCGATACGTGTTTTCAACACGTCAAAGGCAAGGTAATGCACCTCACCCGCTTCCTCTATCCATCCTCCGGTATATTCCTTTGAACCCAGGCGTTCATACAACGGGTCTTTTACCGGATAATATGTCAGGTCGATATAAACTATTTCGCTACCGTTGTCAAACGCTATCCCTTCATTGTTTGTCTTGTATGCCGTAAATCCGTGTAACTTCGCTACCTTGTTGAAAGTAACGGTCACGGATTCCCGGCTGTCCTTCAGGTTATTTCTCCCTACAAACCAGCGAGTGCCTGGAAGATAGTAGGCACATTGCATCAGCCACTCACAGCCAAGCCATGATTTTCCACCACCTCCGGCACCGCCATACAGCAGAAACTTCGTCCTGTCATCACGAAGGTAATTGTATGCCAACCTCTGCTTTATATTGACCTTCTGTCCCATATCATTTCAGTTTGTCCGCTTCCGGAGTATAGGGAAGAAAATCGAATCCCTTGAATGGCTTTCCCTGCGTCGTATGGTCCACCTCCTGCTTGTCGGCCAGCCCCAAAGTACGGGCTATGATATTCGCATTGAACGCACCGACACACGCCCCTTCGAACTGCTGGGTCTTGATGGTTTCCTCCACACGCGCGATGACCTCCAAAAAATCTTTATCCCCTTTATTTATGCAGGCAGAACGAAACTCGTTCCACCAGTTTGTAGAAGCGCCCAAATACACGCACAGTCCCATGAGAGAATACGGCCGTGACGTGGGAGTAACCTCCTGCTGTGTGTGCTGCTGGTTCTCTGTTACAATCTCCTTCCCCTTGGTAACTCTTACGGGTACAGTTTTCTGTATGGCCTTTCTGGTTGTCCATGGATTCTCATCGCACCACTGGAAATACTCGCACGCCGCATCCCACAGAAGTTCAGGCGTAGCAAAGAGCTTGTCCCTGCCATGCTTGCTTCTTAACATCCAGAACTTATTTCCTTTTGGTGCTGCCATAATCACAATTTTTCAAAAACGGGTAATATTTCCTTATCCAAATCCCATCTTCTGTTGTTAGGAAGAGGAAGGGTAAATTCGTATCTAAGAGCTTCAGCATATACATCGTGCTCAGCTCTTCTTTCGTTCATGACGGATACCTGAAAGGATGATCCGCGCAGTTCCCGTGACTTGTCTACCTCGATACCCTTCTCATATATCCTGAAATCAGAACCGATAAGTTCTTCCGTGAGACGGCATACGTCTGCCGTGGAATGATAATGCTGGAAATACCATTCTCCAAAGCGGAAGTTTGCCGTGAAGTTATCCGCATCCAGAAACAGTGCTTTCGAACGGTAGTCGTGAGTCTCCTTTCTCTCGGAAGCCTTCTGTGCGAACAATAGCGGGATACCTGACCAGAAAATCATACCTCCCGGCTTGCACAGTGCAGAAAGGGAAAGAAGGACGTTCCTTTCATCGTCAAGGGAATTTACGGAGTTCAGGACGCTGTCACATACCACGACATCATACAGGCCATACTCCGACAATGTCCTGCACACGTCCGCACAGTCCTGACGTATCTCCTTCTCGTCTATCACGTCAGCCCCGTCCTTCCGGTGAAAGAACTCTATCGCGTCAATAAGGTATCCATCCTTCTTCAGCCTAGTAGCATAGTCCTTCTGTCCGGCTCCGAAGTCAAGCACATGCATGTCCTTCGTGATGAACGGAAGCACCAGACGCTCGTACAGCGTGGAATGGCTCCTGCTGCTCGGAACACCGTTTTTCTCCCTGAGACGTGCCTTCTGTGCAAAAGACTGTATGTAAGTCTTCCGTTCCAGATGGGAGTATTCAAAGACACCGTATTCCTTCGAAAAATAAGACAGGGCCAGCTCCTCCTTTCCTTCCGGAAGTACATAGACAAGCAGGTCCATACCCATAAGCTTCACCGCCTTGGCGTATACGGTGGATATGATGACCTTTCCTTCATGGTTGCATACGGCATTCGCAAACTGGCCATAGCGAAGAATCATCTTCGTTAGGTCCACTACACGTGAGTTGTTTTCACCCTTGGTAATGACGGCTATATCCTTGTTCGGTACCATAAAGAAACCTTCCGTTCCTTCAGGAACAGAAACACGTATGTCCGGCTGTACCTCCGACACCTCGCATTCGGCATAGTTGTGAAGCTGGTTGAAGCGTACCTCATCCGTTGAGTTCACGCCATCCAGCACGAAAGCCGGAACATGAGTATATCCAAGCAGCTTCATGGTCTTTGTGCGCTGGTGGCCTGCCATGATTCGTTTGTCAGACCTGCGGATAATTATCGGCTTGATGATGCCAAGCTCCGTTATCGACTTCTTCAGGTTTTCCTGCGCTTCCGGAGTAAGCAGCCTTGGGTTGTACTCTGCCGGATTCAGTGATTCTATGTCAATGTATTCCATCATAAGCCCAGCAGATTATTTACGAAACCAATCATCACTCCGTTCTCCTCAAGATACTCGGCAGCACGCTGTTTCAGCCCTTCAAGTTCCACATCGGTTATCGGTATCTTGTACCCTTCAAATGCCAGGTACTTGATATGCGCTCCCGCTTCGTAATTTTCATTCCGCAGCACGTTGTGAGTATCTTCCATACCTCCGGGAAAATCGTCCAAATCAGGGAAGCTGATGCCTTCTATACCCCATTCCATAAGTTTCCGGCAGTCCCATTCAAACAGACGGGACATATCCCATTCCCCGTTGCTCACATTGTCACGGATAATGATTTCGCGCCCACGCTCTTCTGTCAGGTTCGGGATAAGCACCGTAGGAACCTCCTTGATTCCAAGCTGCACGCACGCATCATAGCGCTGGTTTCCTGCAATAATGACAAGATGTCCCGTTCGGTCTGACAAAATAATCGGACGTGCTTCAAAATAGTCCGGATTGTTCTGTATGGATTCCTTCAACTTCTGGAGCTGCCCTTCCGATATGGTTCTCGGATTGTCCTCCAGCTTCTTCAATGTTTCTGTACTTCTGTAAATCACTTCCATATATCTCGGTATTTGCGTTACAGAAACAAATTTACCCGATAACCGCCACAAAGCAGTTACCGGGTATTCACAAAGCACTGACAAGGGTTGTCAGTAAGATTTTAGATAAGGCTTGCCCACGGCTGTTTGATGGATATAGCTTTCATACTTCAACTTCATTTGAACTGTTCGGAATTTCCGAACGGTTGGTTTCAATATGGTTTACAATCTCGTTTACGGCTTCATCCAACGGTAGTAAAGCCAGATGCTTCATACAGGCATCCCAGCCAACCGTGAAGGAACATTCTGCCAAATCCTTAGTCATCGGATTGCCACGACTTACTCTCTCTGAGTATTCGTATGCTTGTTCTTCTTTCTTGCTCATAGTCAGTCCTCCATATTTCCAATAATATCATCCAGATAAGCCCATTCCTCTACAGCTTCCTTATCGCACTCATAATCGTCGCATTCTTCGTCATCCCACACTTGACATTTCACAAGCTCGTACAGGGCTTGTATGATGATTAAGGCGTAGAATGCGTGTTTCATGGTCAGTAGTTTTTATCTCCGTGCTTGTACGGACGAAGTTCATTGTATTTCATTTTCTGCTTGATGTGCCAGAAGATGTCGATATTTCTGTCCCGACAGAAAGCGAATATCTCATTTAGGAGGATATATAGTTCATCCCGGTAGAAGTTGTCGGTGACATAAACACAGATTCTAAACATGGACTCCGTGAAGGTCATATCGGAATAGTCTTCCGTATCGCTTCCTTCGTAGTCGAGACTATCCAAATCATATCCTCTCAATCCGGCCAAATCCAACACACGGATACAAGCATCGGCAAGTTCATCCTCCACGCTGTCTTTGATTCCGTGTTTGAAAGCGTACATAAATTCCTCATCATCACGTTTTCTCTGTTTCATGTAATATTCAAAATTGACCCGGTTGGCATGTTTCCCTTTCCGGTCAGCTTCCACAGCTTCCATTAATTCGGATATGACCAGGCAAAGGAAATGTTCGTTGCTGTATTCTTCTTCGTGCCATCCGTGCTTCACTGCGCACTGGTAGGCTTTATCTCTTAATTCGTTTAGGTTCATTTTGTTTCTTCTATATTATACTCCCAAAAACTAAGTTTTCCTTTCACATTCATAATCGGCTTATCAAACAGTACCGCATCTTTCAGCACCCAGTTCCAGCAGCCTTTCTCAGCCCAGACTGAAGGATGGTTCTGTACGCAGTCGGCTATAACCACGCTGCCGATGACAGCACCTTTGGGGAATCCATCATATGTACAGTTAAAAATCAAAGATTGTGATGATTTTCTGATTATATCATATTGCAAAAAGCTGTATCTAAATACAGGTTTACTTGATGAAGCATGTATTAGCACTCTTTGTCCAATGTACTTCTGAGGACACTTCCAAGTCCGGTTCTCGATGTCTTTGATACCGTGAGCGATTAAGCTCGCCCACGGCTGTTTGATGGATATTGCTTTCATTTCTTATCCTCTAATAATTCTGGGTTATCGAATAAGTTTCCAATTACCTCACACTTACTATTGAGCAACATAGGGGTAGTCTTGGTCGAACTTCCTTTGTGATAACCTACGATGAATGCTCCACACTCAAACTTTACAACCATAGGCTGTTTATTCCCATGGTATCCTTGCTGAAGAACTATATCACCCTCATAAATATCTGTTCCATTTTTATCATACAATCCGGTAAATTGACAGATGGTATCTTCTTCTACGGACAAATCTTTGACTACATAGGCACTATTATCAGTATTAAATGACAGAACATTATCAAAAATAACTTTGTCTGTATAGACATAATCAAGAATGCTGAATTTAGATTCACCTAAATAACCATAAAGCCATTTTCTAGTCTTTTTCGATTTTCCTCTGAATTTTATTTCTCTGTTCATATTCACTTCTCCTTTCTACTTATCCCAGCAGCCACCACATGACTGCCAGGAACAGGTAATACAATTTCGTTTTCATTGATTATTTTTCCTTCTTTCAACTAATAATTCTAATCGTTTCTCACACTCTGCACATTCGAATTTCTTGCGCTCCAGTTTCTCCCGGAACTTAACCAGCTCCTCGTCCGTATTCTCGTCAAAGAACATGTTGTTCTGACGGTTGTGCTCGATGTACTCATTCATCTTGCGTTCTGCTTTTGTTATCTGGGCTTTTGCGGATATAAGTTTACTAAGACAGCCGTTAACCTCCATAGATTCTCCAGAACGCTTGTCATAGAAGTACAGGCTTGTAGATACAATCTGTTTGGGGTATTGGCACTGTAATTTCGCCATCCTCCATCTGATTACCCATTGGTACCGGAAATACATCTCACGGGGAAGATTGTAGTGATATAAGCTTACTTGTTTTTCTGCATATCCGTAGTAAATAGTTACTTCAACCCATTGCTCAATCTTCAGTTCCCTTTCAGCTTTGGCCAAATCCTTAGCATACTGATAAAAATCGCTCACGCATTCCTGCTTTCCCATATCAAATCGTCGTTACACAATCAAAGTCTTTCCCATACATTATGTAGGCTCCACGTTTCCGTAGTTCGGCCACCAGCTGCTCGTTAGTGTATCTGGCCAGCCGACCATGAAGCCTGTCCTGCTTTCTTCTTTCAGACGTGTGTCTGCTCTCACATAACCGGCACCTGCTGGTGTAATGGGTGCCGGATTTCGTTTCATAGGCACGGAACTTACTTTCCGGAAGGTTCCGGCCACACTCGATACAAATCTTCATGATGCAGCCCTCCTTATCAGTCCCATATTACGGTTTACTAGTTCGATTATACTGTTATGGTATTCACTCGTTTGATTGCATACTGCCCGTGACTGAATAATCTTAAATGTTTTAAGATTTACCTCTATAGTTTCAATACGTTTTCCATCTTTCTTAGCAGAAAGTATAAGGCTGTTTTTCTTCTTGTAATATCCGTTTGAGTAAACACAGTGGTGCATAGCTTCCCCTTCCTCATAGAAATCCTTCACGCTTTGGAGTACACTTACAATAATGCCATCACCCTCAAAGCATAATCCAAGAAAAGCCTGCTTTTCTCTCCTGTATTTTCTATTTTCATTCTCCTTTTGTTCCAATGTCTTTTGCTCCTCTATCTTTTGCTTTTTAACCATCAGACGATCATGTTCATGTTTCAAGTCTGTAGGGCACACATAACGTGCATTATGAGTATCAAGATGAAACTCGCTTAATAAATCCATATAATCGAACCACATTGATGCATCATTTATAATGTATCCATTTCGATGACAGATGTTTAAGGCATACATATATGGCAACTGTCTGTCACCTCTTTTTAGCATATATTTGAACACATCTATCTGACCTTGCTTTACAATGGTCTCTGCTGTAGGATTGGTAAGCAGCTGTATCATTGATTTCGTAACTGAAATTCCCCGTTTGATAAAATCATTTCTCCATCCATTCCGTTTCAATACGTCTGTTACCATCGCACGTGAATAAAAGTAGTTTCCTTCAGTATCAAACATATCTTCCATCTCATAACTTCCACTTGCATTATAGTTATGATGTCCAATTGCCATTGGCTCCCATATTTTCCATGACAAATGGAATGGAGATCTGGAATATGGGCGAGTTACAATAATTTCTTTCCCATCATCATCTATCCAGTTCTGATAAACCTCGTTTATCAGATATTTTGTTCTCTCTCCCTTTTCATTATTTATCCTTTCAGCTTTGAATGTTCTTATAACATTCCACCCTTTAAAAGTCTGTATAAATGATACATACTTTTCTTTATTGTAATGCTCGCCAGGATGTACTTTTATCATTTGCAGACATCTTCCACAATTCGGACAAATATGGTAATCATTTTCTAAACTTACAGCCAGTTCCGATTTTGATACTTTATCCAGAAACCCACAATACTGACACCAAACTTCTCCATTGTTCTGATAAAACCCATTTATCGGGAATAACCCGAATGCCCATTTCTTTTTTGTATCTGAAATAATTGGCAATTTTTCAGCCATATCCAATACTATCTTTTCAAGTTTATTTTTTGGTCTCATAGTTCTCCGAATAATGAAAGTTGCAGACTGTTATCATCACCTCTCTTGCGTTTCGATTGCGGCTTTAATTGTGGTTTTGATTGCTCTGCTTTTGCAGGTTCAGAAGCCGGAGCCACGACTTCCACACGTTCCTGCACCTTGTCCACCTTGATGTCATCCTCGTCGTAGTAATGGACTGCCCATCCGTATACGGTTGCATCATCTACACCGACTGCGTTTCCTCCCTTTGCCAGCTTCCTGGCTTTCGAGTAGATATACTTGATACATTCCTCGATACTCTTGTTTGCTTTCTTGTAAGTCTCGGCAAAGAGAGAATCAGTCTTTGCACGATTCTCCAGATACGCCTGGATTGTTGTTTCAAAAGTTGTCATATTGATGTGGTTTTTGGTTATTATTGTCGTCGAGTTTCACCGCCTACATGAACGATGTTAAACATTTCCTTACAGCGGTCTGCAATGTAGATTCCGTATCGTGACGGTATATCATCCAGTTCCAGATTGGTTGTCGCATAAGTGCAATACTCATGACGAAACTCATAGCGAAGCTGTAAAACGGTCTGTATTACGTTCAGTCCCGTCCCAAAGTGCTTTGCATCCGAAGGCTCACGCCCAAGTTCGTCAATACATAGCCCTGTGGCGCATTCTCGCTGCGTGTAGCGAATTATTCCGTCAATTCCTTGTTCCGCATAGCGTAATGAGATTTCAGCCGCTGAAACGAACGCAAAGCCTAAATCCTTCCGTCCGAAAGCAAACGCATATCTGTTTACCAGACTTTCGTACTTCTGCAGCCCTTTCATGAGCGTGGACTTTCCTGTTCCTATCGGGCCACAAAGCATAATGCCCTTACACGGGTCAAGACTTCCTCCCATGATACGGCCGGCTCTTTCCCATACCCAGCGGTACAGTGCATCCAACTCCCTGCGGTTTCTGGCATCTATCACGAATCCTGGTGATACACTGGTCATGCACTCTACCAGCTTCTGCTTCCAGAATGATTCCGCCTGCCTTGAATCAGAGTTCAACCGCTTTAAGCTTTCCGGCTGTTGTACCATTGTCGCTTGGTTTATTACCTCCGCAACTGTTTTCAGATTGTTTTCCATGCTGATATTGTTTTGCTTGTTCGTCCATTATCCAAAGATTTGCCTTGCTGTCCCAACGCTCAATCTTTGCTCCGTTAGCGTTACGCCATCCAAGGCTGTCGAAGTGATAGAAGAATATTTCCGCCTGCCTTTCCCAGTCCGGAAGCTTTTCTTCAAAGTAGGCTTTTACCTGGCCCAATGTGGGAGGGATAAATTCTGCCTTTGCCGTTTTTTTCTTTTTCGGTTTTTCTTCGGGCGGAAATAACTCGCCAGAGTTATTATTATTCTTAGTCTTATTCTTAGTCTTTATAATAGGGTTACCAGTTTGGTTACCGTTTTGGTTACTACTTTGGTTACCAGTTTGGTTTACAATTTGGTTACCTGAGGTAACTAAAAGAATATAAGAAGCAGCCTTTTCTCTTCTGTTCCCTTCAATGAAATCAATCAGCCCTTTTTGCTTCAATCGGTTGCGCAAATCAATTACAGTCTTATTGCTGTAACCTAATTCGGCTTGGATTAGACGTGTTGGTAATTCGAATGGGCAAAGCCAATTCCGGATGTTGCATTCCTTCAACAAAAAGAAATAGAAGTCTGCCTCATGCGCTGTCATCGGTTTATACCGTCGAATTTGCCAAAACTGATTAATGTAGTCAATGTAGGTCATAACAGGTAGTCGTTTACTTCTTTCATGAACTCTTCGATGGAATGGCAGACAACGTATCTATTACGGTACTTTTCCGCTTCTCTCTGCCATTTTATCTGTTCTTCACTCTGTTCCCCTTTCGGTGTCTTCATTTCGATACATAGGGACGCATATCCCTTTTTGGGGATAAGAAGTATCAAGTCCGATATTCCCCTCAGCACTCCCTCGTATTTCATCATTGCCCCGGTCTTCGCATCCCTCCGGCCACCGTTAGGTACTGCGAACAGGAGCAAAGCCAGATTCGGGTATTGATGTCTGAACCAAGTCAGACAACTATGTTGAATCTGGCTTTCTGATGGCGGTGTAGTCTTTTTTCTCATAACCGTTGATTGAATAAGTTAAGCGCCATATCCACCACGCTTTCCTTCACCACATCATCCGTTCCGGTCACACCGTTGGCAATGTTCTTTTTGGTCTGGATAACATCGTACATATAGCGGTCAATAGTATCTTTCCCTAAATAGTAGTAACAGTTCACGTTATTCTTCTGGCCGTTACGGTGCGCCCTGTCCTCTGCCTGCTCGCAGTCTGAGAACGTCCAGGGAAACTCGATAAACGCCACACGGCTGGAAGCGGTAAGCGTCAATCCCGTACCTCCCGACTTGTAGTTAAGGATTATCAGCCTGCATTTCGGGTCATTCTGAAAACGGTCTACAGCATTCTGTTTCTGAACTGCATTATCATCACCCGTCACGGTCACCGCATCAGGGAAATGGTTTTTCAGCTCCATCACAACCTCCTTGAGGTAGGCAAAGACAATCAGTTTTTCTCCACCGTCTATCACGTCATGGATAAACTCGGAGAACACTTTAATCTTGCCCCTTGCGGATATGGATTTCAGGATGCCCATCTTCACCATTACCTCACCTCTAAGAGCCTTCTGTATCTTTTCATCATCCGCATTCTTGTATGTACGCAGATACTGAATCAAATCAGCTTCCGCCTTGTCGTACTCCTTACGGTTGGTGATATCCACTTCGATATACTGCCGTGACTTGTCCGGAAGCTGCGTGAGTACCTTGGCCTTCTCCCTTCGGAAAAAGCAGGTGGTTGACAGTCTCCAGTTCAACTCCTTCACATTGGAACTCTGCTTAGGCCCGGCACAAAACTTTTCACAGAAGTTTTTATATCCTCCGAAGTCCTCCAGACGTCCCATTATCTTCAACTGCTGGATAAGGTCGGTATTGTTGTTCACTACCGGAGTCCCCGTAAGCTCCAGCACGTACTCCTTACCCTTGCATATTCCTTCCAGGAACTTGCTCTGCTGTGTCTTGCTGGACTTGCACTTGTGGCTCTCATCTATCACTACCGACTTGAAAAGTGAGATACGCGGGTCGAACGTGATGGAACGCATGGTAAAGCGTGCATCATCCTTTATTCCCTGCACGAAGAACTTTTTCAGGCTCTCGTAGTTGGTTATAAAGATGTCGCACAAGGCTGTACCGTCCGCCTTCTTCTGTTCGTAGAAGCGTTGCCAGCTTGACTTGTTCTTGTCATCAAGGATGATCGCCTGCTTTCCGGCAAACTTCTTGAACTCACGCTGCCAGTTTATCTTCAGGGCGGCCGGACAAACAACAAGGCACGGATACGCCTTTGCTATCGTAACCGTGCCTATTGCCTGCAACGTCTTTCCCAGTCCCGGCTGGTCCCCGAAGATACACCGCTTATGCTGCAAGGCATAGGCGATACCTTCCTTCTGGTATTCGTAAGGCTCCAGAAGAAGCCCGTGGGGAACGGTCAGCTTCGGCAAATCAGGAATGGTGTAATCCGTTACAGCCCTGGAAGATACCGAACGCTGTACGCGGCTGCATATCCTTGCCGATACTGCCCACTCTCCCATCTTATCCACATACCATTTATCTTCAAGCGAAACCTTCCATGCACGTTCATCAGGTATGTAGGCTGCTTTCGGGTTCCTGGCCACACTAGGGATACGGTGTACCAGGTCTTTAAGTGTGGGATGATAGGGAAATGCTATCTTATAGCAATTCGGGGTTTGCGTTACACAAAATGGGTACAACATAGTATTATGATGCTAACTGTGTGGTCTTGTGACGGCCGGAACTTCTGGGCTTGATTTTCTTCCCGTTCACCTCTATCGTCACTTTCGAGTTATCAATTATCTTCTGAAAGGCTTCAATGTCCGGACTGGACGGAGCTGCCGTCTGTGCTTCCGGTATCACATCAGCCTGAACATCTGCCGCAGCCTGCTCTTCGAACGGAAGTTCCTGCTGTACCACCTTCCATTTTTTGTTGAAGATATACTCGTTCACTTCATAGCTGCATGATTCTATGGCCTGCTCCAGCTCAAACTGAAACGCATAGTCCTCATTTTCGTCTGTAAACTTGGTGAACGGTGCGTTCAGGTTCAGCACCTTGTTGCTTTTCAGGAACCGCTTTCCGGTCAGTGTGACTCCCCTGCTGTCACCGTCACCTCCTACCGTATATCCGGTTACTTCAAGGATGCTGTCAATGTTCTCCGGCATATCTTCCAGAAACTCCTTACCGTCCGCTTCCTTCTGTTCACAGAGGAAAGCCATGTGGGGAACCAGAGCCTTGAAAGCGTTTATCAGGTCATTGGTCACGAGGTTCTTTCCCTCTACCGTCACCGTACCCGTTTCATCCATATAGGTTGCAACAAGGGTATTATCCTTCGTCACTTTTGCTTTTGTTATATCCATGTCCTTATCTCCTGTATTTATATTCGTTAATAAACTCCTGATAGTACAAGTCATCAGGAAGAGGAAGCGATATTCCCAGCTCAGCCGCCGCATCCGCCTTCACTTTATTAAGAAAGTCCGTCATCTGCAAAGTGTTCAGACGTGACGTGCTTCCGGCAACAACCGTCTCCTTTCCGTTTATTACAGCCGTCCGGCGAAGGAAAAGGCTGCAGTAGTAGTCATGTACGTCCTGCTTGTCCGTTCCGGTCTCCTGCTCGATGCACGTAAACCAAAGCCACATCAAGGCATTCTGACTGATAGTCCGTGGCTCCGTATAGCGCTCGATGACGACTTTGTAACGTCCGTTCCGAAGCTGGCTGCACATGAAGTCGAAAGGCTTGTCAATCCTCACCACTCCCTTTTCCTTCACCAGAATAGCTGTCTGACTCATTGCCCAAAAATCTTTTTATCGGTTATCAAATCCTTATTTGCTTCCAGAAACTCAATGAAACGCTCTACATGGGCTGTGAGCAACTTTACGCTCTGCTTATGATTGTAGGTATAGTATTCCGGATAACGTGTCCCAGAAATGAGCGGAGTGCGGCTGGTACCTCCTTTCAATGCAAAGGCCGTATACTCAAATGCGCTTACGCTCTCCATCTCTCCTGAAGCTATCAGGCAGTAAGGATACACATGCCGCTGCCAGCCGTGCTCATACTTTCCGAAACTGTACGAGCTTGTCGTCTTGATGTCATATACCACATCACGCTTGAGCTCGTCGATAAATCCGTAAAGCTCCACATCACCGTACCGGGTGGGTAAGATTGCAGAGACATACAGCTGGCTTACCGCCCCATCGAAATACTTGGCCTGCTCAATAACCCAGGCGCGGTCAAAGAGGAAGTTCCGCATGGGTGCCAACTCCGTAGCCGGGAAAGTAACCTGAACGGTATTCGTTTCCCTGTCTCCGATAATGGAATACGGAGCACGCTCACTGGGAACGTGCGGCTCATTATGAACCGCCATGTCCACAAGCGCATTGAAGGCCGTACCCTTGTCGGCTGCTTCGCTGGCAAATGGTACACGGTTGATCGCGTCAATCAGGGACTGTTTCAGTTCCGCTTCAACTTCTTCCGGAGAGCGTTTGTACTCTCCGGTTTCATTGTCTATGTTGAAGAAGCTATCCACCTCTTCATCCGCCCTCAGATAAGCTTCGAACTTATCCAAGAGTGACGGATACATTCTGTACTTAGGCTGCTGCATATTCCTTCTTGATTTTGTCAAACTTCAAACCCAGTTCCTTGCATCGTTTGTTAAGAAGCTGTCCAGCCTGCAGCTTGCTGTCAAAAATGTGCTGCATACCTGCAAGTGATTTTGCCACGCTGTTGGCCGACTCCACGTCATTCACAAGTTCCACCTGCGCCTTGATTACTTCCATCAGGTCTTCGTATTCGGAAGAAAGCTCTGTCTGTTTTTCCTGATATTTCGAATAGGTATTGATGATATTCGTCATGAAATTGTTCTCTCCGGTCACATCACCCTTGTCATTGATAATGATTGGAATCTCCATGCGTTCAGGAAGATTGCAGGTGTTCTTTCCGTAAAACTTCTCGCAAGGATTGAAGGAAATGGTACGCTTCTTTCCGATAGCTTCCATGTAACCGACCAAATCCAGCTCCTTAATCAGGTCACCGGCAGATGAACCACCGATTTCCGGACGTATCTGCTTTTCCTCACCGTTCTTTTCCTCACGTTCATGCGCAACGAATATCACCGATTTGCCCATAAGGGATACCTGATTTACAAAGTTGATGAACATGTTCTTTCTTACTCCATAGCCCTGCAGGGAAAGAGTACCATCCGCCTTGCGCATCTTCGGATTGTTCTGCATGATATACTTGTCCATGAAGGAAAGCATCTTTCCGGCGGTATCAATCACGAACGTAGCATAGTCGGCAATCTCAGGAGACTGCATCACTTCATCCACTTCTTCCCATTTCGTTATCTGTACCGTATCCACACGGTGGGCAGCGTTCACACGGTGTACGCCACCGTCAAAGTCCAGAAGAAGCGGATGCGGTGCCGACAAGGCCAGTGTGGTCTTTCCCATACCTGGCTGTCCGTAAATAAGTGCTGACAAGGTTTTCTTTACCTGCAATTCATTTGGTTTCTTAATAAGTCCCATAATCAAAAAATTTAAGTGGTTAATAAACTGATATATCTTTTGTCCTGAAAGGCGGCCAGACCTCTCCGGACGTGCTTTCATCCCATTGCAGCTCTAAGCTGACTTGAAGGGCCATACTTCAAATCGTCCAACTGCTTTATGGAAAATATTTTCGGGGAATTCTGATACACTCCCTTCCGTATCCATTTTGCAGCACCAATGGCTATCTGATGGTCCAACCATCCTTCACCGTACCTGCGGCACGCTTTGGAATAGGTTATCTCGTCAGAAGTCGGGTTGCTGCGTCTGATGTATTCCTCCACCGCTTCCTTTGCGGTCTCACGGATAATCGTCTTCAACTGCCATGCGTCAATCTCCATCTGCTCTCCTCCTTACTACTCTGGTTACTCTTGCTCTTGTCTGCATCCGGCATCTTCTCATGTCCACATGGTAATCTGTTACCGCCATGAGGATAAAAAGGAATGAGAAAAACATTTCCAGCCCATGTTTACGAATCTCCTTCAGGTCGAAGTTGATTTTCAGCTTTTCGCAGAACATATACAGAACCAGCTCCGTATCCTTGCTGATACCCAGCTTCCGGTATATGTCGCGCTTCTGTGCCTTGATTGTCCATGTAGAGCGGCCAAGACTGTCGGCCACCTCCTTATCCGCAAGCCCCTTGCAATACTGCTCTGCAACCAGGTGCTCACGTTCAGATAAATCATTCATGACACACGTTTTACCTTGAATTCTCCATGCTTCCGGTCTATCCCTCCTACCCGCTTCCAGTCTGCCCCTTCCACGCACATTTCCAACCGAAGTCTGGAAATGGTTGTATTCACTGACGAAATAGAAGAAATGGGGAATATCACAGTCTCACCGACCTTCATTCCTCGCAAGGTCGATGCCCAGTTTTCTGTTACTTTTACCATATCGCTTACTTTTTAATGTTTGTGGAGCAATCGGGATTCGAACCCGAACATCTATGACTTCAATTAGTCATAGCAACGCCCGCCATGTTTCCTTGCTCCTTAAAAGAAATGCCGAACTTCACAGCCCGGCATCTACCCATTTTCTATAACCCATAAAAACTAATCGACTAAGACAACTAACGATTTGACCAAGTTCTTGAAGTTGTCAAACTTCTTTTCTATTTTGTTTTTCTCTTCACTATAAAAGAGAGTTGAATCTCTTGATGACTTCAAGTCTTTTTGTAACTTTTCTGCGTATTCCACAAGTTCATCATGCGTCATAGCCTTCAATTCTTCATTTGTTTTCATGTCTATTCTGTTTTAAATTATTGATTTCCGTATCTATCTCCTTATCAAACAGCTCCCGTCTGTCCAGTTCCCTTGAGCGTGCCGCCAGAATGGCGTTGATGTCTGCAAAATCATCGCAGATGCTCTTTATTACCTTTTGAAGCTCTTCCATCCTTGTCCATTTTATAAGCGGCCCAGAAGCCAGTTATTACAAACCCTGAAAATCCAATCCAGTAGACCGGATTCAAATCCTGATTGAAGTGCATCACCAATACGGACAATGCACATAAAGCAAGTAGTATTTTCATGTGATTATTATTTGATTCGTGCCCCGATAAGCTCTCTCTGCTCTTTCCACCGGAGTTATCAGCTACTATTCTTCACTGCATGACCGTTCGGGACATTTGCCATTATTTAGCCAGGCTGCTTGCATCGACCTTGCGGCTGCTTGCTTCGACCCTTGAATCCTCGCGTCCTCTATGCTGGTAATGAGGGTATGCGCCAGTATCGCTTTCTGGAACGGACTGCTTAGGGCAGTCACTCCTTCATGTTCCCTACCTCCGCATCAAAGGGTAGGCTCTATGGCCGGATAGGGATTGCGTTATCCTGATTAGTCTCCGCAATATTTCGAACCAAGGTAACCTCTGTGGTTGTCCGGATAAACGACCGCTTCCGTTACACCTGACCAGTCGTAGCTGACCGCCTTGCAGGCTGACTTCAATCCTGACAAAGGCTGGCTTTTTGAATCCATAGCTTTCTTCATTGACACCTGGAGCTTTGCCATTTTCCATGTTGATTTCAGAACTTCACCGAAAGTCTTTCCTTTCTTCTTAGCAACATATTTATATGTTCTCCAAGCATCCTTCATTATCTGTTTCAAATCATACATTCTCATGGCGTTACCTCTTTTTAGTTATCACTTTTATTTGGCGGTTTCCCGTTTTTTCGTTTCCTTTGTTTATTGTTTATTGTTTATTGTTTATTGTTTGATGTTGCAAATATAAGAAATATCTTATATATGAAAGAATAATATATAAGAAATATCTTACATTTAACAAAAGTTATCACTTATGGAATTAAAAGGGACAAATGGATTGATAATACCTTCTTCAGAAAAGGATGTAGAGATATTAAATAAGGTATTAGAGATTGTAAAACAAAAGCAATTAATAATGGAAAAAGACATACTATCACTATGTAATGGCGATAGTAATCAATCCAGCAAAATAAAACATTGCCTTATTGATTCTGAAGCTGTAAAGCCTGCACTAAACTGGGATGGAAGATTAAATATCCACCCTACAAACACAAATAAATATCTTGAAATAAACTACTTTGACATGCTATATAAAACAAATAAAGAAGAAAAAGAGAAAAAGGAAATGGAATATACCATGTTAAAAGAAGAAATTAATTTAACAAAGAAGCAGGCAAAACTATCTACGCCTGCATTCTTCATTTCTCTTGCAGCCCTCATAATAGCAATAATCGAATTATGCTTAGGATAATAGATATGCAACTTATGACTATAGCGCACTCTGCAAATGGGAATTTATTTACCTTTTTCATAACAATACATATTTGAACTTCAATACAAATATAAGAAATATCTTATATGACAGGACAAGAAATTATAAATAAAGTTTTAGAAGAGTTGAATTTAAAGGCTCCAACATTTGCAGAAAATATTGGAGTGAAATATCAGCGCATCTTTGACCTGCAAAAAGGGAAAGTGAAAAAGATTTCTTCTTCCCTTGCTAATGATATAATAAGTAAATATGGACAATTTAATCTGACCTGGCTACTCACCGGTGAAGGCGAAATGCTGAATACACCTAACCAGCCATCAGATGAAGCATCCCCAATTGACGAACCAATCATACTACGTGTACCACTCGTGAGCCAATACGCACAAGCCGGATACCTCTGCGGATATGCAGATGCGGCATACATGGCAACCCTGCCTACCATACCATATATAGTAGACCATGAAGCACAAGGACACTACGTTGCCTTTGAAGTGAAAGGAGACAGTATGAACGATGGAACAGAGGATGCTATCCTGGAAGGTGACCGCTTACTGTGCCGGGAAATCATGCCGCACCTATGGGCAGACAGCAAGCTGCACATCAGAAAATGGGACTTCGTCATTGTACATACTGAAGGAATACTGGTGAAGCGTATCATCAACCATGACGTGGAGAACCACACCATCACGATACACTCACTGAACTCCATGTACCCAGACAAGGTCATCAACCTTTCTGACGTGAAGCAGATATTCAACGTAATAGAATTACAAAGACCAAGAAGAAGATAAATTATGAAAAAGTTACTTATACTATTACTCTTAATGAATGCAGGAATTAACCTATATGGGCAAAACAACTATTATAAGAAGGCCAATAAAGGAGAAGTAATTGAAGACGTCGTAAAGGATAAAAATTATTACCTGAACAATTACGATAAATTCAACAAACTCGCAAATAACTGGCAGTTGGGTGCTGCAGGTTGCGCAGTTGCATCGGTAGCATCTTTCATCGGATATGCCACACTTGACGAAAAATTTCATTACGACATTGATGTAGATGGCAATATTATCAGCAAAGACATGAGAACATGCGCCAGAAATTATCTTATTGCTGGAGGTGTACTTGCCGGATGGGGAATCATTTGCCAGATAATATCTTCTGATTACAGACTACGAGCATCCAAATCATTAAAAGTTTACCTTACAGGGAATGGCGCCGGAATATCACTAAATTTCTAATTCATAATAAAGCAAAATGAAAAAGCAAAATATAGTTTCTTGGATAGCATTGTCTCTGTCAATCATGGCCTGCATTGTTACATGGCTAAGAATAAATGTTACCATAACCAATGATACATTTGTTGGTATCATGGCAGGATTTATGGGAGCATGCGCTACAATAATTGTTGGTGCACAAATCTATAATAGTATTGAAACATCAAAAAAAATAAAAAAAATAGAAGGCTTACAAGCTCTACTAAAAAAAGAACTGGAAGAAGGTAAACTATCTCGGAGAAAAAGTGAAGGAAGAATACAAGCATGGCTTTATTATTCGCATGGAATAGCCATTAGCAACCATAACCTATTTACATGCTATGAATTTTTATATGAAGCTTTAAAAGAAGCATTATTACATTGTTCTCCAGATGAAATCAGACATATTTTACATGACTTAAAAGTAACTGTAAAAAAGATTGAAAAACAAGAGTCTAATAATCCTAAGAATTTTCAAGTTACTTATTCTACCCCTCCAGAAGAAATGAATCCACAAAGTTTATCAAAACTTCCCAATTTCCCTTTCATTAAAAAAGAATACTCTGAGATTTATCAGGCATATCTCAATATCATATCAAAATACACCTCAAATGTAAAGGAGTATGAAATCTAATATCTTAATATGTTCAGATTGCAGAACTATCTCCACCCACTGTCAACTCTCCCCTACCTGCAAAGGCTGGGGATGTCGGTTCCTGACAACACCCATCGAGGAGATACCAGTAACAGTCCAGGAAAAAGCCAAGCTGTTCTCAAAGGTGTATCGGGAAGCGAAACGGAAAGGAGTGCTGGAATGCCCGCACTACCGCTCGATGTTCATTGATGAAGTGCTGGAAAATATAGGAATAAATTGAGCCGAAGGTTACTCCTCCGGCTTTTCTTTTGTATAGAAGCTCCAGTCGAACAAATCCAGAAGCCTTCTGTTAGCGTCCCAGAGCGGCTGAAAATCTTTTTCTATATAAACCCTCGCAAGAGCCATTTTCGGGTCACTGTGGTTAAGCATTTCGTCCACACGGGCTATATCAATTCTAAGCTTGTTCGCACAGATGGATGCCATCGAATGACGTGCATAATAGAAGTTCAGATCAGGAACACCAATTGCCTGACCGACCTTTTTCAAACCAAGATTGATTGCCTTGTTGAAGTCCTCGGCTGACACATACTTCTCCGAGAAGGAGAACACACGTTCTTTTCCATTATACCTATCAAGAAGGGAAGCAATCTCCGGCTCCACCTTTACCTGCATGAAAGCATTATCCTTCCTCCTCCCTTTCGTTTTCTTCCGCTCGTAGGATATAACCCCATCTTCAAAGCTGACGACTTCGTACATGTCGGCAGAATTCATACCCATAAGTGTGAACGACAACAGAAATACGTCTTTTGCCATGTTAAGCTGGTAGTAAGGACTCCCATTCCGAAAATACGGAAGGTCTATAATCTTCTGAATCTGCTCGACGGTAAGGACACGAGAAGCTGCCTGAATGTTTTCCGGCATGGAATATCTGCTGAAAGGAGAAAGAGGTATCCGTATCAATCCGGCTTCATCATCATTATACTCATATTTAGCCTGGTTAAACACAGCCTTGAGCACGGTCATGTACAACTTTATGGCATTATTTGTTTTTGTCTGCCCCTTGGATGATGGTGAATGGCTCTTGTTAGCCCCTCTCATGGAAGGCTCATTTCTCAGGAACCTCTCATAGTTTTTAAGGAATGATACGGTAATCATGCTAACATCAAGGCTTCCTCCGGAAAATCTTTCCAGCGCGTTCATCGCCACCCGATAGGTATGCGCACTTCCCTCCCGACCTTTCCGCTCCATATCGTCAGCACATTTTCTTCCATATGCAATTATGTCAAGGGAGAACACTTCATCTTCCTGGATATAGCTTACCACCTGGTCGATATTCCATTTCTCGGCACTTACCCCAGCCTTGGCCAGTTTTCTCCGATAAGACAATACCAACTCGTCCATCAGGTCAATAACGGCCTGATTCTTGATTTTGATTTTCTCAACACCTTTCTCCTTCTTTCTCGAAATGTCAGAAGAAGAAACATATTGGGACGTCCGTATGTATTTTGATTTCCGGTCTTGTGTGACACGTATCTTTACATTGTACGTGCCATCCTCCCTTTTCTGGTGAGGGAGAACCACTACCTTGAATGTAGCCATATCTTGTAAAACAATCGTAAAACTTATATCCACAAAAATAGGATATTTTCACGGATTATAAAGAATACAAGATTTCATTTTTATTGGGGATATGCGTTCAGATGGCCACAGAATGGATTTTTAATATTTTCCAGACATTTCTTTCGGATAATTAAAAATATCTTCTTAGCTTTGTTCTTAAAATATAATTAAAAATCCCCGTCAC
>ERZ773116.741-NODE-741-length-34148-cov-6.655178_pt1 | contig 34148 bp, 24 predicted proteins | sample MGYA00580563_ERZ773116 | MGnify/ENA primary metagenome ERZ773116 (study PRJEB29015, sample SAMEA2737864) | human gut metagenome | biome: human gut; feature: human-associated habitat; material: faeces | place: China | collected 2012 ... | reverse complement strand
CTGGATGGTAAAGGGCGTCCTCTTCTTCACTTTGGCTTTCCCTTCATCCAGCAGATGACGGGCTTTTGCCGGGGAGCAGGGCATCAGCGGACGCCCGTGCTTGTTGATGACATACACTTTGTTTGGCATGATGCCTTCCTCCTTCTTCTTTGGTTGTGGCTAACGAAAAAGCCACGCGGCCTTTCGGCCGTCAGGTATCCGTACCCAATGTTATCTCAAGGTTTTCGTGTGCAACACCGCTCCTTACCCTCAGAGCTTTTAATCACACACCGCAGTGCGGCAGGTTCGGATTCACGCCCGCCGGTGCCTATTCTTACATTCTTGAGTAACGTAGTGCTTGAAACACTTAGGGTAGTCAATCAGGGCTTACGATTTCTCGCAAGCCCCCACCAAATCTAACGATTTGGTGGGGGTTATTGACAAATTTTTGAAAGAGACTGAGCTGCGTATAAAGCGCATCGGATTCGCTGTATTCAAATGCATCCATAGGCAGCCCCTCTTCATTTGCCGCAAAAACGCGCAATAGTTTTATTCAGCGGGTACAATTAAAATTGTCCGTTGACATAACGCAATTATACCGAACCTGCGGCAAAATAGCAACATATCGGTACGCCCCGCAGGGGTTCTGTCAATTTTGAGAGTTCTCTCCGCCGTCACACAGCATCGTACCTCCGCTTCCGGCTTTTGGGAGATTCCGGGAGCGTCATGGCCAGCTGCCCGGAGGAGCCGGCCCATACCCGCAGCCGATAACGCCGCCCGGATTGCCGACACAGCTTCCTGTTCTTACACGCACACCCTTTGTATTCCAAATCTTACACGCAGCTTTTGCGATCCGCGTGTCACGTTCTCCTACCTACGAGGTCTTGATCTCGTTTTCCGCAAAATACCGGTAGCCGCATCCGTGTCTGCCAGTATTTGTGCGTGCATAATATGTCTCATGTGAGTTTTGTCCGAGTGTTTCTGTCGGGCATCGCCCGGCCTTGTCACGCGTGAAAAATAAGCGCCTCATAATCCACCGTCTGGCAAGATCAATGTAGAGATGAGATAATTGAGACCGAGGTATCAAAAGACCCATCGGTACCAAAAGTCTCAAGGAGGTCTCAGGAATGCCGGACAAGTTTCAAACCCTGAAAAAAGAGAGATGTATCGAAATCATAAAAGCGTGCAACGGAAGCGGTATGTCAAAGCGGCAATGGTGCCGGGAGCATGGGATCAGCTACAGCACGTTCATGCGTTGGCAGAGGAGCTTGCGAAATGAGCTTGCGGGAGAGATCATGGTTACACAGGCAGTGGTTCCACTGCAAATCGAGCCGCAAGCTTCCCGCTGTACGCCTGCTCAGGAAGTCACGATACAGAAAGACGGTATCTCCGTCAGCATGCACGGAGTAAGCAGCGATATGGTTATAGCCATCGTCCGAGGACTGTCATCATGTTAGGCGACATCACGCAGGCAAAGAATGTATACATCGTTTGTGGACGCACAGATATGCGCAAAGGGATCCTGGGGCTTGCGGCTCTTGTGCAGCAGAACTATCAGATGGATCCCACAGACAGCAGCTTGTTCCTGTTTTGCGGTAAAAGCCGGAGCCAACTGAAAGCGCTGCTGTGGGAACCGGATGGCTTCATTCTGTTGAGCAAGCAGTTATCCAACGGCAGATACCAGTGGCCCCGTACAGCGGCCGAAGTACAAAAATTGACCTGGGAGCAGTTTACCTGGCTCATGCAGGGACTTAGTGTGGAACAGCCCAAAGCAATACGTCCATCACCGCCCAAAAAGCTGGTATAATACGCACCTTGAAATGCCCGAGAAAGTCTGGAAAAACGTTGGTTTTTCTGGGCTTTCTTGCTATTTTGTGGTAAAATATTTGCATCAAAAGAACCAGGAATAAGGGGGGATCCAGCATGAAAAACATCGATATGAGCACGCTGTCCCCCGAAGTGGCAGCCTATATCCGTTCTCTGGAGGAAACCGTTCTGGAGCAGAAAATGGAACTGGTGTTCGGGTCCAGATGAAATAGCCCTCAGGGGCCCAGCAGAAAAAGCCATTTGGGGATCAAGAAAAACCACTACTGCACGCTACGGTAGCCGGTGGGAGTACGTCCAGCATGAGCGGCGAGCATATTGTGTTCACCAAAATGGTTGAAGAGGATATGCCGCGAAAGGCTCTTGACAAGAGTTTGACGCATGGTAGGCTGGCGTTGCCAAGGCAAATTAGCCGCAGCGCGGCCTGATTTGGCCCATTTGCCTTGAATACATGCGTCAATCGAGGCTCATGTCAAGAGCACCGTGGAATACCGATCAACCATTTTAAAGGTTAGGCGCTGGCTCTTGAACCAGCGATCGCTGCGCACGACAAGTGTGCATTTTTCTCTTTGAACCAGAATTGGCGATTTTAGTTGAGCTCCCAGTGGTTTTTCTTGCGGACGCTAACACTGGTAAAGCTGCAGTCATTAACGGAACAACTGGTCAATCTTCGTAAGAAAATGTACGGGCAGTCCAGTGAAAAGATCCAGTATGTCAGCGGAGAGCAGTTGAGTATGTATCAGGACTTCTTCAATGAAGCTGAGACCTACAGCAATGCCTCCGCCCCGGAGCCCGGTAAGACGACACCCGTGAAAACGCATGAGCGCAAGAGCAAGCGTACCAAAGAAGAATTGACTGCGGGATTAGAGCACAAGAAGGTTTTGTGTGAACTGTCTCCGGAGGAGCGCTCCTGCGCCAGATGCGGCACAGAGATGATCAAAATCGGCGAAAAGTTTGCTCGCACAGAATTGGTCATTGTTCCTGCTCAGGTGTATGCTGTGGACTATTATGTTGCCAGCTACAAGTGCGCCCATTGTGAGAAAGAAACCGGTGAAAGCTTTATTCTTCAGGCAGAGAGCCCTGTTCCGGTCATGAAGAAGAGCATGGCCGCTCCGGCTACTGTAGCGCATATTATGCAGGAGAAGTTCCAGAAAGGCGTTCCGCTCTACCGGCAGGAAGAATACTGGAAGAGTCAGGGCGTGGATCTGCAGCGCAGTACAATGGCAAATTGGATCATTCGGTCTTCGCACTGGTTTCAACCCTTATGGGATGTTCTCCGGAAGGAGCTCCTCTCCAGCGGGATCATCAATGCGGACGAAACAGAGTGCCATGCGCTGAAGGAAGATGGCCGCGAATCGAAACAGATGTCCCGGATGTGGGTATTCTGTTCCAAGGAAAAGCATATCGCGCTCTATCAATATAATCCCACCCGTAGTGGCACGGTAGCCAGGGAGATGCTGAAGGACTACTCCGGCTACCTGCAGACGGATGGCTATTCGGCGTACAATGCGGTGGAAAAGGCCACCCGTGTAGGCTGTTTTGCTCATGCCCGCAGAAAATGGGTAGATTGTTTTGTAGATGGAAAGCCCGTAAAGGACAGCATGTCCGAGAAAGCATTTCAACTCATTGAGAGAATATTTGCTCTGGAAAGCACATGGAAAGATCTCCCGCCGGAAAACCGATTAGAGCACCGGCAAAAGGAACTGAAACCGGTTCTAGATGCCTATTGGGAGCACCTGAACAGTTTCGAAGCGGAGGAGAAGACCGCACTCTATCATGCGCAGAGGTACTCGCTGAATCAGCGGGAAACGCTGGATGCTGTCCTTCTAGATGGCCGGTTAGAGCTAACGAACAATTTGGCGGAGAGAAGTGTGAAACCATTTGTGATGTCGCGCCGGAACTTCTTGTTTTGCGATACGGCAAAAGGGGCAACGTCCAGCGCTTTGTGTTTCAGCATGATAGAAACAGCAAAGGCAAACAATTTGGATCCATTTGGATATCTGCTGTTCTTGCTCCAGGAGCTGCCCAAACTGGGAGAAAAGCCTGATGACGAACAGTTGAGGGATTATTTGCCTTGGTCAACAACAATACCGGCATACTGCCGCAAGAAATAAGGATGCACGATATGGAGAAAATACACTCGAAGTTAAGAAGAACGGACTACTATGATTTCGGCCATGGACTGACGCTTATGAATGTCCTTTTCAAAACCGAAGATGGCAAGCTGGACCGGATCGATACGTACATTGGTGTTGAAGGAAACGAATTTGTATGCGGGGTTGGGCCAAAGACCTCTCTGCGCCGGGTGTTATATTTTCCTACGGCGAATATGTTCGATTTCAACGAGCAAACAAAGCAACCTATCTTGACTTTTTTAAGCAGAATAGCAGATCCCATATTATCGTTGACGGCCGTGCCTACACGATTGACCAATTTTTAAAACTGTACTGATTTGAGCACTATCTGGGCTATCCCGGATAGTGCTCTTTGGTTACGGGCGATTATTGTGCGGATACTTTTAAAAGTCTACGTGAAAATATAATCACGTATCATACTCTTCCTGAAACGCGAAAAAACGCTGTCCCAGATAGTTTAATCCTGTATACAGGCACATTCCCACCAGCATCGCTACGTTTTCCTGCACCTTCACTGCCTGTCCAGACAGCAAATGCAGTACAAACGGCTTCGCCAGTCCATAGCCAATCAGATAGCATATTGCCACGTTCATGATAAACTTCCCAACCTGTTTCCAAGACCACGTTTTACTCTGGAAGGTAAAGTACTTGTTCAGGAAGAAGCTAACGATTCCGCCCACGACGTAGTTCGCCGCAGAGGACACCCAATAGGAGCAATGCGCCAGATTATACAGTAGGAACATCGTCCCGCAGCCAACCAGTGTATTTACAACACCGACTGCTAAAAACTTAATGACCGTTTTATCAAGCAGGTGTTTTTCCATGGCAGTCCTCATTTGTCTCCGCAACAAGGTAAATGGGACGATGCTTTGTTTCTAAGTACGTCTTTGCTAAATATTGTCCCAGAATCCCAATGCACAAAAGCTGAATTCCACTCATAAACATAATCATGCAAGCCAGAGACGGCCACCCGCCTACCGGGTCTCCCCACAGCAGCGTCTTCACAATAATTCCAATGACCATTAGGAATGCAACAAGGCAAATGAGAATTCCAGCGACCGATGCAATCGCCAGCGGGGCTGTCGAAAACGCAATGATACCCTGTAGAGAGTACTTGAACAGTTTCCAGAACGACCACTTTGTTTCGCCTGCGACACGCTCCACATTCTGATAGGGCAGCCATTTTGTCCGAAATCCAATCCAGCCAAAAATACCCTTGGAAAAACGGTTATACTCTCCCATTGTAACGATTGCATCCACCATTTCACGTTTCATCAAACGGAAATCTCGTGCGCCATCGACAATATCCGCATCGGAAATCTGATTGATGATTTTATAAAAACATCTCGCAAAAAAACTGCGAATGGGCGGTTCTCCCTTCCGGTCCGCACGGCAAGTTGCCACCGAATCATACTCCCCACTTTGCAATGCCCGATACATCTCTGGCAGTAAGGACGGTGGATCCTGCATATCCGCGTCCATCACAGCGGCATAATCGCCAGTGACATTCTTGAAACCTGCATACATAGCGGCTTCTTTGCCGAAATTTCTGGAGAAAGAAATGTAACGCACCCGTGTATCCTCTTTTGCAGCCTCCCGCAAAATTTCTAAGGTGCGGTCTTTAGAACCATCGTTTACAAATAAAATTTCGAACAGGACAGGATCGGTTGCAGACATCTGGTCTGCAACCTTCCGTATTTCTCGTAGAAAATATGGAAGCGCCGCCTCTTCGTTATAGCACGGTACAATGCATGATATCTTTTTCATTGCCATTGATCTATCACCCCTATACGATCTCTTCATGGAAGAACATATCCTGTATTCATTAGATTGACCTCTGTATCCGTTTCAATCCCAACCCACAGCTGATAGTCCTTCAGCGGCTCTTCCAGTTGATGGATATCTGCTTCTGCATAAAAACCAGCATATTCATAGAGTTGTCCATTCTCAAACGCAGAGATTAAATCCGGTCTTTGTTTTCGAACAGTCGGCAATTGGTAATAAGCATTTTCTGCTGCATCGTAAAGATACAACTGTGTTTGTACCGTCCCAGCATCTACTCCATCTAAAAATGCCCATCCCTGCACAGTCAATGTATCGTTTTCTGTGGAAAGTGCATCAATCGCAATCCGCAACGCATCTCCGTCTACCATTTGGATATGCTTTTCAAAGTTTGCTGCTTGGATTTTCGAATCAATCAGATCTTCCTGCCAATGATCCTTAGACAGCTTTACAATGATATAATTTCCAGCATCTGCAATGCTTCCCTCTGCGGGCCAAACAGGCATTGTCAAGGCTTGTTTGCGGGCTTCCAGCATCTGTTCTTGAGAAGCTGATTCGAACGAAAAGCCTAATACTTTCAACATCTGTAAAGCTCGATCACCACTCCAAAAATAGTGTGGTTCTACTTCTGTTGACATACTGAACATCGATAATCCAATCATTTCTCCTCGTATACAGGAAGCATTCAGTCTATTCTGATAAGAACCGATGATTGCTACTGGTTTCTCTACGCTTGATGCCGTTCCAATTCGTTCTTCTATCGCTGATGCAAGACGAATGTCTTCTTGGCTTCGTATTTCATCTGTATAAATCATTCTTTCTGTCATCATCATCTGTGACCAGCCAATTACAAAACTGAAAAGCAAAGAAAATGCTACCAGAATCTTTCGTTTATAAACTTGATCAGCCAACAATACCGCATCACATCCTAAAACAAATGGGTACGCCATTTGTGCTCTTAACGTAGGAATCGTGCCGCCTACAACCGTCAGCCAAAATGGAACTGTCTGCAATACAATCACTGCTATGAGATATATTATTTTCCCGTTTTTTCCTTTAAATGTCTTTACTTTAATAATCCCTCCCAAAATAACAAGTACTGCCAATATTCCATAAAAAGGTGTATAAAACGGTTCTTCTCCGAAGAACCCCTCTGCTAGATGCCCTAAAATATGATAGATGCTTTGACCTGGTGTCTGAGAAGACCATGCAATTTTTCCAGACAGATATTCAATCTGAGCGGAAAAGAAAGACTTTGTAATGATTTGATTCAAAATAAATGCGCATAAAAATCCTGCAATCAGCTTCCAAACCAGTGTCCATCCTATCTTTCGTTCAGACTCCTGCTGATATAACAATATGAAACAGGTAATCACGGCTGCAACATATAGGATTACAAATGACTGATAGGTTGAAAATATCCACATCATACATCCAATAGAAATTGCTGTGACGCATATGCTTCGCTTGAAAATTCCCATGTAAGCTGTTCCAACTGCAACTGCACAAAGAACATACGCCAAGGCAATCTCAAAGATCTGCAACTCAAAATAGAACTGCTCTGTCATAATAGGAGCTACAAAGCAAAACATTCCAAACGCCGCACACAGTACTTTATTTTTACAGCCGGCACGCCAAAACAGGTATCCAAACAGCACGCTAGCCAGACAAATCAATAAATAGCCAAATAAAGTTTCTATATGAGGGTTAAACCATCGTAAGCCGAAAATATACTTGGTTAATATCGCTCCTTGTCGTCCCATATCCAACCAATTATAGTTTGAATATGGTTCGTTAATGAAGACCTCTGTGTCAATTCTCGGTGCGGTGTTGAATACCCATGGCCACCATACCAATAAGAGCAGGATATTCCAGCCCAAAACTGGCCATCGGTTCTGGGATAGATATTCTTTAAATTTTCGAAATTCTGTATGAAGCATTCTTCTCTCCTTAAGGCAATACCCATATCATTTTCACGACAACCAAAACACACCGATTTACTTTGTCATACTTATTTTCATGGAAGCACCATTTTCAGGTTCTTTATGTTTTTAAGTCTTAATCTCTCTTTACGAATTTTTCCATTATCCCTTCTATTAAAATTACTATTCAACGACCGCCTTTCCTTTAAGAAAAACGGCCGTTGAATCGTACATTTTATTTGCTACGCCCCTTTAGGCAATAGCATCTCTCAGCTTATTTATTCAGCAATTTTCGCTACTACAATCCATGTATGCGCGATCAGTTCCAGATTGCCATCCTTTCTGCCATATACATGAATCTGATATGCTCCAGCAGAGTGGTGCTGTTTCAGGTTTACCGTGTACGTCCAGCTGCCATCTTCCTGCTTTTCAGCATTGTACCATACCAAGTCGTCCTGTCCGTTCACTTCGCTCCATACTGGCAGATACACCTGGTCGTACGTCTCAGCATTCTTCACTGTGATCTGCATGGTAGTGAAGTCAGAGGAAACTTCCGCCGTTACTGTCGGAACCTTTTTTGCAGGCAACTGCGCAACATTTACTGCTGTATGGGCAATCAACTCCTGATTTCCATTCTTTTTACCATACACATGAATCTGGTACCGTCCAACGGAATTGTGCTCCGCAAGGTTTACCATGTATGTCCAGCTGCCATCTGCCTGCTTTTCAGCATTGTACCATACCAAGTCGTCCTGTCCGTTCACTTCGCTCCATACTGGCAGATACACCTGGTCGTACGTCTCAGCATTCTTCACTGTGATCTGCATGGTAGTGAAGTCAGAGGAAACTTCCGCCGTTACTGTCGGAACCTTTTTTGCAGGCAACTGCGCAACATTTACTGCTGTATGGGCAATCAACTCCTGATTTCCATTCTTTTTACCATACACATGAATCTGGTACCGTCCAACGGAATTGTGCTCCGCAAGGTTTACCATGTATGTCCAGCTGCCGTCTGCCTGCTTTTCAGCATTGTACCATACCAAGTCATCCTGTCCGTTCACTTCGCTCCATACCGGCAGATATACCTGCTCATATGTCTCGGCATTCTTCACTGTGATCTGCATGGTAGTGAAGTCAGGGGATACCTCCGCAGAAACGGTCGGTGTTTTCACATCTACGATTTTTGTCACCTGAATAGTCGTATGACCCGCCATACGAAGGGTATCCGAATCGCCTGTGCAAGCATACGCATGAATTTGGTAAACTCCAGTAGAATTGTGTTTTTTCAGATTCACAGAGTACTCCCACGTACCATTCGTCTGCTTTACTGCATCATACCAAACCAGATCGTCCTGTCCATTTTCTTCGCTCCATACCGCAAATTTCACCTTTGTATGTCCATGACTTGCCACATCTGTCATCTTCACAGACAGTACAGAACCATTCTGCACAGCCGTTACAGTATGATCTCCGCCAGTCCAACCGGACTTGTCTACCGTTCCGCAGCCATAATCACAATGAGCAATCTTTACTTCCGCGCCTACGCAGTTATCCGTGCTTGTGACATAGCTCGTAAATTTATGGGTCACATTTTGTACGATGTCAATTCTGGTCCCAGCAATAATATTTATCCCATCATACGCATGAATCTGATACCGCCCTAAATCTGTATAAACACACATAGGAACCTTGACAAGCCAACTTCCATCGCTTTGTCTTACACCATTAAACCACTTTAAGTCATCCTGCCCATTGTGCTGACTCCACATAGCCACACGTCCATTTGAAAAGCTTTGCCCCTCAAATGGAGTAAGAACAGCAGTCAATATACCTCCATCATCGCTCAAATGAATCTTGACAGAACGATACATCCGTCCATCGGCATAGAAATAATAACGAGAACTGTTGACATTCTGCCACCCTGTTGCCATTGCTCCGTAATCATCGGAATTCTCATTGGTATTAAAGTAATATGTATCATCACCAATATCGGTCATACCCAATGCCATCTGACCATTATTATAGTAATAAGTCTTTCCATTACTTTTCTTGATGAAACCAGTATGTCCACTGACTACCAAACCGTTATCAAATACAAACGGTACCTTGTCAACTACCTGCTCACCGTCATAGGCTACGCCGTTCGCGTCAAAGCAGTAGTTATCCTCGTCAATCAGGAACCAACCGGTCTGCGCCACACCTTTCAGGAAATACATCTTTCTGTCAGTGGACTCGTCTCTTGCCCAGCCAGTAAAGCTCCGCGTTACAGGATCAACTTTTTCATGGCATTCATTGCAAATCAGCTTTCCATTGCTGTAAACAGGGTTTTCCAAATTGTGTCCCCGATCTGCACAGTCACCTGCATCAGATTTCAACGTCAAGCTGTCCAGTAGCCTTTCGCTGCCATCTGTTAATACATCATAAACATTGATTTTCATCTGCGACTTATCCGTTTCCACACTCAGATAAACCGCGTTAAAGTCTGTTGTCGCCTGAGCAAAGATTTTATCATAATCAAAGGTATCTTTACTGCTGATCGGATAGGACTTCTCACCGCTCGAGCCACAAATGTAGTAATACACTCCATCTTCCGCATCGACTTCGCCATTCTTCAAAGGATTCGTACGCGCAAAGGAGTGGTCATGTCCGGAAAATACCACATTGATCCCGGCTTTTTCTGCCGCTGCGGGGACATAAGCAGTCATCGGTGCGCTGCCACCAGTGGCATTTGTATAATATGCAGGCTGATGGACCGTCAGGATCTTCCATGTTGCGTTACTCGCCTTTGCATCCTGTACCAGCCAATCCATCGCTGTCTTCATGTCACTGACATCGCCACTGTAATTCACAATTGCCACATATACATTGCCGTAGGTTGTGGACCAGCAGCTGCCAGGAGTATGTACGGGCAGGTCAAAAATGCTGCCGACAATATCCGCATGGGCATCGCCCTCGAACTCATGGTTGCCCAGCACATGGATGACATCCGTATCCCCCAGATTTCCAGCACACAACAGATCGATGGTCTCGGCAGTCTCCCGATAACTGGTAGGCTTGTCTACCGCATCACCGGTCTGAATGCCAAAATCATACTGACCAACTTTCAGTTTATTAAAGATGTTTGTAATATTTGTGCGATCCTCTGCCTGAATATCTCCCAGCAAGAAGAATTTCTGTCCAGCATTTTCCGCTGCCCCGCCGTGGAATACAGCAGTCTGAGACCAGCTATCGCCGCTGCCCACCTGATATTCGTAGCTGGCATCCGCTTTCAAGCCTGTCACAGATACTTTATTGACATTCGCAGCCTGATAGCCATTGGTCACAAAGGTCCTCAGCACTGTCTCCGCCGTCAGAACAGTCCATTCCGCATTTCCCTGTTCACGGTAGCGCAAAAGCTGTGCCTCTGTTTTCGCAGGATTCGACAGCCAAGTAAGATTCTTCCGGTCCATTCCACTGCCTGCGGAAGCATTAAACATCACCTGCGGCACCTCAATGTTTACAGGATCATAAGTATAAACATTGTAGCGCAAAGACATCTGACCATTTTCGGATTTTGCATAAATCCGTACCACGCCTGCGGTCTTAAAAGCTTCCGAATGCAATACGCCGCCTTCATCAGTCGTTCCAAGCGCTCTATCGCTGCCATCCACATAGATCACAGCGTTTGCCACACCATTTCCACTTAGATCTGTTACCTTCAGTTCCGCAGTCTGTCCCGTCAGCACCGGACCGCAGGTCACGGAAATTGCCGCACCCACCGGCAGCGTCTTTACCGGAGCTGCAAATGTACTCATCTGTCTGTTCTGGTCATAGCAAACACCGGACTTAACTTCATAAAGGAAGCTCTCACTGGATGCCAACGTTGCTGGGACCTTTACCTTTAACTGAGCAATCAACGTTCCCGTAGTATTTCCTGTTTTTTCAGCTGTCAGCGTTACAGTATTTTCATTTTTCCGATAGGAGGATGTTCCTGTAAAGCCCTCCGCATAGATGACTTCATAGTCCTTGAACTGCCGTCCCAGCCGAATTACCGCGCTACAACTGCTGACGTCACCGTTCTCTGCCAGCAAGTTCAATGTAACTTCACCGCCGACTGCTGCTACGGTGTCAGATGTCGTGACACTTACCATGCTTGCAGTTTCACTGCCTACGACCGTGAAATAGCGCGTCTCTGAAGCATCGTTACCAAAACCGTCACGCAGGGACACTGTTACGGAATGGCTACCATTAGACAGCTTTAAACCGTACAAGTCGATATGTCCATCGCTTGCCGCCAGCCCTGCCTGCCCTGTCATATTTACTCCGTCCACATACAGCCGGACCGTATTCGCATCCACACCTGTTGCGTATTTTCCAGGCGCATCACTGAATTCCGCACGCAGATCCATTGTGCCACCGGAAATTACAGCGTCTTCCGCAAGCTCTTCATTATTTACCTGAATGGAGTCTACCGCCGGATTGTCCACGTCATCCTTATTTGTGCCATAAACAAACTGCAAATTATCAAAGTAAATTGACCCGGCTGTCCTTGTTCCCATCTTGGTTCCGTTAACAAACATCAATCGTAAGGTGTCCCCCTTACTGATCTTAAAGGGAGCCTGCCGACCAGTCAAATCAGCCTCCAGATATTTCCATCCGCTCCACGAAATTCCAGGCTGTGTGCCATTCCAATTACCGCTGGCATCCACTACTGCCTTTGGTTCTAACGTAAAATCATAGGGAATTGGGTTATCTGAAGCAGCTGTCTTTACATAACCACGCAGCCAAAAGCCTGCCTGCGTTCCAGGTCCATTATATGTAATACCAGTTCCATCTGGTGCATACACCCAAACGCCGATCCCCGTCGGTACGCCATTTACTGCCGTATCTTCCAATGTGCCAATGCAGGCGCCTTCCGTCACTTCTCCGCACTGTGTAAAGTTATAATTCAGTTTCAGCGAATTGGAACCAAAGCGCACCGGCTCTCCGTCATCAATCCCAACAATCTCAATGCTTTCCTGACCGCCCCGACCATAATTATGATGTGTCAGAACACCGTTCTCACCGCAATAATACTCTTGAGCTGGAGTTATGCTGCCATCCTCATTCACATGGTCTTCAAAATCCCATACGACTGTGGGCAGCATACCAATCACTGTTTTCACAGTGGCGTATACGTCTCCATCGAAGGCAGATGTCGCTGTAATCGTAGCTGTTACACTGTATCCATCTGCAGACTTGAAGATGTTCCCCGTAAAATTACCCATCTTCGAGTCGGACATTGCCCATACAATGTCACCCTCTTTGATATTAACATCCCGGTTCTGGTAGCGTACAACCAGTCCCAAGTCAGATTCCTGCTCAAAATCCAGACTGATTTCGTCCGAATTGAAATAAATTGAATCCGGCTTCACAATCTCAACCGATGCTGTACCCACAACATTTTCGTCTTGCAGCAATTCTACATTGACTGTTCCGGTGCAGTCCTCATACGCTGTAAAACAGCCTGTTTCGTCAATTGTACCCATACCGGACGATTCTTCTGTCAGCTTCCATTCCAGACCATCCGGCAGTTCCGCCGCGCCGCCGCTGTGGTCTACACCAACGGCTGTAAACTGCACCGAAGATCCGGGAGTATATAACTCATCCCGCGGGGTAATTGCGGCATGAGCAAATACGCCATCCTGAGAATCTGTGGAAATGCACAGCACACCGGAGCTGATGGTCCGCTCCTGTCCATCGGAAGGCTTACTGAGCATCTTCAATTCTCCACCCTCTTCACGGGCTGCAAAAGTCGCAGAGCCGCCGCCATCCAGATACAAGGCTGTTACACAGCCGGCATCCTTCAAAACAGATGCCACCTCATAATAATCCATACCAATGGACCGCGGCGCCAAGCGTCCTTCCGCCATGAAAAACACGACGCTGCCGTCCGCCCGGATGCCTACGCTATTGCGGGGATTCATTGCCCCATCGCTGGGCTGCTGGATCACGCCATTTTTCAGAAGGTAAAATGGTCCGGAAACTGCTTCCATGACATCATCTGTAGCGGTACCTGCATCCCGGATCACCGCAGTGCCATCCGTCAAAATTGCAAAATACGGTTCATAGGAGGTTTTGATCACATTTCCTTCCATAACCAGATAGCCTGTAGGTTCACCGGTACCCATATTGAAATAGTCGCCATTGGTTGCCATGACTACGGTGCCTTCCGGATCTGCGATGGTTCCATAATCCGCTGCCAGCTTCGTAGTCTCTTTCATGCTCCACTGACCATTTCGGATCATTTTGGCGTTGCCTACACGGTCTGCCTTTGTGCTGCCCTTTGTATAGTATCCGTCATAAGCAACCTTCAGCTTCACATTTTTTGTGAGATCAATCTCCGTCATATAACCAATCGCCTGATGATTGTCCTTATTTCGCATGACAATTTTGTCATATGTCACTCCATTGGCGATCGCATGGTGTGTTTGAGACACCGCCGTCAATCCCGCTGATGCAGATGCACTGCCCAGCGTATTCGCACTCTGTACCGCAAGCTGCGCTTCCGGCATTTCTTCCAAGTCCGCCTGTTCATCTCCCGCATCCACTTCAGGTTCTTCCGCATCCTGCTCAGGAATGGAAACGGTCTCACTTTCCTCCAGCTGTTCCGTGCTCTCGCTCTCCTCTTTGTCCGCAGCCAGCACCGTTGGAGCCGCACTCAGTATCAGCGAGAATGCCAATACTAATGAAAGTAATCTCTTTTTCATAAGTCTTCTCCATTCTTTCCTTATTTTCTCTGTGATTCTGATATTTTTGTCAATTCTCTCTGTTTCGCCTTCTTTTTATGTTTTCATGAAGCAATCCGATCAACATTTACTGCGGTATGTGCAAGCATTTGCAGTTCTCCATCTTTTCTGCCGTAAACATGAATCTGATATGCTCCGGCAGAGTGGTGCTTTGTTAAATCTACCGCATATGTCCAGTCACCATCCGTCTGCTGCACCGCAGCATACCATTCGATGTCATCCTGACCATTCTCCTCGCTCCATGTCGGCAGATATACCTGATCACAGTCACTGATATTTTTCGCAACCAGCTGCATCGTCCGGCAATCCGTCGAAACTTCCGCCGTAACATAAGGGGTATCCGGCAGAGCAATCTGCTCCACATCTGCCGTAGTTTGTGTCAACATTTGAAGCGCCCCATCTTTTTCACCATAAACATGGATCTGGTAAGTCCCCGCAGAATGATGTGCTGTCAGGTCCACCGTACAGGTCCAGCTTCCATCTTTCTGCCGCATTGCGGCGCACCATTCAATATCATCCTGACCGTTCTCTTCGCTCCACACCGGAAAGTATACCTGATCGTAATCTCCAGCGTTTCTCACAGCCAACTGCATTGTTCGGCAGTCCGCTGAGACCTCCGCTACGGCATATAGCTCGTCCGCACGCGGCACACGCTCAACCTGTGCAGTGGTATGCGTCAACATTTGCAGAATCCCATCTTTTTCGCCATAAACATGGATCTGGTATTCTCCAGCAGACTGGTGTGATGTCAAATTCACTGTATATGTCCAAGTTCCGTCTGCCTGCCGCACTGCGTCATACCATACAAGATCGTCCTGACCGTCAACCTCGCTCCATACCGGCAGATACACATGGTCGTAGTCGCCTGCATTATTTACAATGATCCGCATGGTTCTGCAATCCTGCGAAACCCTCGCTGTTGCAAAAGTCGTCAATTTCGCCACATCGGCAGTTGTATGCGCAATCAGCTGAAGTTCCCCATTCTTTTTCCCATAGACATGAACCTGATAGGTTCCAACTGAATTGTGATTTGCAAGATCCACAGTATACGCCCAAGTTCCATTCGCCTGCTTTTCCGCGTTATACCACACAAGATCATCTTGACCATCAACCTCGCTCCACACCGGCAGAAGGATCTGATCGTAATCGCCTGCGTTTTTCACGAAAATCTTCATGGTTCTATAGTCTGGTGAAACTTCCACATGGACAGAAGGCGATTCGACAAATTCTTTCCTTACATAAATGTTTAGACTCTGCTGAAAAGCCGTTGCTTTCCCAGCATTTCCACCCCAAATGTGAATGTCGTAAATTCCCGTGGAATGATGTTGACTCAAATCTACTTCACAATCCCAAACACCTTCTGCTTGTCTTATGGCTTTGTGCCAGATAATATCATCTCTTCCATTCACTTCGCTCCAAATCACAAACCATAAATCTTCACAGTCATCTGCACCCTTAAATGTGAGATTAAGCTTTCCTTCCTCCTCATCAATATAAGCCGTGGTCTGTCTTAAGAACTGTAAGGTTTCTTCTAATGGAAAACTTTTTTCTCGTTTATCAAGCCAGTTTTTCAGATTTCTCGTTGCCTCCTGATAAGAAGCCGCAAAAAAGGTCCCTTTCCCACTGAATCCATTTATCAGAGCCTGCCACCGTGTGTAATTCATATTTGCGGAACTCTGTAACAATTCATGCAGAGTATCCGTTTTGACGCCCATATCCTTAAATACCGATTCGTTATACTCATACAGTTTTTTTAGCGCATCTTGCACCACTGGTATAGATAGCAATCGCTGATAAACAATGTGGCTACAGATGTGCATTTTTGTATAGCTCTCTGTATCACTTAGGTCATTTCCCATACAAGTATCAAAATCCCAAACCGGACCTAAATGCAGTACATCACTGTCTCCATCTTTATACCAGTAAAAACTAGTGGCAACAGATTCACGGTTCAAAATGTATTCATTCACAAGGTAGTATTGTAGAAAAGAATCCACGTTGATGTATTGAGACAGTGCATCCAATGTGATATCTCCATCCGGAGTCACCGACAGATAATTCATAAATTCATTCAGAGCATCGTCAAACTCCTGCACAGCTTCCTGAATGACGCTCTGATCATCCTCTGTTACCGATTCTTTCAATACAAAATGTCGTCCTGTTCCATCATTCTGAATCCAGATATCCTCATCCGCATAAAACGCTTCATCCTGTTCCATAAGAACGCCTTTGGGATCTTTTAAATCCACACGACTGCTTCCAATCTCTACCTTTTCACATACCAGATACGTTCCGCGATAATCACCGTTGATCCACAGGTCTACATAAGCACTATCCGGCACATAAGGCATTCCCAACTGATCTGCCAAATGAAACGCCAACTGGTTTCGCATCATACTGTCATCGGAAGCATTCGCCAGAAGAACCCACTTTTTTGCCTTTGCCATGCCAAGGACGCTGGTTTTCTTATCAAATTTTAACTGATACCCCTTTTTCTCATAGCAAGCCCAAGAGGAATTTCCACGTCCCTTGAAAGTTGCATCCTCCACATATAAATTATTTTTGCTATTTGCAATATCCGTTACAGTAACCCGTGTTCCATCATACTTCACATCCTTATCCTGATGGACCTCATCCAAAGTCACACCGTTCAGTTCAATTTGCATACTCGGAAGCATCGACTGCATCACTGTGATTTTCTCTGTTTCTCCTCCGGCAAGCTGCAATGTAACGCTGTCTCCACTTTCGGCAAAGGCATTGCGCAATGTATTTGTCTGCTGATCCACTGTACCCTTATCCGTAGAAGAAACCTCGCCCCTAAGTTCCACGTCCAGGTCTGGAATACTTACATTATTTGTAAGAAACAGATACCATTGTGTATCTTCCTCATCATAATAGCCATGAATCACATTCCCCTGTTCATCCGTTGCAGCACAGGAAAATGTATCGTCCGCATAAGCCGTCATTACACACAATACTACGGCTATCCACATCAAAAGTCCTTTTATCAGCTTTCGCTTCATCACTTTTCCCCCTCGCTCTCTCTTTTGATCGAAAAGTCTTCCCGATCCAATGTCAAATTTGGATTATAATACGGATCACCTGCCTCAAGTTCCTTCTTCCAACGCTCCTGGAACCTATGGACCTCACCTTCAAACCGTTTCTGTTTCTCCGGGGTATCCTCAAGCCCACGACTCTTGGACTCATAGTGATACAGTTCTGCATACGGTGTCCACACAATCAAATAACCGGCTTTTCGTATCCGCATACACAAATCCACATCGTTAAAGGCAACTGCAAATGATGCATCTAAACCGTTGACTTCCTCCCAGACATGGCGGGGTATCATCACGCAGGCAGCTGTGACAGCAGATAAATTCTGGGCAATCGTTGCCCTGGACATATATCCATAACTGCCGCGCGGCAGATACTTATGTGCATGACCTGCCACACCGCCAATTCCCAGAATGACACCGGCATGTTGAATTGTGTCATCTGGGTAGTAGAGTATCGCCCCCACAGCACCCACATCGGACCGTTGTGCAAACATCAGCATTTCCTCAATCCAGTCTGGTGTAATCACTTCAATATCGTTGTTCAGAAGAATCAGATAATCCCCTGTAGCTGCCTGTTGAACTCCAAAATTGTTAATCTCCGAGTAGTTAAAGATTCCTTTCCATGTTGCAATATGAATCCGGGGATCATTCTTCAACTCTTCATAGTAAGCAAAGGTGTTCCGCTCTACGCTGTTATTCTCGACAATGATAATCTCATAATTTTTATAAGTAGTCTTTGTCAAAATAGAGTCTATGCAGGTACGTAACGTAACCACATGGTCCATATTGGGAATAACAATCGAAATCTTCGGCACTCCCGAAATTTCATAACGAATGCGGTAAGTGGATGGAATTTTCGCATCTTCTACTTTTCCATTCAAGCCCATCCTTTTCAGATGTTCCTGCAAAGCGCTGCGTGCTGCTGCAAGCGTATATGGCTTTGCTCCAATGGATTCCGCAACCGAATTTTTGTGTGCCCGCCAATAATAAAGAATCTCCGGGATATGAACAATCTTATGTGCATACTCTGTCAACCGCAGAACCATGTCATAATCTTGGCTCCCATCAAACTCAGACCGAAACGCTCCCGCTTCTTTCAATAATTTTTTCTGAAACACGGTAAAATGACAGATGTAGTTATAGCTGCGCAGTGTATCCGGTGCATAGTCCGGCTTGAAATGCGGGCAAAAGGCATCTTTCGGTGTTTCATGGAATGTATTTTCATCCGTATAAATAAAGTCTGCGTCCTGCTCGCAGATCGCACACATCACCTCGTGCAGTGCCGCCGGATGCAGCAGGTCATCATGGTCAAACAGTCCAATATAATCTCCCTCTGCCATTTCCAGACAGGCATTGGTATTTCCAGAAATTCCAAGGTTTTTTTCTAATTTTTGATATTTGATGCGATGGTCGTGCTTTATATACTGACGACAAATCTTTTCTACATCCCGATGTTCACTGTCACTGCCATCTGCCATACACAGTTCCCAATCCGCATACGTCTGGTCCAGCACAGATTGAATCATTTCCCGCAAAAACTTCTCCGGTGTATTAAACAAAGGTACCACGATGCTGAATTTGACCTGCTTCGGAAAATGTTCCCGCCGCTGCCTTTCCAACTCTTCTTCCGTAAATAACGGCTCGTTTCCAATGGATACATAATCCTGTCGATTTTTTAGCCAGTTTTTCACCCTTTTCCAGGTATACCTCCATCCGTGCTCATGCAGACATCTGAACCCCTTCCGAGCCAGTTGAAAAAAAGTCATTTCTCGAAATGGACGTTCTATTGCGTTTACAATAATCCGCAGCGGTTTTGTCACTTTCCAAAAGAACGCGGTAGAAATTTCCTGATAGTCCTTCTGCACCGCCGCCAACTGCCGGTTCAGTTCTTCTCTCTGCCCAATCGCAGCAAGATAGTGTTCTTTGTAATGAGATAACTCTTCCTGCAGCCTTTGGTTCGCTTTCTCCTGCTCCTGCGCTTTCGCATCTTTTTTCCGGATACACTCTGCCTGCTGCCGCAATTCTGATTGCAGCTGCTCTTCCCGCTTTAGGAAATCTTCCTTATCGTTCTGAAGCTGCTCCTGCAGACTTTTTTCCCGTTCTGACCATATTCGGTTCTCTTCTGCACGCATGGCTTCCAGATTACGGATGTGAACCTCTTTGTCCTGCACAGCCTGATTCCACTTCTGATTTTCCACTTCCACTGATCTCTCTGTGAGCCGAATATTTCTTTCATAATCTTCGATCTGGCGCGTCAAATCCGCCCCCCGTCGAAACAGGGAAGCATATGCGGTCAAATATTTGGGTCTGTAATTTATGTCATCCATAAAGCCATTTTTGAAAAACAGCTTTGCCCAATATTCCCTCTGCTGCACGTTTACATGTGTTCTCTCCGAAAAATCATCCGGAGTAGATGAAAATAGGATGGTATCTGACAACTGGCAAAGGTGCTGTATCGCCCGCTCGCCATCTTCAGCATATAAATGCTCCAACACTTCAATGGTCACAACCAAATCATACTTTTCCGGCAGTTCCGCCGGCAGTTTCTCTGTCAGAGAACCAACAAAACAGTATGGTCGAATATCCTCGCGCGCCATAGACACCGCGTACTGAGAAATATCTATCCCGTATGCTTTTACACCGCGGTCCCGCAGGGCTGCAACCAAGTACCCCATTGCACACCCGGCATCCAATACTGTTTCCGGATGTAAATCAGATACGATTCTGTCCGCAATCCCGCCAAAAAATTTCACCCAGTGTTCCGGCTCTTCATAGGGAACAGGACCGCAGCCGCTATGGTAATATGCTTCATTATATATCTCGCTCACATCGCACCTCTTTATGACCCCTGATAGGCATCGCAGACTTCTTTTGTTTCTCCAAGCATTCGAACCTGTCCATGTTCTAGCCAAAGGACACGGTCACACATTTCCCGGATCTGTTCCAGACTATGAGACACAAACAGCACCGTTGTACCGCCGCTCATCAGTTCTAACATACGCTTCTTGCTCTTTTCCTGGAAATCCGCATCGCCCACCGCCAAGATCTCATCCACAATTAGGATTTCCGGATTCACTACGGTTGCAATGGAAAACGCCAGCCGCATAACCATACCAGAGGAATAATTTCGGAGCGGCACTTCAATAAATTGCCCCAAGCCGGAAAACTCAACAATTTCATCATACTTTTCATGTAAAAATTTCTCGGAATACCCCAGAATAGCACCATTTAGAAAGATGTTTTCCCTGCCAGTCAAATCAAAATCAAAACCGCTTCCAAGCTCTAACATGGGAACAACCGGAGCTTCCAGCTTCACCATTCCCTCTGTGGGACGCAAAATGCCGGATATGACTTTCAGCAAAGTGGATTTTCCCGCGCCATTGTGACCAATAATTCCTAAAACTTCGCCTCTCTTCACATCGAAACTCACATTTTTTAGAGCCCAAAACTCCTGATACCTGATCTTCCCCTTTAGAAGCTGGACAAAATACTCCTTTAAACTGTTGATTCGGTCATATGCCATTTGATAGCATATCGATACATTTTTCGCTTTGATCATGATTTCCTCACAGATGCAAAATGAATTTGTCCTGATTTTTCTTAAATACCAAGATGCCAATCGCCAGCGGGAGCAGCGTTACAAGCAAGCAGTATAAATAGGCTTTCGGTTCCGGCGAGACACCGCTGATCAAAATGGTCCGGATAAACCGCACAATGTGATACATTGGATTGCATTTATATAGCGGCATCAGACCACTCGGGATAATACTCTCCGGGTAAAAAATTGGCGTCAGATAATTCCACATCATGCTGACTACTCCCCATAAAAACTGCGTATCCCGGAAAAATACCATAGCTGTCGACAAAAGAAATCCCATCGCCAGACTGAAAATCAGCAGACAGCCCAGCCCAAAGGGAAGCAACAAAATAGCTGGTCGAAACGCTGTTCCTGTGAATATCATCACAACCGCCAATGGAATGAGCGACAGTACCAGATTGATAGAGAGGGACAGCACTCTGGAAACCGGATAAATGTATTTGGGAACATATACCTTGGTAATCAGCGATGCATTTCCAACGATGGACTGTAATGCCATTGTGGTAGATTCTGTAAAAAAATTGAAGCAGACAATACCTGTCAACAGGTACAGCGCAAAGTTGGGAATATCGCTCTTAAACAACGTCGAAAACACTACATACTGAACCAGCATAGTCAGCAGAGGATTTAAAAAGCTCCAACACATGCCAAGTACGGACCGCTTGTATTTCGTTTTAAAGTCCCGTTGTACCAGCTGCTTCATCAGGTAGCCATACCGCTCCCACATAAGCATCGCTCTAAGAAGCAATGTCATGCGTCCTCGTTTTTCCATGCGGCAAGTCCATATACTATAAAACACCAGCACTGCGCCACAGGCAGCCACTAAATACCAGTAAGCATGTCCGAACCAGAAGCTTTCTTTTTCCTCCAACTGAAACTGAAGTATCCCTTCCACGGGCTGCCCATTTCTTTGCAGTTGGTCCTCTGTTGGAATCGCCACTGCTACATCATATCGTGCCGCGGGCATGGTATTTCCCCACCATACTGTCACTGCATTCCCAGCAGTTCCATCCGGAGACGTCAGTCTCAACAGATACCGCTCTCCCTCTATAACCTGTACAGGTTGCTCAAAGCTAATCCGGCAAATAGAATTGTCTTCCAATTCTTCCGCGCTTATGGTTGTTGTACCGATGGATTTCCCGCCTGCACTCTCAATCTCCAATTTGAGATGGCATGTGTTTTTTCTGGCATATGTTGAAATTTGCAGCTGAACCGCTGTCAGTTCATTTCCATCCGCAGTAAATGGCTGTGCCAGTTCTGTTCCCACCAGCAGTTCCCCAACCGGTTCACTGGGGGTAACCCCTTCTGTCAGCCAAATTTTGTACTGTAATTGTTCTCCACCGACGACATAAAACAGTATTGCAATCAGAAAATATCCTAACAATGCCGCTATGCAAATTCTTCGCAGTCTTTGCTGATTTTCCTGCCTCACGATCTCGCTGCTCCTTTGATCTCCTCTATATACCGTTTCAATGCGCTGCGCCACTGCGGCATCATTGAGAATCCATTCTCTTTTAAACGCTGCCTACTCATCCGGGAATTTAACGGGCGCGTGGCTTTGGTGGGATACTCGCTGGTTGGAATCGAGTGTACGGTCACTGCCTTTCCAGCCAACTCAAAAATACTCTCCGCAAATTCTGCCCATGAGCAGGTTCCTTCATTGGTGGCATGGTAAACACCGTATTTCTCGGTCTGCACCATATCGCACAGTAGCGGAGCCAGATCCGCTGTGTAGGTCGGACTTCCGATCTGGTCACACACCACATTCAGCTCCGTTTTGGTCTCTGCCAAACGGAGCATTGTTTTTACAAAATTATTTCCATTTTTCCCAAACACCCAAGAGATCCGGACGATAAAGTACCGGTCCAGCAAACTCTGTACCGCCAGTTCTCCAGCCAATTTGCTTCTGCCGTAGGTGTTTACCGGTCCCACTGGGTCCGCCGGTTCGTAGAACTGTTCTCCCGTTCCGGGGAATACATAGTCCGTGGAGATGTACAGCATTTTTGCATGGATCCTCCGGCAGGCAGCCGCGAGGTTTTTTGTGCCCTCTGCATTGACCGCCCAGCACCGCTCTGGTTCGTCCTCCGCCTGATCCACCTTTGTATAAGCGGCACAGTGAATCACCGCATCCGGACGAAGCTCCTGAAGCATCTGTTCCACCGCTGCCGAATCCGTTATATCCAGTTCTCTGGAAGACGTGCCGATATAGTCTGCCTTACGCCATTTTAATTCCTCACATACGTCATAACCCAGTTGACCACTGGCACCAGTTACTAAAATTTTCATCGTATCCTCTTTACATACTTGTTCTTTTTCGTATTCGGATAACCCATTGGAAAATCCGATTTGGCAAATAAGGTGCCACAGTTTCAAACAATGTTGTCAATGGTCCGAATTGGTATAATCTCCAAATGGTAAACATCCCACCCTGATGATTCCAGTGCTGCTTTCTTGCTTTTGCCCACTTCAGTCCATCTTGAAGTCTTTTTGCGGTTATTTCATCGGTTCCGCTTATATGGTCATTTAACCATTTCATTCTCTGAAGGCTGCCAATGATGCGAATCTGATAGTAGCTCTTCTTATCCGTAACACCAGCCAATATACCCGTTTGGTTCCCCCCGTGAATCCGATACCGAATCAAGGGCAGTGGCAGTGATATTATTTTCCCATCCCGGGCAGCACATAAAGCAATGTATTGGTCATGAACCAGATAGGGACAGAAAGGAACTGCCTTCTTTGCTGCTTGAGATTCCACCAGCATCGTGCATCCAGTTACAAAATTACGAAACAGCAAGTCCTTTGCAAGACCTGTTCCCGATTGAAATTTTTGATGACGCACCGCATTGATATGGTCTGCAATCTGTTTTCCTTCTCCATCAATAACATACATATCCGAACAAACCAGCAGCGCACCGCTTTTACTGATTTCTTCCAGAACGGTCAACTTTTCCGGCAGCCAGATGTCATCCTGATCGCAATAGGCGAAGTAGACGCCCTCCGCCTCCTGCGTCAACTGCTGAAAGGTCAGATTCGAGCCAAGGTTTCTCTCGTTTCTGGTCATCACATAAGGGAAATTGGTAATACATTCCCTGACACATTGCTGAATATCTTCATACGGTACCGTTGGAGAGCAGTCATCCCGAACATACAGCATCAGATTCGGATAGGTCTGGGCATTCAGACTCAGCAGTTGTTCCCGCAGCCAGTCCATTCTCGGATCGTATACCGCCATCAAAATGGCAATGCGGGGTTTACCGATTTCCGTACATCCGCTCATAATAATTCTGATACTCTCCGTTGATGATATTCTCCCACCACTCCCGGTTATCCAAATACCACTGGATCGTCTTTTTGATGCCGTCTGCAAATTTGGTCTCCGGCAGCCAGCCCAGTTCCCTGTGGATCTTTGTCGGGTCGATGGCATAGCGCATATCGTGTCCCTTGCGATCCGTGACATGGGTAATCAGGCTCTCCGGCTTCCCCAATTCCTTACAAATCAGTTTCACGATATCAATGTTCCGCATTTCGTTATGTCCGCCCACGTTGTAGATCTCACCAACGCGCCCTTTCCGAACGATCAGGTCAATGGCACGGCAGTGATCCTCCACGTACAGCCAATCCCGCACGTTCAGCCCCTCGCCGTATACAGGCAGCGGCTTGTCCGCTAACGCGTTGGCAATCATCAGGGGAATCAGCTTCTCCGGGGAATGATACGGTCCATAGTTGTTGGAGCAGCGGGAAACCGTGACTGGTAAGCCGTAAGTACGGTGGTATGCCAGCACCAGCAGGTCTGCTCCCGCCTTGGAGCTGCTGTAAGGAGAGCTTGTGTGAATGGGTGTCTCCTCGGTAAAGAACAGATCCGGGCGGTCCAGAGGCAAATCTCCGTAAACCTCATCCGTGGAAACCTGATGATACCGCTGAATGCCATATTTCCGGCAGGCGTCCATCATCACCGCGGTCCCTAAAATGTTTGTCTGGAGGAACACCTCCGGATTTTCAATGGAACGGTCCACATGGCTCTCTGCGGCGAAGTTAATCACGACGTCGGGATGTTCTTCCTCGAACAGCGCATAGACTGCCTCTCGGTCACAGATATTGATCCTGCAAAACCGAAAATTGGGATGTTCCATTGCCGCTTTTAGGGTAGAGAGATTCCCTGCATAGGTCAGGCAATCCACGCAGACCACCCTGTCCTCCGGGTGGTTCTTTAACATATAGTAAATAAAATTGCCGCCGATGAAGCCGGCGCCGCCTGTTACGATCACTGTCATCTGTCTCTCTCCTTAGAATCCGGTTACAACATCTTTCAGCCAGGGATTGTTCTCATCCTTCTGGCTCAAAATCGGGTGTTCGACGCCCCAATCCACCGCCAATTCCGGGTCGTTCCACCGAATACCGCCGTCCGCCTCCGGTGCATAGTAGTTGTCTGCCTTATAGAGGAATTCCACATGGTCGGTCAGGGTCACAAAGCCGTGTCCAAAGCCGCGGGGAATTAGCAGCTGCCGCTTGTTTTCTTCCGTCAGCTCTACTGCCACCCACTGCTTATAGGTCGGACTGCTGGGGCGCAGGTCCACCGCCACATCCAGCACTCCTCCATGCACACAGCGCACCAGCTTTGCCTGTGCCTTTTCTCCCCGCTGGAAGTGGATGCCGCGCAGCGTTCCTTTTACTGTGGACAGGGAGTGGTTGTCCTGCACAAAGTCGTAAAAAAGCCCCGCCTTTTCAAATTCCCGCTTGGAATAACTCTCCATAAAAAAGCCGCGGTGGTCGCCGAATACCTTCGGCTCCACAATTACAACGCCGTCGATCTTTGTTTTGATAAAGTCCATACCGCACCTCAATACATATACTTCCCCTGTGCCACATTCCGCAGATGCTTGCCGTAAGGAGATTTTCCATACAGGTCCGCCGACTCCTCCAGCTTTTCCTTCGTGATCCAGCCATTGCGGAAAGCAATTTCCTCCGGAGCCGAGATCTGCACGCCCTCCCGTGTCTCAATGACCCGGACAAACTCCGACGCCTCCGACAGAGAGTCCACCGTCCCGGTATCCAGCCAGGCATAGCCACGCCCCAGCGTAATGACGTTCAGGCTGCCCTCTTCCAGATAGATCCGGTTCAGATCGGTGATCTCCAACTCTCCCCGGGCAGAGGGCTTCAGCATCTTTGCCCGCTGGCAGACCTTTTTATCGTAAAAATACAGTCCGGTAATGGCATAGTTGCTCTTCGGTGCAGCAGGCTTTTCTTCCACAGAAACCGCCTTTCCGTTTTCATCGAACTCTACCACGCCGAAACGCTCCGGATCGTCCACATAATAACCGAACACCGTTGCACCGCTCTCCTGCGCCACTGCCTGCTTCAGATGCTGTGTCAGTCCCGCACCATAGAAAATATTGTCACCCAAAATCATGGCACAGCGGTCATCGCCAACAAATTCCTCGCCCAGAATAAATGCCTGCGCCAGACCATCCGGAGAGGGCTGAACCTTGTAGGAAAGCTGGATGCCAAACTGGCTGCCGTCTCCCAGCAGCCGTTCAAAATTAGGCAGGTCATGCGGTGTGGAAATGATAAGAATCTCACGAATCCCCGCCAGCATCAGCGTGGACAGCGGATAATAGATCATGGGCTTGTCGTAAATGGGAAGCAGCTGCTTGGAGGTAACCATCGTCAACGGATACAGTCTCGTTCCGCTGCCGCCAGCCAGAATAATACCTTTCATACTATGTAGTCCCTTTCTGATATGTTATCGCGGTTTTATGTTCTTTCTTCTGGATAAAGTTCTTTCAGGATCTCCCGCACCCGAATGGCAAATACCTTTTCTGAAAAGTATGTATCATAAAAGGCACGAACCTGTTCTCGCCGGCTTTGCAGGATTTGAAGCTTCGCACTGGACAACCTGGTCTCCGGCGAGTAGTTGATACCAATGGGATGCTGCTCAATGAAATCCCAGGTATCTCCCTGAATATTGTTGATAACCGGCAGCGATGCGGCAAAATAGTCCATGCTTTTCATGGTCAAACCTACATAGACGCTGCTCTTCATAATGTTCAGTCCTGCGTGGCAGCGGTCAAAAATTGCCTGCTTCTTCTTTGGATCGTAGATGATCCCGTGAAAAATCACTTTCGCCCCGGCATTTCGTGCCGTTTCGCACAATTCCTCCCGTTTTTCACCGTCTCCAATAATATGCAGCTCTACCGGCAAATCAAATTTTCGAATGATCTCACCGATACAGGGAATGTCAATGATGTTATTGATAGACCCCAAATAACACAGGGCAATCTTATCTTTCGGCGGTGTATTCACGAAACGGTACAGTTGAAAATCCCGCGCCAGATACAGTGTTTGCAGTTTTTCTCTGGGGCAGCTCTTCTCCAGCGTCTCCCAGAACAGGCTGCACTCTGTTACCACCATGTCTGCCTCATTTACATATCGGTCACGCAGGCTGCGCCACGCAGTAAACGGCGGCAGCTCCTTAAAGCGGGTGATGGGCATACTCTCCGGCCACATATCAATGAAATCCAAAACCAGCTTTTTATCCGGGTGCTTTTTCTTATAAATCGCCGCCCGCTTTACAAGGGAATTGGGCGGAACCAGCACCCATAGCAATTCCGGATCCTTTTCTGCCGCACAGATCAGGGCGGCTTTTGCAAACGCCGCATGGGAACGCAGTCTGGCAATTGACAGATTTTTATAATATGGGCGGGCTTTCACCAGCTCAAAATCTGGCGGGCATTCCGTCCGCAGGCACTTTTTCATATGCCGGAAATTCGAAGTCACCACCGATACCCGGTGTCCTTCCGCTTCCAGTGTCCGCTTCAGCAGTTCTACCCGATGTTCATAAGTGTCAAAACAGTTGACAATTGTAATATTCAAACCTGTGTCCTCATTTCTGCTCTGTTCGCCGGATGGATTCTGCAAAGGAACATACCCGGTAGTTCTCCGGATATTGACTCAGATCCTGCGCATACGCAAGATTCCCAAATACCTTGGTTATCAGTCCGGAGCCATGTTCTGCCAACCGCAGCATAGGCTGAAAACCTTTTACCAGCCAAAGCCTATGGCTGTGTGCCTGCGCAATTTCTTTTACCATCTCTGACGTACATACATATTCCCCGTTCTGCGGATAAAACGTACCGGATTCCCGGTTCTTTATCACCAGGCGGAGAAACTCACATAGATTTTCCACATACAGCATGGACCGCTGGTTCCGGATCATCGGAAACACAGGAATCCGCCTCGCTGCTTTTGCCAGCAGCAGATAATTTCCCTTACTGCCCGGTCCGTAAACCATTGGAAGGCGGAGAATGGCAACGTGAAAGTCCGGAGAATCCAGTGGGCGCAGCCGCAGCTCCGCCTGCAGCTTGCTGTCTCCATAACAGCTTTGGGGCGCAGGCGGAGTCTCCTCCGTAATGACCTTCGTCTTTCCGATCGGTGCGCTGTTCCCGTAAATAATGGCGCTGCTCAGATAGAGAAATTGCCCCGCGCCATCCGCCTTTGCTTTTTCAGCAGTTTCCACCGCCAGTTCCGTATTGACCTGATAGTAAAGGTGCTCCCGTTCCCGACTGATTTTTCCCCGGTCCGCATGGGCAATTCCGGCAGTGTGAAGCACTGTGTCATAGCGGGAAAAGCACACTTCCCGCCACTGTTCATCCCGCAGGCTGACCGTTTCGATCTGCCAATCCGGCTGGCGAGACGCCATATATGTCTGAAAAGAAGTACCGATATAGCTGTGTACTCCGGTAATCAAGATCCTCATACGTTGGTCTTTTCCTTTTTTCCATCCTGTGCGCCCTCTACGACTCCTTCGTGCCGGAGGACTTTGCCAATGGTGCCGAAAAAGCACTTGCAATCAAAGGCAAAACTCATGCGCTGGACATACTCTCCATCCAGACGGGCTTTTTCTTCCAATGCCAGTTCATCCCGCCCGTTGATCTGCGCCCAGCCGGTCAGTCCCGGACGGACGTCATTGGCTCCGTATGGATCTCGCAGAGCAATCAGGTCCTCCTGATTCCACAGTGCTGGACGGGGACCAATCATCGACATATCGCCCCTTAATATATTGATAAGCTGTGGTAATTCATCAATGGATGCTCTCCGCTCAAAGCGCTGCCATTTGCTCAGCATGGCATCTGCGTTTTGCAGCAGATGTGTAGGCGTATCATGAGGTGCCTGGACAGGCATGGAGCGGAATTTCCAGATCATAAAATAGGTCTTTCCCTTCCCCACTCGTTTCTGCTTGAAAAATACCGGTCCCGGAGAATCCAGCTTGATAATCACCGCCACCGCAAGCATAGGGATGGCAAGCAACACTAATCCTGTCAAAGATAGGACAATATCAATGAATCGTTTAAAAAAATGTTTATACATACAATTCAGCATCTTCTTGCAGAGACATCGGCTGGTACACACAGCTGCAAATCACCTTTGTCTGTGCCGGGAGAATGGTTCCTGCCGGTACGGACGCATTGCAACCGATATGACAGCCATCGCCGATGAAGCAATTCTGTTCCACCACCGCGCCTGCCGAAAGCAAACAGCTGATGGCAACCGTGGTATTTGTCTGCACCACCGCCATCGGTTCTACAATGGTCCCCTTCATCAGCTGTGCAGACGGAGAGACATATGCCCGCGGATGAAGCAAGACAGGGATTTGATAACAGCTCTCCTCCAGCTTCCGGATCCACTTTAACCGCTGCGTTCCGCTTTCCATCGCCGGGATAGTATAGCCGTATTCCGTGGAAAACCACTCATAGTCCAGCAGTTTCCCCACCGCTCCGGGCGCCTGGTCATCCAGAAAATTGATCTGCGTGAAGCATCCCATTGCCTCCGCAATTTCTTTCGTCATCTGTCCGCATCGCCCCGCGCCAAGGATCAGGAGCCTTTGATTCATACGACAGACGCCTCCCTCCATGTTTAAAAGCCAATCTGTTTCAGACTCTGCACCTGTTCCGCAGACAGCTTTCCATCTTTCTGTGCCTTTTTCTGTTTCCGGATCCACAGGTCCAGCCGCTTCCCATTGGATGCTATATAATTTGCCGGAACGCGCAAAGAGCCATATGTTTCAAAATATTGCCGTGCCTGTGCATACTGCTCCTGCCAGACCCGCTCCTGCTTTCCAGTCCAGCACATTCCGATCTGCTCCAGCGCTCGGATCTGCTCTTTTGACAAGACCTTTCCGTGTTGCTTTCCTATGTAGATCTGCCGCTGCTGGTCCAACCATTTTCCCAGCCAGATACCGTTTTCCACATAATCCGCCGGGATCTCCAAGTTGCCATACCTGTGGTAATGGGACTGCGCCAGCGTCAGCCGCTCTTCCCAGGGATCCGCCTTCTTCCAGATCATTCCCAACCTGTCCAGCTTCGCCTGCTGGGCAGCCGGCATATCCTGCCGCTCTCGCTGACGGCACAGCCACCGCCCCAGCCGAAAGCCATCCGGCGTCTGATAAGTCGTCGGCACATTCAGGTTTCCAAAGGTTTTATGATAGGCAGCTGCCGCAGCATAGCCGCGCTCCCACTGCACATCAGACTTCTTTCGCCAAGTCATGCCCAGCTCATTCAGTGCCTGAACCTGTTCCTCCGAAAGCCGCTTTCTCTTTTCCGGATTGCGGCAGGCACTCCGCACCGCATGGATCCACGTTCCCAGACGAACACCGCCATCTGTCACATACGACAGTGGGACCTCCAGATCATGATGCTCCCGGAAGTATTCCAGACACGCAGCGTAATACTGCTGCCACAGCTGGTCCGAAACATTCCACGTCATGCCGATATCATCCAACGCACGAATGCGCTCCGGAGACAGATAGTACTGCTGTGCCTGATTCTTCCGGTACGTCCGAAGGTTGGAAATCCAACTGCCCAGCCGCACCCTATCCGCCGTTTCGTAGCCAGCAGGAACGTTCAGGTTTCCGTGAATCTGAAAATACTTCTGCGCAGCTTGGTAATTCCGGTTCCAGGAGAGGTCCCGGTAACTGTCCCACACCATACCGATGGCATCTAGCTTGGCGATCCGTTCCGCTCCCAGCCTTCCGTAAACCTCGCCTGCCCGCACCTTCCGCTGCGTCAGCAACCACTGTCCCAGAGAGTAGCCCTCTGCCGTCCGGTAGCGTTTTGGTATCTCCAAATGATGATTCGCTTCGTAATATTCCTTTGCCTTCTGGTACATCAGGTCCCAGGAGGCTGTCAGCGTATCATTCAGCGCTGCAAACAGTTCCCGACAGTCCCGCACCTCATCAATGATTTGAAAATGCTCCTGCCGGATCAGATCTTCCCGTCCCTGTGACCGGTAATAGGTCATTGCCAGCTGCATTTCCTCTTCTATTGCGCCGATGCTATACAGGTTTTCAATATTCAGCACCACGTCAAAGATCACGGTGTCCCGCTTCCGTCTTGCAGACAACGCCCGTCCGATCTGCTGTTTATAGACAATGGGAGACACGGTAGGGCGCAGCAAAATAACGCCGCTGATATCGTCCAGATGAATTCCCTCGTTCAGCATGTCGATACAGAACAGCAGCTTCAAATGGTGACTCTGATCCCTTTTGAACTGAGCAAACGCCTCGCTGGTCTCCGGATCGCTGGAATAGGCGGAATAAACGTGTGGATCTTCATCCACCTTGGAAAACCACTCCGGCATCTTTTCCTGCACCTGCGCCATATGCTCCGCATTGGAGCAGAACACGATATACTTTCCGTATCGGTCCTGTATCTGCTTGCCAAATACCTCATCCAAGCCCTCTGCCTGCTGTAATTCCCGCCGCAGTGCTTCCAGATACTGCTCTGCTTTCGCCCGTACTGCCGGGTTTTTGGTATTTCGGACCTTCCGCTCATAAGAGAGCAGGTCCTTTTGATAGGAGTAGATAGACAACACATACCGCGGGGCATGAAGAATTCCCCGGACGATTGCCTCGCCCAGGGAGATTTCAGATGCCACATTTCCGTCAAAAAGTTCAGCCGCCATATCTCGCTGGTTATCGAGGTATCGGATATTGGTTGCCGACAGACCCAGCACGGCAGCCTTGGGATAACACTTCAGCAGCCGCTGCACTCCCATACCCCACATTTCTGCACCGCAGCGGTGAAATTCATCTAAGATGATATAGTCGGGGCAAATGGTGAGAAGTTCTTCTTCCGTCAGGTTTATAAGCCGCGCATAAGTAAAAAAAAGAATGTTCTTGGGAACGTCCGAACCCGATGCGGTCAGATTTTCCTTTTGCGTTTGAAATATGTAAGCGGAGGGAGAAAGCCAGCACACGGTCTTGTCCGGGTGATCCTCGCAGAGCTTAAAGGCAGTGAAAGACTTTCCAGTGCCGGTGGGATGGATGATGGCAGCCTTGCCGGTCTCGTCCAGCATAGCGACCGCCGCCTCATATGCTGCCCGGTTGTGCGCATATAGCCCGATCATTGCCATCCCCCTCTCCTAAGATGTGCGCTGGTAAGTATGGTACACCTTACTTACCATTGAAAATTTTATAAGGTCAGTTGAAAAGCCGTCTAAATTCGTTGAATTTTGGCGGCTTTTTATTGTTTGTTATTCTATCACAGCGAATATGAAATTGCAACCCACCGCGGTAACCGAAATGTACCTTTTCGTACACCCACTATCCGCAGGTGGACTCGTTTTTCACCCATTTCAGGAAGGACACATGGGATATTTTCAATTACTTTGCCGCCTGCCGTGAGGAGATATCTCCGCTCTTATACTGTTTCTTTAATTGCTCAAATTCGGCAGGTCGAAGCATCTTCGGTCTGCCGAATTTCTGTCCCCGCGCCCTTGCTGCAGCAATGCCCTCTGCCTGCCGCTGCCGGATGAAAGACCGCTCCGTTTCCGCCACATAGCTGAGCAGTTGTAGCACAATGTCCGCGATCAGCGTGTTGGTCAGGTCACATACCCCCTCTTCTGGTGTCCAGCAGCGGCATATCCAGCACTACGATTGCCGCGCCCTTTTCTTTCGTGATAATACGCCACTGCTCCAGAATATCCTCGTAATTTCTGCCCAGCCGATCAATGCTTTTGATGACCAGCGTGTCCTCTGATCGGAGTTGGTCCATCAGTCGCCGATAGCCCGGACGATTAAAGTCCTTGCAGGACTGCTTGTCCAGATAAATCGCTTGATCCGGCAGTCCAAATGCCCGCAAAGCAATCAGTTGTCGCTGCTCGTTCTGATCTTTGGTCGAAACTCTTGCATAGCCGTATTCCATATGTATTATCCGCCTTTCGTGAAATGATTTGCTTATATTCGCAAGCGGATAGAATTGCAAGAGTTTTCTTTGCGGAAATACCCACTTTCCCCTCCTTTGCACAGCGAATAGTTTACGCTTATGTAGTATAGACTCCGATTTTTTATGAGGTTCCATTGTTATTATTGGGCATCATATCTCCACCACTCATGTCCGCCCTTCATCGTCTGCGGCCGCTTGTACGCTGTGGATAAAACTCTTCCGTCATCAAATACTTTCTTGCAAATATGGGGCGTCTTGTAGGCAGAATCGGCAACAATGGTCTCTGCTTCGGGAAATGTCTTCGTTACCTTGTCGTACACCTCGTCAAAGGCAACGCTGTCGTGGACATTTCCGGGCGTTACCACTGTCTCAAGCACGAAACCGTTCTTGTCGCAGGCCGTATGGGCCTCGTATGCAAACTGCCGCTCATGGCTGCCCTTTACGAACAAGCCACAGTCCGGGTCGGTCACGCTCTGGGTGACGATCCATGTTTTCTCTTTCTTTCGCCTCGCCAGTTTCTTCTTGGATATGTTATCTCTGCATTTTTTCGGTGGCTTTGGAGGCTCATCGTCATCTTCAAAAGGCTTCTTCCCTCGGGCTTCCCGGTCTGCGTTGACTTCCTCCATCAGTTCCTTCGCGTAGTGCTTCGAGGCCGCTGAGATCGCGGCCTTTACTCGCTTTTTCGTGTTGGCGTTGGCCTTGATGTGGGTCCCGTCTATAAAAACTGCCTTGGGGGACAGATATCCCGCTTCCGCCACCTCTTCCAGTATCCACGCAAAGACCTGGTCCACGGTTTCTGCGGTAAACCGATGACGGAAATTATAACTCACCGTGGAAAAATGCGGCGTTTCCTCTTGCAGCGTATAT
>ERZ773116.732-NODE-732-length-34595-cov-6.525536_pt1 | contig 34595 bp, 35 predicted proteins | sample MGYA00580563_ERZ773116 | MGnify/ENA primary metagenome ERZ773116 (study PRJEB29015, sample SAMEA2737864) | human gut metagenome | biome: human gut; feature: human-associated habitat; material: faeces | place: China | collected 2012 ... | reverse complement strand
CTTTTTTGTGAATTTGATTAAAAAGTCCTTGACAATTTGTCTCTGGCAAAACGGCGAAATCCATCCTCATTTCCTGCGGTGCCAGATTAGCCCCATTTGACATTGCGGAGCTGCGTGACCTGATGGCCTACGATGAAATGGAACTGGATTTGCTGGGGGATCGCCGCACGGCCTTGTTCGTTATCATCTCCGACACGGACGATACGTTCAATTTCGTGGTGTCCATTATGTACACCCAGCTTTTCAATCTGCTTTGTGACCGTGCGGACGATCAATGCGGAGGTCAGCTAAAGTATCATGTACGGCTGCTGCTCGATGAGTTCGCAAACATCGGTCTGATCCCGAAGTTTGATAAGCTGATCGCCACCATCCGCAGCCGCGAGATTTCGGCATCCATCATCCTGCAATCGCAGAGCCAGTTGAAAACCATCTACAAGGATGCCGCAGAAACCATTATCGGTAACTGTGACACCATGTTGTTCCTTGGCGGCAAGGAAAGCTCGACACTCAAAGAGATTTCAGAAACGCTGGGAAAAGAAACAATCGACCTATATAACACATCCGACACGCGCGGACAAAGCCCTTCCTTTGGTACAACCTACCAAAAGACCGGCAAGGAACTCATGAGCCGGGACGAGCTTTCTGTCATGGATGGCAGCAAGTGCATCCTGCAGCTGCGCGGAGTCAGGCCATTCCTGAGCGATAAATTCGACATTACCAAGCATAAGCGGTACAAGGAGCTTTCGGACTTTGATAAGAAGAATGCTTTCGATGTAGAACGCTATCTGAAGCACGAACTCAGGCTGCGGATGGATGAAGAATTTGATTGCTACGAGGTGGATGTGTCCGAAGAAAGCACAGCATAGGAAGGAGGTCATTATCCGAAGTAAATACACCCGCCCGCCTGTCCGGGCAGACCCCGTGGCAGGAAATTCACCCGACTGATCTCTACATTTTGCGATTCCAAAAGGCTGATTTTTTATGAAAATGAAAGGAGAAGCCAGAATTGCAGGAGCAGGCAGCACCGAAGATGTGCCAGCCTGTTTTTCTTTTGGAATCGTGTTTTTTATCAATGCTGCAATCTGGCGAAAAACGACTATGGAATTCTTCAATCAGGCTATTACCGTTCTGCAGACTCTCGTTGTTGCCATCGGCGCGGGCCTTGGTGTTTGGGGCGTTGTGAACCTCATGGAAGGGTACGGAAACGACAACCCCGGCGCAAAGTCGCAGGGCATGAAGCAGATGATGTCCGGCGGCGGTGTCATCCTCATCGGCACCCAGCTGATCCCGCTGCTCTCTGGTCTGTTCGGCTAATCAACAAGCGATAGGAGGAAAACCCGCCATTGTTCGATAATATTTTCGCAGCAATCGAAAAATGGATGAGGGAACTTCTTTCCGGCATGGTGGAGTCCAACCTGAGTACGATGTTCACAGCGGTCAACCAACAGACCAGTGAAATCGCTGCTCAGGTCGGGCAGACACCGCAAGGGTGGAACAGCAGCATTTTCAGCATGATCCGTAACATTTCGGATTCGGTGGTGATTCCCATTGCAGGAATCATCATTACGCTGATCCTCTGCTACGAACTGATCTCGATGCTGACGGAGCGGAACAATCTGCACGATGTAGACACCTGGATGTTCTTCAAGTGGATTTTCAAAACTTTCTGTGCCGTTCTCATTGTGACGAACACATGGAATATCGTCATGGGTATCTTCGATGTGGGGCAAAGCGTTGTGAACAGCAGCGCAGGCGTCATCATCGGGAATACCTCCATTGATATCAGCAGCGTCATCACGGATATGGAGGCGCAGCTTGAAGCCCTGGGCACGGGAGAACTGTTCGGGCTGTGGTTCCAGTCCCTTTTCGTGGGGCTTACCATGAACGCCCTTTCCATCTGTATCATGCTTGTCATCTACGGCCGCATGATCGAGGTGTATTTGACAACTTCCGTTGGACCGATCCCGCTTGCCACTATGACAAACCGGGATTGGAGCCATACAGGACAGAACTACTTGAAATCCCTGTTTGCATTGGCGTTCCAGGCATTTCTAATCATGGTGTGCGTGGGAATCTACTCTGTTTTGGTACAGAGTATCGCCACGGACGGAAATATCTCAGGTGCGATATGGGCCTGCATGGGCTACACGGTCCTGCTGTGCTTCGCCCTGTTCAAGACCGGCAGCCTCTCTAAGAGCCTGTTCGGAGCGCATTAAGGAGGCTTGATAAATTGGCGTATGTAACCATTCCAAAGGATTTGACGAAAGTAAAATCCAAAGTGCTGTTTGGGCTTACCAAACGGCAGCTTATATGTTTCGGAGCGGCGGCACTCATCGGAGTACCGCTTTTCTTTTTGCTCAGACGCACGGCCAGCAACAGCGCCGCCGCGTTCTGCATGATTATCGTCATGCTCCCGTTCTTTCTACTTGCCATGTATGAGCGGCATGGTCAACCCCTGGAGGTGGTGGCCGGACAGGTCATCCGCTGTATGTTCCTGCGGACGAAGGAACGGCCTTACCAGACAAACAATTTCTACGCAGCCCTGGAGCGGCAGGCCCAGGCGGAAAAGGAGGTGAAAGCCATTGTTCAGAAAGCGAAAGCCAGAGCCGCAGGCACGGCAGGCGGCAAAAGCCGCGGTAAAACTGACCGCCGCAGAAAAGCGTGAGATCAGCCGTATCCTGGAAACCGCCAGAGGCGACGGCAAGGTACATTCCGCACAGGACACCTTACCGTTCCGCCAGATGTACCCGGACGGCCTGTGCAAGCTGGACGATCACACCTGGTCGAAGTGTATCGAGTTCGAGGATGTGAATTATCAGCTTGCAAAACCTGACGATCAGACGGCAATCTTTGAAGCCCTCTGCGATATGTATAACGCCCATGATGCTTCTATCGGGATGCAGCTCTCCCTTGTGAGCCGCCGCATGAACCGGGAGGATTTTGTGAAGCGTATCGAGATTGCGGCGCAGGGAGATCACTTCGACCATATCCGTGAGCTTTACACGCAAATGCTCCGCAAGCAGCTTGAACGGGGCAACAACGGTCTTATCAAAACAAAGTACCTGACACTCACCATCGAGGCACGGGACAGCAAAACCGCACGGGCACGATTTTCCCGGATCGTCATGGATGCCCTCAACCATTTCAAGGTCATGGGTGCTCTGGCAAAGGAGCTTGGCGGCAAGGAGTGGCTGGAAATGCTCCACGGCATCCTGCACCCGAATGGGGAACGGTTTGCCTTTGAATGGAGCTGGCTTGCCCCTTCCGGCCTGTCGGTCCAGGATTTTATCGCACCTTCTTCTTTCCGCTTCGGTGAAGCAAGGAAGTTCACGATGGCGGATAAATTCTGTGCCGTGTCCTTTCTGCAGATCAGCGCACCGGAAATGGATGACCGTATGCTCACCGAACTGCTGGATACGGACAGCGGGCTGCTTGTCAGCCTCCATATCCGCAGCATGGATCAGAACGAGGCGATCAAAACGGTCAAGCGGAAGATCACCGACATTGACAGTATGAAGATCGACGCACAGAAAAAGGCAGTGCGAGAAGGTTTCGATATGGATATCATCCCAACTGACCTTGCCACCTACGCAGGCGAGGCAAAGAACATTCTCCGTGATCTGCAAAGCAGAAATGAGCGAATGTTCCTGATGACCTTCCTGGTGGTGAACTTTGCGGACAGCAAGCAAAAGCTGGAGAATGACCTTCTCCGTGCGGCAAGCGTGGCGCAGAAATATAACTGCTCCCTGGTGCGGCTGGACTTCCAGCAAGAGGACGGCTTCGTGTCGGCTCTGCCCCTGGGTGTCAACCGCATTAAGATACAGCGCGGACTTACCACTTCGGCGGTGGCGGTGTTCGTTCCCTTCACCACACAGGAGATTTTCCACGGCGGCGAAGCCCTCTACTACGGGCTCAATGCCACTTCCGGCAATATGATCCTTGCCGACCGCAAAAAGCTGAAAACGCCCAACGGCATGATCTTAGGTACGCCCGGCAGCGGCAAGAGTTTTGACTGGTCTATGCTTGAAAAACTCCCGAAAAACCAAAAAATGCTTTTCCTTGCAGGCGGACTTACAGCCGACAATGTAGCCAAAGCCGTTGCTCAGCTGCGCCCCTTTGCGGTAGATGTCAGCTCAGGCGTTGAGCTTGCCGACAAATCGGGCAAGGATTTTGAGCTTGTCAGAACATTTATTGAAAATGCGAGAAATTCTAAATAATCACAAATAATCAAACATTATTCAAATCCACTTAAATATAATTACAAACAGGTGACTGAAATGAAAGAACACAATTATAAAATGAACATATCGCAGGCAGAATTTTTTAATATTCTCGGCAATCACACCCTAAAAGATATGCCGCTTTCAAACCTAAACAGAAACACCGCAAGCGATACAACACTTTACGGCTCTGTAAACGGTAAATCCGCAAAACTCTGTCCTCACCCTGCTGACAAATACAAGCCTTTTAATCCGATAAATGAAATTACAGCCGAAGAGCGTGGAACTCAGCTTGATGTATGCGTTAAATCTTACACAAACAAAAAAGATATAATATTTTGGATTGGTTTTCTTGTATTGGTTACGGTTTCAACCTGCCTTGTCCTTTTCCTAAGCTATCCCGAAATCTATACAGAACTGCCGTTTATATGGTTTTTGCCCGTATTCGATATAATTGCTGTTTCACTGTTATTCGGCTTTATGATAAAAAGCAACAAAAATGTTTTCTTTAAACGCTTTGAAAAGATTTTCAAGGACTACATAGTGCAATAAAAAGTAGGTTCTATGGTAAATTTTATAAAATCAAAATTTAGTTCAACCCTTTTTAAAAGGTGCTGTTTTGAGCAGAGCCAACAAAAGGCAAGTGTAAGTTTAAAAAGGAAATAATTAAATAACTTATTTTGCCAAGTACAAATTTTATCAGAAAAATATAAGTCAGAGGTTCCAAGGTCACTGACCTTGGTCGTCTAAGGAAAAGGGATACTTAAGGGGAAAGGGACTCGAAATCCCTTTCCCCTTAAGCGTGCTTTCTTTTGGAGCTTTTCTTTTCACGCAAAAGAAAAGCGGAATGGTAGGCATTTTATTATAATGTATAAGTAGTTTACAGGCAACAAACTTATAAAATAATCTTTCTGACTTTATTCCTACTTACGCAATTAAAAGGCTCTCGCCATTGTATTCAAGCCGCAAACGGCAAGCCATTTGGCTGTCAGACATTGTATAAAAGAAAACTATTTGCGGGCGTTGCCCACAACCTTTGAAAAGGTTGACCAAACTTTTAACTTCGGGCAGAAAATTTTTCTTTCTCTTAACTTTGTTGTCCGACCGAAAGTCGGCTAAACCATATTCACCCCAACTTTTGAAAAAGCATCTTATTTTAATTAAAATAAAATCTGATAAATTTTATATTATAGAAATCGCAGGTTGTAAGGTCGTTTGTGTCAAGCTCGTTTATAAGAATATAGTTTGCCGCAACGCCGAGCAAATATCCTGATTTTGTGACAATTGTATTTGAACCCACAAGAAAATCAATGGATACTCTTCTTCCGATTTGAGTGCGTATAAAACCGTTTAGATATTGCACACTTTCGGCTGTTACCTCATACGGATTTTTTATGTCGGTCAAAAGGCTTGCCGTCGACATTGCAGTCTGATTGTTTTGCATATTTTGCATATTCTGTTCGTTTATCATTGCGGGGGTCGGCAATGTTTCGGGATTGTACGGCTGGGTTGAATCTATGTTCTGAATTTCACGAACCGCCAAATCATTTGCAACTTCGTTATTTTGACTTTCGGCAGGGATTGCCTGTGTAAGTTGATTTATCGACTGCCCCGACGCAGGATTTCTTCTATTCAGTGCCTGTTGATCAGGACTGAAACTTTGATAATTCGGACTTGTGGGGCTAACCAATGTAGCCAGGTCAAGTATGGATGGAATTTCGTAACCGTATTGCTGTATGGTATTTGGAATCTGGTTGTTTATACAATTATAATTATTGCAGGCTGAGGGATTGGTGTCGAGATTATACAGAGTATTTGGGTTGAGCTGCTGCGCCTTTTTATTGTTGATGTAATTTACCAAAACAAATCACTCCTATGTGTTTTTGTAAGCCTGTGTCGGAGAATAAAAACAATGTTTACCGATACGATTGTAAATCACGCCGATATTGGTAGGAAAATAGTTTGGACAGGTTGAGGAATAAGGATTAAAATAGAATAAAGAATTGCCGACCGAGCTGTCAGTATTGCCTGCAAGTGCCCAATCTGCAATTTCGTAGTGTATATCTTCAGGTACAATATTATACACATTTTGCGAATTGTACTGACCCCCTACGGAAGTCTTTAAGCAGGTAAACTGATTTGGCTGTGTAATGATTGCCCGCACATCTCCACCGTTGCTTATCCGTGCAAATTCCCCGTAAGGAACAGTTGACCTGTTGATAATCACAGAGGCAACCGCACGCATACCTTCAATCCCCTCTCCTCCGCTTTCGCATTTTAACAACCGAGCAAACAATTCTCTTGTGTCAAAAGCCATAAAATCACCCGCCTTACGAAAAATAATTCGGTATTGCTTATTCATTTCATTTTATGATAAAATAATAATTTAGTTACAGGTATTGACAATTTTTAATTGAGCCGTTATAATAGTTGAGTACGATAATTTAATATGGAGATGTACCCAAGTGGCTGAAGGGTCTGGCTTCGAACACCAGTAGGTCGGTAACTCCGACGCGAGAGTTCAAATCTCTCCATCTCCGCCAAAAGCACTCGAGCAATCGGGTGCTTATTTTTTGTGATAAACACTGAAAAATCAGCTTATTTGCTATGTTTTTCAATCACTCAGCCTTTGCTTTTTGAGTGAATTTCGGTATCAAACAATATCAGCTAAAATCAATAAAGTTACACAGTAAATTATGCCATAGAGAGATTTTTGTACTATCCGAACAAGTCAGTTTACTTAAATAATACTCATCCGGTTCATATTTTGAAACTGTATCAAGAAAATAATCAGCAGAAACAATCATAAAATGAATTAATTTATCATCGTCCATAAAACCATCTGCTTGTTCTTTAATCCATTTTATATATGGTGAATCAATAACTTTAAAAAAAGACTGATTTGGAAATTCTTTTCAGACTTGTTGCCATTCACCTGCAATAAATTTAAAACGCATTTCTTCCGTTGAACGGCAATAACTTTCCACATCCGCCCATCTGATTGAAAACAATTCCAGTTCATTATTTTCAAGAATAACTGTTAAACCGTCAAAATCATCACTTACAGATTTTATATTTAAACCGTAACTGTTTATATTTTTTTAAATATCCCATTTTTCGATTTTAGTTTCTATAATTATCACCCGCATTTCTCTGTTAATTTTATAGTAATAAACTTTATAATTACTTAGCTTAAAAAATATGCCGGACCATAATTTAAGTATCCGTACTAAACAAATGTATTTACTTCTGTTCGCCTGCATTGCGGACAACGGGCATTTTATCAAAATCATAGTATGAGAGTTCATCTATTCCGTTTAAAAATGCGTGACAGCCGTTTACTATCATAAGATTGGTCTGCTCAATATTATAGCAGCACACTATTACTTTTTTGCCTGACGCATAGGCATATCCGCACTCCCACGCAGTTCCGCTGTCGGAGTACATTCCGCCGTAAAGCAACACAACCGCATCGCAATCGTCAATTCCGCCTTTGTCAATTTTAAATATTTCCTCTGCCCATTCTGCATTGGTAAGGCTTTCCCTGTTCTCAACATCGTGCTCCATAGGTACAAAAACTTCGTGACCTTTTGCTTTAAGAATTTCAGCCGCACGGTGAATATTTGCAATTTCGTTATCGTTAAAAAACGGCGATGCAAGGTAAATCTTCATATTAAAATCTCCTAAAAAATATTAAAAACATTATCGGTATGGTAATCGCCGCCATTGCCTGCGACACAAGAGCAAGGCTTGCGCCTGTTTGCGGACTTTCTCCGTATGCCGATGAAATTATAACGGTGTTAAGTCCTAACGGCATTGCATTTGCACAGAGTGCGGCAAAAACTATTTCATTATCCGTATTCAAAAGCCTTAACGCAGTCACAAAAATTGTCGGAAAAACTATCAGCCTAAGCACCGCCACAATATAAGTCTGCTTTACCTTGAGCAGGCTTTTTATTTCATATCCCGCTATTACAAACCCAGTCAAAATCATTGCAACAGGTGCCATACAGGCGGCACAATCGGTAAGAATTGTACTTACAAGCCGCACCCTCGGTATTTGCAAAAGTCCGAGAATTGCGCCGATGAACAGCGACACAAATATCGGATTCATCAATGACTTCAAAGAAAACCCGCCCTTGTCCGACGGCACAAGCCACGCAATTCCGATTGAGTAAGTAAACATATTCAGCGGCAAGGTGAATATTAAATAATCGAAAAGTTCAATGCTGTCAGCGCCGTATATGCCCTGAACAAGCGCAGTTCCGACAAATCCGAAATTTGATACCGAAAGCGAATATCTGTACACTTTACGCAAATACTCGTCTTTGGTAAGAAATTTTGAGATAATAAAAGCAAGCGCAACCGCAGCAATCAAAAGCGCAGTGCTGTAAACAAGGAAAATCCATTTTCGGCTTATATTTTCCACCGTACAATTATTCCAAAATGTATTGATTACGACCGCAGGCATAAATATTCCGTTTTCAAGGCGTGACAAAGTCCTGCCGCTGCCGTCAGATAAAATATTTTTCTTTTTAAGAACAAAGCCGATAAGAATAAAAGAAAAAAGCACGGCTATGTGATTAAGCGTAGATGAAAGTATTTCCATACGATATTTCCTTTATATTATAATACAAATTTCAGCATAAAACAATAACCGCAGGTCGAGCTGACCTGCGGCTGACAATATTATTATTAATTTTTTGTAAAATTGTATTCATTTGTTTTCTTCATCTTGTGAGCATTTATCGTCACACTCTGCCTGTTCTTCCTTTTTTTCAAGGTTCATAACCGCTGAAAGTCCTGCCGAAACCGAAGAAACCAAAAGTCCGCAGACTGCGCTTTTCCACATTTCTGCATTTGCAAAATCCGTTCCCGTCAGAAACAACGCAAGATTAGCGAGAATATATCCGAGTGCCGTCTGTAGGAATGTACGCAATGCTCTTTTAAGGCAGTTTTTAGTAAAACACATCTTCATATTACATAATATTCCGATGCCTTAAAAATGTACTTATTTATTATCGGATATTTCGGGCAATCCCGCAATACTTGTAAGCAACGAAAGAATACCCGAAAGCACGCTTGCGGAAGCAACCGCCACCCAATTCACATCACTTAGCACCGCAGACACGCCGATAACCGAAATCGCTGTTTGAGCCACGGTTTTTGCCGCACGGATACCCGCAGCTTTTGCCCATATTTTAAAACTGTTTTTCATAATTTCACCCCCTGTAATACATTTTAATTTAAAAGTTCAATATAAATTTCTGCCCATAAAAGCGATATTAGCTTATTTCTTTTCACTATTTATATGCTCAAGGTCAGCAATTCTATGATTTACAACTCTTATTTCTTCGTCCGTAACGGCTGACATTCGCTCAAGTTTGAAAACACGCTCTTGCAGATGATTATATTTATCCTGCTTATGTTCAAGCTGATCTAACCGATACACAATCAATGATTTGGTCTTTTCGTTTTCGCTTTCCTGTCGCTTACGGTTTGACACATTTATCAGCAATTGACAAATAATACTTCCGCCCGCAACAATCAGCGCAGTCACAATTTCCGTACTCATATCACACCCCCTTAACTATGCGTAAAATACTTTTAAAAATTGCAGTAATTAGGCTAATTTTATTAAAAAAGAATTAAAAAGGCACAAAAAAGCACCCTGCCGTGAGTCGCCCCAAAAAGTTAGACTAAAAATCTAACGATTTTGGGAGCGGTTCAAAGCAAGGTGCAATTTTGAAATACAGGTATAAAAATGTAACTTGTAAATTAAAGAATGTCGATATGCTCGCCGTTGAGAGCCTTGTTCATACTTCTTACTGCGCAGAATTTACCGCACATTGAGCAAGTATCTTCGTGCTCGGGTTTGCGGTCATCACGAATTTTTCTTGCGGTTTCGGGGTCAATGGCACAATCCCATTGAGCCTCCCAATCAAGCTTTCTTCTTGCGTCTGCCATTTTGTCGTCAATTTCTCTTGCGCCGCGCACACCTTTTGCAATATCGGCTGCGTGCGCCGCAATTTTAGAGGCAATAATTCCCTGCTTTACATCGTCAACATTCGGTAAAGCCAAATGCTCGGCAGGAGTGACATAACAAAGGAATGCGGCACCCGAAGCAGCGGCAATAGCACCGCCGATTGCGGAAGTAATATGGTCATAACCCGGGGCAATATCTGTCACCAACGGGCCTAAAACATAGAACGGAGCACCGCAGCAGATTGTCTGCTGAATCTTCATATTAGCCTCTATCTGGTCCATCGGCATATGACCCGGACCCTCTACCATTACCTGAACATCTCTTGCCCATGCTCTTTTTGTAAGCTCGCCAAGGCGCACAAGCTCCTCAATCTGACAAACATCGGAAGCATCTGCAAGGCAGCCCGGACGGCAAGCGTCACCGAGAGAAATTGTTACATCGTACTCACGACAGATATCGAGGATTTCATCGTAATACTCATAAAACGGGTTTTCGTTGCCTGTCATACACATCCAGGCAAACACAAGTGAACCGCCACGGGAAACTATGTTCATCTTTCTCTTATGCTTTTTAATCTGCTCAATAGTCTTTCTCGTAATACCGCAGTGGAGTGTTACAAAGTCCACACCGTCCTGTGCGTGAAGTCTTACAACATCAATAAAATCTTGTGCTGTAAGTGTATCAAGGTCACGCTGATAATGAATAACGGAATCGTAAACAGGTACAGTACCAATCATTGCCGGACATTCGCTTGTGAGCTTTCTGCGGAAAGGAATTGTGTTGCCGTGCGACGAAAGGTCCATAATTGCGTGAGCGCCCATATTTACAGCCTGCATAACCTTTTCCATTTCAATATCATAATCTTTGCAATCTCTTGAAATACCGAGGTTTACATTTATTTTTGTTTTTAGCATTGAGCCTACGCCCTCGGGGTCAATGCACTTATGGTTTTTATTTGCGCAAATTGCCACCTTGCCCTCTGCTACGAGCGGCATAAGTTCTTCTACTGTCATTCTTTCTTTTTTAGCTACGATTTCAAGTTCCTTTGTTACAATTCCCTTTCTTGCAGCCTCCATCTGTGTTGAATATTCTCTCATATTTCATCTGCCTTTTCATTTAAAATTTTGTAAAATATAGTTATGCATCAGCGGTCCTCTGCCTTTGCCGAGGTCAAGTTTTACGCCGATTGCTTTTGTTACATACGCCTTTGCGTTCTCAACGGCTTGAGGAATTTCAAAGCCTTTCGCAAGATTGCTTGCTATTGCGCTTGAAAGCGTACATCCGGTGCCGTGAGTATTGGGATTGTCAATTCTTACCGAGGGGTAAGTATAAAACTCGCCGTCGGAGTAAAGCAAATCATCACTGCAATCCTCTAAATGACCACCCTTACAGAGTACGGCACAACCGTATTTATCGGAAATTATTTTAGCGGCATTTTGCATATCCTGTAAATTTTTGATATTAATTCCGCTCAAAATTTCAGCCTCGGGTACATTCGGAGTGGCAAGTGCGGAAATCGGCAAAAGGTATTTTTTCAGATTTTCAAGTCCCTGCTCACTTATGAGCCTGCTGCCACTGGTAGATACCATTACAGGGTCGGTCACAATATTTTTTGCTTTGTAAAAATTGAGCTTGTCGGCAATTACTTTTGTGGAATTATTGCCGTAAACCATACCAATTTTTACTGCGTCCGGGAAAATATCGGTAAATACGCAGTCAAGCTGATTTGCTATAAACTCATCGCTCGTCTGCTCAATACCGTAAACACCTGTGGTGTTCTGCGCCGTAAGGGCGGTAATGACGCTCATTGCATAGCAATAGTGCATTGTTATTGTTTTTATATCAGCCTGTATTCCCGCTCCTCCCGAGCAGTCGCTGCCGGCTATTGTCAATACAGTTTTCAAACTAACCTCCGTAAATTACGCTGTCTGCAAGTTTTCTTAATTTTTGTGCGGCGGAACAGATATTGTCAGCGCCAAAAATCGCACTCACCACGGCAATGCCGCTTATACCGCAATTTTCAAGCTGCGGTATATTATCTGCGCTTACACCGCCGATTGCCACAACAGGAATACCAACAGCGCCGCATATTTTCTTAAGATTTTCTGTACCGAGGTATTTTGCGTCTGCCTTTGTAAGTGTGCCGAACACCGCACCGCTGCCTATGTAATCCGCTCCGCTTTGCTCTGCTTTTTTTGCAAGTTCAATTGTGCGTGCCGAGCCGCCGATTATTTTATCTTTACCGAGGATTTCTCTCGCCTTGGCAAGCTCCATATCGTTCTGACCGAGGTGCACACCGTCAGCACCTGTCTTTATTACAACATCTGCGTTATCGTTAATGATCAACGGTGCGCTATACTTTTGGCAAATTTTAAGCAGACTGTCTGCCTCTTTACAGAGTGTATCAAAATCGACTTCCTTATCTCTTAACTGAATCATTGTTGCGCCGCCCGATAAAGCCTGCTCAACGCTGTACTCAAGTCCACGGTCGCCTATGCATTTTCTGTCTGTAATCGCATATAACGCAAGCATATTTTTGTCAAATTTCACGCTGTATCACCCCAATTCACGCTTAATTTTCATAACTTCGTCATTTATATTTTCACTCTGCATAAGAAGTGACATAACGCATACACCGGCAAAATTCTTTCTGTTTAGGGATTTTAATTCTTTTGCGGTATCGGCATTTATGCCACCTATTGCGTAGACGGGAATATTTACACTGTCACACACATTCCGCAAAAAATTCATTCCTTTACCCTTTAGTCCTTTTTTGCAGTCGGTTTAAAAAATATTCCCCGCCGTAATGTAATCCGCTCCGTTTTCTTCGGCAAATATTGCGTCCTCCGTACTGTGTACGGAAGTTCCGAGCAAATCAAAATCCTCTCTGCCCTTTAAATCTTTAAACGCACCGAAAGGCAGATGAATTTTTTTAACACCGAGTTTTACAGCGGTTTCTCGAAAATTATGTATAATCAATTTGTCTTTGTCACAAACCGAAAGCACATTTTTTGCAAGATTGAAGTATTCCTGTTCGGAAAGATATTTCTCCCTAAGAATTATATATTGTGTATCGGAATCGGATATTTTTTGTATTTTCTGTAAAAAATCATCTTTGCAAAGCGGCTTTGCCGTCACGCTTACTACATTACACATAGATGTAATCACTCATAACGGGCTGTAAACCCTTATCGGTAAGAGCCTTGTAAACCTCGTCAACATTTCTGCTGTCTGAAATTTCAAACTGCTCGTCGCCCTTTTTCTCTCTTTCACCGTCGTGACCGCCTATTCCAACATCTACGCCTGCGGAAATCTTAGTTGCTGCAATGTCAACCACATTGTCACGGAAGCGCTGACACTCCCTCGTTGAAATAGTAATGCTTGCAAACGGCATAAACAATCTGTACGCACAAATAACCTGCAAAAGCTGCGGTTCGTGTACATCTTTCGGATTGATTTTATCGTTATTGATAATCGGTCTTAATCTTGGGCAGGAAAAAGCAATTTCTGCGTGCGGATACTTTCTTTGAATAAGATAAGCGTGCATACCTGTGGCAAATGCGTCTTTACGGAAGTCGCTAAGTCCTAAAAGCGCCGCAAAACCTACGCCACGCATACCGCCCATCAAAGCTCTTTCTTGAGTATTTATTCTGTACGGGAAAATTCTCTTATGACCCGCAAGGTGGAGCGTTTCGTATTTATCGGAATTATAGGTTTCCTGAAAAACGGTTACATAGTCGGCACCGCATTCGTGCACATAACGGTACTCGTCGCTGTTCATCGGATATACTTCAAGTCCTACGACTTTAAAATACTTTCTCGCAATTTTGCAAGCCTCGCCGATATACTTAACATCCGACATTTTTTTGCTTTCGCCTGTCAGAATAAGTATTTCCTGCAAGCCTGTCTTTGCAATTGCCTGCATTTCGTGCTCGATTTCCTCTGCATTCAGCTTTGCACGGTGAATTTTATTGTGACAGTTAAAGCCGCAGTAAATACAGTAATTCTCACAATAATTTGAAATGTAAAGCGGTGTAAACATATTTACGGAATTGCCGAAATGCTTTTTGGTTTCTGCTCTCGCAGCCTCTGCGATTTCTTCAAGCAAAGGTAATGCCGCAGGCGAAAGCAAAGCCTTAAAATCGTCAACAGTTTTTTCATCGTGCTCAAGTGCCCGTCTTACATCGTTTTCGGTATAAATCGACGGGTCATATCCGTTCATTTCTGCAATTACTCTGTCGGGTATATCAGAATCAATCTGCTCCATATCGGGCAGATATTTCATATGGTCAATTCTTTCTTCCATTGTTCACGCCTCAACTTTCAAGAAATCCCGTAAGAGGTGATGACGCAGACGCACCGTTCTCAATTACTCTGCCAAGACCTGAAAGGTAAGCCTGTCTGCCTGCCTCAATCGCCTTTTTAAATGCGTTTGCCATCATAGGAATATCACCTGCAGTGGCAATGGCGGTATTGCTCATTACAGCCGCCGCACCCATTTCCATAGCCTCGCAAGCCTGCGACGGTCTGCCTATACCTGCGTCAACAATAACAGGCAAGTCTATTTCGTTGATGATGATTTTAATAAATTCCTTTGTTGCTATTCCCTTGTTTGAACCTATCGGAGAGCCGAGCGGCATAATTGCGGCAGCACCCGCATCTCTTAAACTTCTTGCCACATTAAGGTCCGGATACATATACGGAAGTACGATAAAGCCCTCTTTGGCAAGTGCCTCGGTTGCCTTTATTGTTTCGTAATTGTCTGGCAAAAGGTACTTTGAATCTCTGATTACCTCAATTTTAATAAAGTCGCCGCAACCTGCCTCTCTTGCAAGTCTTGCAATTCTTACAGCCTCGTCGGCATTCCTTGCACCTGAGGTATTGGGCAAAAGAGTAACATTCTTCGGAATATAGTCAAGAATATTTGCAATCTTGCCTGTTACAGCTCGTCTTAATGCAAGAGTAATAATCTCTGCGCCTGCATTTTCAACTGCCGCTTTTATAAGGTCAAGCGAATACTTACCCGAACCGAGAATAAATCGGGAATTAAATTCGTGTCCGCCTAAAATCAGCTTATCATTTTCCATTATTATTATCTCCTTTATAATTTAATGCGTAAAAACTCAACAACCGCCGCCGACAAAATTTACGATTTCTACTACATCTCCGTCTTTGAGAACAGTAGCGGCGTAATTTGCCTTCGGCAGAATTTCCTCGTTAAGCTCAACCGCAATTCTCTGCGGTGAAATTGAATTTTCTTCAAGGTACTGCATAAGTGAAATTTCAATTTTATCAATATCAACTCCGTTTATTCTTATCATAACTTCACCTCCGAATAGCAAAAAATAAAGTGCGCCGAACCGACGCACTTTGTATGTAAAATATTTACCGTAAGCCTATAACAAACTTACGCTGCAAAGTCCCTCCGTTGGCATTATCCAAATCAGGTTTACGGTCGAAATGTCAATTCATTTCCTCTCAGCCGCTCGGCTCCCGTTTTGTATTGTTTTCTTTATTATAGTACCAAATTAATGAAATGTCAAAACAAATTTATAAAAAATCCGACAAATTATTACTGCTTATCCCAACTGTCTTTCTCTTTTTTAGCCTTGGGATTATCCCAACTGTCGTAATTATTACTGCCTGCATTCACTTCATAACCGTCGTGTGTATCGCAGTTTTCACCTGTAAAGCCGGGATTACTGCTGTAATCGGAATTGAAGTTTTGAGGATTTGCATTATAATTTCTGTTGTAATTTTGCGCATTGTTTTGATTATAATATGCGTTGCGCTGGTTATTGTAGTAAGCGTTCGGATTGCTGTTCTGTCCGTAAAAATTATTTGGATTTACTCCGCCGTTCGGATAATAATTTGTGTTGTAACCGTGGTTAGACTGCGGTCTGTAATCGTTTGGGAATTGTGTATCGGCATAAATATCTGTCTGATACTTTTTTATAATGTTGCAAACTTCAACATAATCGGGAATATCGGAAATAGTAAAATTATCAGAATGTCTGCTATTCGAACGAACAGCGGCGTAATGATGACATTCGGAAATAACATCGCCTACTCCGAGCCACTGGTCAAAAATACCTCTGTGAATATACACATGCGAAAGGTCTGTAAAAGGCTTAAAATTATACTGTTTGGAAAAACAGCCGTTTGTACTGTAAATTCCTTTATCGGTAATGGCATATTCCGTATTTTTCAGCTTTCTGAAAGAAAATATAACGCCGCCGAGATAAATCCATACAGGCATTAAATGAAGAGCGAAAAAGCCGACAAACATCCATACGCTTGAGTCTAACTCAGAAAGGTCGCTTGAGAAAATTTGACTTATAAACATAAAATCAAACATAAACCAAATGAAAGCAAAAATAAGCATTGGGTTAAAAATACACTCAAGCACAAAGCACGACTTCTTAGGTCTGCCCGACCACACAATTCGTTCGTTATTCATCATACTTTTTAAGTCATCGCTTACCTTGTAATCATCATACATAATTTGTTCTCCTCACATTTTCTCGAATTTTCCTTTTCGCAAAACTATCTGACTGCCGACTGCCATTTTTAAAGTATCGGTCAAAGTATAATCGTAATTCAAAATCAATACCCTCTGTGTAGCAGTAAAATTTTGTCTATTTGTTGTATAATTCATCTTATTATAATACATAATTTTGCAAAAGTCAAAAGAATATTTTTGAATAAAAAGTATAAAAAATAAGTTTATTCGGCAAATGTAATGTAATCTTAACAAAATATGTAATATACGGTTGTCGGTAAATGTAAATTTAAATGTTATTTTTCTTTTTTGATATTAAAACCTTGTATATTTTTGATAAAATAGAAAAAAATTATAAAGGTAGTGTTTTTAATGGCTAATAAAAATCTTATTGACCTTGACGCAATGTCGAAAAAACAGCTTGATATGCTGATTAAAAAAGCTAAAAAAATTATGGAAAATCCTGCCGATTACAGACACGCCTGCGACGGCAAAATTCTTGCTACGCTTTTCTATGAGCCGAGCACAAGAACTCAAATGTCTTTTCAGACTGCAATGCTCAAACTCGGCGGCAGAACAATCGGTTTTGACAATCCGCTCAATTCTTCCGTTTCCAAAGGTGAAAGCCTTAAAGATACCATAACAATCGTAGGCGGCTATGCCGACATTATCGCAATGCGCCACCCTGTAGAGGGTTCTGCAATGGCTGCGTCTATGTATGCAGGCGTTCCGTTTATCAACTGCGGCGACGGCGGACATCTTCACCCTACACAAACTCTTGCCGATATAGTTACTTTAAGTTGCGAAAAAGGCAGACTTGATAACCTTAAAATCGGTATCTGCGGCGACCTATTAAACGGCAGAACCGTACATTCACTCATAAAGGCACTTTCGCAGTACGATAACAATTCATTTGTGCTTATTTCCACAAAAGAATTACAAGTACCGCTTTACATTATTGATATTCTTGAAAAGAACAACTGTAAATATGAATTTTCAAATGACCTTGCAAGTTCTATTTCCGACCTTGATGTACTTTATATGACAAGAATACAGCAGGAACGCTTTGCAAGCAAAGAGGAATACGAAAAGCAGAAGTATGTATTTGTTCTCGACAAAGAGAAACTTGCAAAAGCCAAGGAAGATATGATCATTCTTCATCCGCTGCCAAGAGTAAACGAAATCACGGTTGACATAGACGACGACCCCCGTGCCCTGTACTTTAAGCAGGCACTCTACGGTATGTACGGCAGAATGGCACTTATTCTCCTGCTTTTACAGGATGACGACTTTATGCTTAAGGACAGAGAAATCACTGTTATAGACAAACGCTGTACAAATCCGAGATGCATTACCGCACGGGAAGAATACCTGCCGAATCGTTCATACTTAAAACTCGGTATGCAGATGTGCGACTACTGCGACAAGCGCATTGACTGATGAGGTGATTGATTAATGAGCAAAAGCAAAAATAAAAAACACGGCAAGGCAATTTCTACCGCCATTATCTCGGCTCTTGCCTATATCGTACTCGGCTTTGTTATGATTTTTTATCCCGACAAGGTAAGCATTGCGCTTTGCTATACGCTCGGCGGTGCGCTAACGGTTTACGGACTGTTTAATCTCATAACATATTTCACTTCAAAACAAGCGTTTTTCGGCTTTGAAATGATTGTCGGCATTGCGGCTACCGCATTCGGAGTTTTCTTCTTGATTTCTCCGCAGTCGATTTTAGGAATGATATTCGCAATAATCGGTATTTTGATTATCGTTGACAGTACCATTGATATTAAAAGGTCGTTTCAGTTAAAGTCGCTCGGAGTAAAATATTGGTGGATAAGTTTTGTGGTTTCCGCACTTATTATAATTTTTGCGATTACAACAATTATCTTCCCCGGTTTCTTTGCGGATATAATTATGATTATTTTAGGCATCGCTCTTGTATATGAGGGCATTTCAGGACTTACACTTATCGCTACAATCGGGCACTATGCAAAGAAAATTTCAAACGAATCTCAAATGATAAACATCACTCCCGATAACGAGTATGATGATGATTAAAAACAATTTAACCGCAGATAAGACGACACTTATCTGCGGTTTTTGTTTGCGATATAATTAATCTATTCCGCTCAATTCTTTTGCTTTCTGCATAAGGATTGAGTTTTTATTTTCGATTTTTTCGTCAATCACCATACCGAGCAATTTATCAAGGATATTTCCGATTTGTTTGCCGTCGGTAATTCCTGTTTTTATCAAATCGTGACCGTTAATATCAAGCTGTTTCAGCGTAAAACAATCCTTTTCCTTTATAACTTCTTCAAATGCGGCACAGGCGAGATTATACTTGCTCATTTTTTCATCTCTAAGGTACATAGACTGTGCCGTTAAATCGGCATACTGCACCTTTAAAAGCCTGCGCATATCAGTTTCACCGATTTTGTTCATCACTCGTTTTATCTGCGGTTTACTGCCTGTAAACCTTACATCATGAAACGCAATCAGCGTTACGCAATCGTCTATAAAATCCCGTGGATACTTAAGGCGCTCAAGTATTTGCTCTGCCATTACTGCGCTGAATTTTGGATGACCCTTAAAATGAGCCGTACCGTCAGGGTCACGCTTGCAAGCCATAGGTTTGCCCAAATCATGAAAAAGCATGGTAATTCGCAAAAGCGGAGTCGGGTCGATATTTGTCATTGCACAGGTGGTGTGCCTCCAAAGCGTTTTGTTATGATGTTTGGTATGTTGGTCGTACCCAAACATAATTGATATTTCGGGCAAAAATACCGCAAACACATCTTTAAACCTGCGCATTATGTACTCACAGCTTTCTCCGCATACAAGTTTGTTGAACTCGACGGTTATGCGTTCGGCGGCAATATTATTCAAAAGTTTTTTACATTCAAAAATTGCATTGGCGGTATGCTTTTCTATCGCCATATTATAGCACGAGGCAAAGCGCAGAGCACGCATAATACGCAATGCGTCCTCGGTAAAGCGCTCAACGGGATTACCTACACAGCGCACCGCCATAAGCTCAAGGTCGTATGCGCCGTCAAACGGATCTACAAGACCTGTACGGTCGCTGTAAGCCATAGCGTTTACGGTAAAATCTCTGCGTGACAAATCCGTAACCAAATCATCCGTAAATTCTACCTTTTCGGGGTGACGATTATCGAAATACTCTCCGTCAATGCGAAAAGTTGTAATTTCATACACGGAAGAATTTATCACTACAGACACAGTACCGTGCTTTATTCCGGTGTCGAAAGTATGAAAATCAGAAAAAAGACGAAGAATATCCTGCGGCAAAGCATCGGTACAAATATCCCAATCATTTGGCTCTTTTTGCAGTAAAGAATCACGCACACAGCCGCCCACCGCATATGCGGAAAAACCGTTTTTCTCAAATCTGTCAATTATCATTCTGACATCGGTCGGTAATTTAATTTTCACACTTTCAACCCCTTTCTTATTTATATTTGTTTTTATTTTTCTCAATCAGCTTTTCGGCATAATTATAAAGAAGATTGAATAATACAATTGTAAATGCCGACAGCAAACCGAACAAAATAAGTCCGTCAACCGAAAGCCATACAAGCGAGAAGAATCCGGCAAAGAATACACAACCGAGCACAATGCCGACCGCCGACACAGTAAGCATAGCAATTCTCAATGCATTAAACGGATATGAAAGTCTTAAGATGAGCATATAAGCACACAATGCCGTCATATATACACATATTGTAGAATACTCGTCAGGTGCAAGCGTTGTAAACTTCGTAATAACAGCCATACCTATGATATTGAGAACGGTACAGAATGCGGCAGGCACCGCTCTTGCAATTATATTGTAGGTAAAATTACCTTTAATTCGGTTTTTATTAGGTTGCAAAGCAAGCACAAAGGACGGCAAACCTACCGTAAGAGCACCAACAAGTGAAAAATGAATAGGCTCAAACGGATACGGCATATGAAAGAATATGAAGAATACCGAAAGTATGATTGTATAAATTGTTTTTACAATATACAAAGCCGAACTGCGTTCAAGGTTATTGATTGTTCGTCTGCCCTCTGCAACAACACCCGGCATTGATGCAAAATCATTATTAACGAGCACAAGCTGTGACACATTTCTTGCGGCGTCACTTCCTGCCGCCATTGCGATTGAACAGTCTGCCTCTTTTAATGCAAGCACATCGTTTACACCGTCGCCCGTCATAGCAACAGAATGACCGTTTTTCTTAAGCGCAATCACAAGCTGTTTTTTCTGTTGAGGAGTAACTCTGCCGAACACACTGCAATTTTCCGCCGCTTTTTCAAGTTCTTCATGTGTTTTTACAGTAGTCATATCAATTGCGTTTTCCGCACCTGTTATGCCCGTATCTTTTGCGATATTCTGAACGGTTTTTACACTGTCGCCCGAAATAACCTTAAGTGCCACTCCCTGTTCTTTAAAATAATTTATGGTATCGTTTACATTTTCACGGAGTTTATCTTTAATAAGAACAACGGCAAGCGGAGTAATATCGTCGGGCAAACCGTTACAGAGCGACTTTTCGGAAGAGGCAAGAACAATAATTCTTACCGTATCGTTAATGCTTTCAATAGTATCAAATACCTCTTTATACTTATTCTTATCCTTAAATATAAATTCAGCAGCACCCATTACATAGGATTTACCGTTATCAAAATCGCCGCCCGACCACTTGGTTTCGGACGAGAACGGATAGAATTTTTTACAGCCGATATGCTTTTGTCCTTTTGCGTACTTTTCAATTGCAAGCAAAGTTGCGTTTTTGTCGTCGGAATATTTTGCGATTGAGGCAAGCGCCGTGCCGATTTCTTCCTTATTACACATAGTGATAACATCAGTAACATTCATCTCATCGGTAGTGAGAGTGCCCGTTTTGTCAAGGCAGAGTACATCAACCCTTGCGAGAGTTTCTATGCAATACATCTCCTGCACAAGCACCTTTTTCCGTGTCAATCGTATAATAGAAACAGCGAGCACGGAACTTGTAAGCAAAATCATACCCTTAGGAATCATACCGAGCAAAGCCGCAACCGTACTTACAACAGTAGCCTGCAAATCGCCGTCATTGATACCAAACTGTCTTATAAAGAAAGCGATGCCTACGGGAAAAAGAATAAAAGTACATATTTTTATAATAAAATTAAAGGAACGCAAAATTTCCGAATTAACTTTCTTTATGTACTTTGCCTCATCGTTAATTTTTGCCGCATAGCTTTCTGCGCCGACTTTGTTTGCCTTTGCGTAACATTTGCCAAGACTGATAAAACTGCCCGAAAGCAGTTCGTCACCGACCTTTTTTTCTATAAGATCCGATTCGCCTGTAAGCAGGCTTTCATTTACCTTGCATTCGCCCTCACACACAATACAGTCGGCGGGAATCTGCGAGCCTCTGGAAAGAACAACCAAATCGTCCTGTACAATTTCATCTCTGCTTATTTCGCACTCTCTGCCGTCACGCACGACAGTAACTTTCTTTTCGGAAAGGATAGTCAGTTTATCTACACTTTTCTTTGAACGAATTTCCTGCACTATACCGATTGTTGTGTTGGCAATCATAATGCCGATAAAAAGCATATTCTTGTAAGAGCCGACAAACGCAAGCGCCGCAAGCAACACAACATTGATTGCGTTAAACAAAGTACAAATGTTATCTCTGAATATTCTGCCGATTGATTTTGTTTTTAAATTTGAGGTAATATTTATCTTACCTTCCGCTACTCTGCGACTTACCTCTTGCGAAGTAAGTCCTTTTAAATTAGTATCCATTCTAATTCCTTTCAATGTAAAATTTTTTAATTTATAAAAATAATAACATTTTTGAGTTACAAGCTGCTTTAATTACTTTTTATCTTCCAAAAAAACTTTTAATAATAAAAAATCCTGTTTTCTTATATTATAAATGCAAAAACTAAGAATGGCAACGGAAAGTAGGTGATTTTTTTGATTTTTTTTAAATTTTTTAATAAATTTTTATCAGTTGCCCTTACAGCTATTATTTCACTTTCTGCCACTGCTATTCCCTGCAACAGCGGAGAACTGCCGGAATATGTCTATCTCGGCGGTGAACCGTTCGGACTTAAAATGTATTCGGACGGTGTTATGATAGTTGAACTCGAAAGTTATTTTGACGGCAGTAAATATGTTTGTCCCGCAAAAAAAGGCGGACTTAAAGAAAGCGATATTATAAAGGAAATTAACGGTACTAAAATTACAAGCAATGAAACACTGCGGGAAGCTACGCTTAATTCAGAGGGAAATACCCTTGAAGTAACCTTTGAGCGTGACAACAAAACGCTTACAAAAGAGATAGCTCCTATAAAAAACACGGCCGGCAATTATCTCATAGGCGCTTGGGTGCGTGACAGCAGTGCAGGCATAGGCACTGTAACCTATTATGACAAAAGCGAAAATTACTTTGCGGGTCTTGGTCACGGCATTTGCGACTGCGACACTTACACGCTTATGCCGCTTGCCTCGGGTGAAGCGGTTATAGCGGAAATAAGCAGTGTGACAAAAAGCACAAACGGCTCCCCCGGCAGTCTTAACGGATATTTCTCTGACAAAGTTATAGGAAAAATTACCGATAACTGCGACATCGGAATATACGGCACATTTGATACTTCGCTTACAGAAAATAAAGAAAAAGTTGAAGTTGCAAAAGAATCCGAACTGAAAACGGGTAAAGCGACTGTTTATACCACTCTTGAGGGCAATACGCCGAAAGCATACAGCATTGAAATTACAAGCATAAGCAGAAACACAAACTCTGCCGAAAGTTTTACGCTTAAAGTAACCGATGAAGAATTACTTGATAAAGCAGGCGGTATTGTTCAGGGTATGAGCGGCAGTCCTATTGTTATGGACGGTAAACTTGTAGGCGCTGTTACCCATGTTTTTGTAAACTCCACTAACGAGGGTTACGGAATATATGTTGGTAATATGATGCAAAATTACAAATAATTTAGCTAAATCCGTTGATTTTTGGCAGTTAATTATTTTAACCAAAAAAATTTTATTATTTATTGAATTTTTTTGCTTGGAAAGTATTGCCAAAATTACCATTTTATGGTAATATAATCTCATAGAAAAATTACTGGGGGAAATAATCAATGGAAAAAGCAATCAAACTCATCATCACAGAAGAAGCATCCGAATTTTCGCAGGAAAGCAATGCAACAATGGAAAATTACAACATTACGCCTGCTTTCTGCTCAAAAGACGGAGAAGAACTGTTGAACCGAATTAAGGCAGAACAGCCGGATGTAGTCCTTATGGATTCATTTATGACCAGACTCGATGCAATAGGCGTAATGCGCAGTGTAAGACGAGATAAACTTAAAGCTCCGCTTTTCATAGTATTCTCATCATTCCACAACGCAATTCTCGAACAGCAGGTTATGAATTCGGGAGCGTCTTATTTTGTACTCAAGCCGTATGACATTTCAGAACTTTGTCAGAATATTGTAAATATGACAAAGCGCAGTAAAGAAAGTTTCATCGGAAATCCCGTAACTTTTGACGCATTCGGCATTGAGCTTAAAGTAACTGAAATTTTGCACGAAATCGGCGTTCCCGCTCATATCAAAGGCTATCACTATTTAAGAGATTCAATTATTATGTCGGTTGAACATCCCGAAATAATCAATGCGGTTACAAAACAATTATATCCGTCTGTAGCAAAGAAATACGAAACCACATCATCCAGAGTTGAAAGAGCAATTCGCCATGCAATTGAAGTTGCTTGGGACAGAGGAGATGTTGATGTGCTTAATTCCTACTTTGGCTACACTATCCACAACGACAGAGGCAAGCCAACCAACAGCGAATTTATTGCTATGATTTCTGATAAGTTAAGATTACAGATTAAAAACGCAAGCTGATAAATTTTACTCAAGGGCTGTCCGAATGGGCAGTCCTTGAAAATATTATACCGTTTTATTCCGTGAATATTCGTTTTTAAATTTAATCGAAATCCGCACTCCCCCGCCTACATAAAAAAGCCTCTACAAATGTAAAGGCTTTTAGTTGAAATTTATTATTTAATCTAAAATTTTACCGTCAGTGGAAATTGTAACAACCTGCCACGGTATAAACTTTCCGCTGTTTTGCAACGCTCTTTTTACGGCGTACTCAAGACCTCCGCAGCACGGTACTTCCATACGAACTACGGTTACGCTCCAAATATTGTTATTTGCAATTATACTTTCAAGTTTTTTGCTGTAATCGATATCGTCAAGTTTAGGGCAGCCTATGAGTGTAATTTTCCCACGCATAAAATCATTGTGCATCTGCGCATAAGCATATGCTGTGCAGTCGGCGGCAATAAGCAGCTTTGCGCCGTCAAAGTACGGTGCGTTTACAGGCACAAGTTTTATCTGACACGGCCACTGACCAAGGTGTGACGGCATTTTTACATCTTCAGCAAAAGCAGTATTTTTAGAGCTTTCTCTGTTAAATGTCTGCAGTCTGTGTCCGGGGCAGCCGCCAAATGTTTCTGACTTTTTCTTCATATTGGCTTTTACCGCCTCTTCATCATATGCGAGAGCCTCACGCTCAACAAAAGAAATCGCACCCGTAGGGCAGGTTGGCAGACAGTCACCGAGTCCGTCGCAATAATCATCACGCAAAAGTTTAGCCTTACCGTTTACCATTGTAATCGCACCCTCGTGACAGGCATTTGCACAAGCACCGCAACCGTTACACTTTTCTTCATCTATATTTATAATTCTTCTTATCATCTTAAATACCTCCGTATTGATTTTGCAAATAAATTATAATATAATCAGAAAAGAAATTATGTTGTTATAGCAACGAAATGAGGCTTTTATGAAATTTTGTGATATACTTTTATTTAAAAATATGTCCGAACAGGAAATTACTCAAATGAACAAGAGTAAATTTATGAAAAAACGCATTTATGCAAAAAACACACATATTTACCATATGGGAGATGTTATAGACAGCGTAGGAATTGTGCTCTCGGGAAATGTCATTATAGAGAACATTGATATATGGGGCAATAAAAGTATAATCAGTTATGCAAACGAAGGAGAAATTTTTGCGGAAACCTATGCCCTTTCGCAAACTCCGATGATGGTCGATGTTGTATGCGCCGAATGTTGCGAAATTTTATTTATAAATTTAAAAAACGCTCTTAAACCGGAAAACAGCAATCAGCCGTGGTACCCGAAATTTATGAACAGTCTGCTTATGCTTTCGGCTCAAAAAAATCTTGCTCTTTCACGAAGAATTTTTTGCACTTCATCAAAAGCAGTGCGTACAAGAGTTCTTGCCTATCTGTCGGAAGAATCGGTAAAAGCCGATTCTACAGACTTTGAAATACCGTTTGACCGTCAGCAGATGGCAGATTACTTAAATCTCGACCGCAGTGCTCTTTCTAAAGAACTTAGCAAAATGAAATCAGACGGTATTTTAGACTACAGAAAAAATCATTTTGTTTTGCTTGATACAGGAACTGATTTGTAAGAGGTTATTTGGGATTTATAGTATTGGGAAATTTTTTAATTGCATAACGAAACACTACGCTATCCCCTAATTATCATACTATCATAAAAATTCATTACAACTTATCGCACAATTAAATATAAAAGCAAAAAGGTGACTGAATTTTCAGCCACCTTTTACTCTGCTTTTAAATTTCGCAATCATCAAGAATACTGCGCAAAGTATCGGCAGATTTCTTAAGATTGATTTCTTCGTCCTCGCTAAGAGAAATCGGAACTTTAGTTTCAATACCGTTTGCACCCACAATCGACGGCATACTAAGCACTACATCGTCAATACCAAACTCGCCGTGCATTATTGAAGAAATAGGAAGTATGGATTTTTCATCACGGATAATTGCCTCGCAAATTCTCTTTACCGCCATAGCAACACCGTAATATGTAGCACGCTTTTTCGCAATTATTTCATAGGCACTGTTTTTAACCTTTTCTGCGATATTTTCCTGCGATTTATCGTGATTATAGTGACCTCTCATCTCGCAAAAATCATCAAGCGGAATACCCGAAACATTCGCACTGCTCCATACGGCAATTTCGCTGTCACCGTGCTCACCTATAATATATGCGTGCACACTCTGACTGTCAACCGACAAATGCTCACCGAGCTGACATTTAAGTCTTGCGGTATCAAGCACTGTACCCGAACCGATAACCCTGTTCTCCTCAAAACCCGAAAGTTTAAGAGCCGTATATGTAAGAATATCAACAGGGTTTGCAACCACAAGCAATATGCCGCGGCATTTTCTTTTTGCAATTTCAGGAATAATACTCTTAAAAATTCCGACATTCTTATGTACAAGGTCAAGTCTTGTTTCACCCGGCTTTTGTCCCGCACCGGCAGTAATTACAATAATTGAAGCGTCAACTATATCGTCATAGCTACCTGCATAGATTTTCATATTTCCGACAAAAGGAATACCGTGGCTTATATCCATAGCCTCGCCCTCTGCCTTATCTTTGTCTGCGTCAATCAACACGATTTCCGAAAACATTTTGCTCTGCATTAACGCAAAAGCCGATGCCGAACCTACAAATCCGCAACCTATTATTGCGATTTTTCTTAAATTAACTTTATCCATTGTTTAACCCCCTAAAATAAAGTCTATTACACTAAATCAACATAACTTAGTAATCACTACTTATTTTACTTTATTATATCACATATTTTGGAAAAATCAAGTAAAATAATAATAATTCTTATTTTATATACTTTATTTTTAAATTGCTTGACAATGTATATTAATATTTTATATAATTATAATGTATTTTGCCTTTTAGGAGATTATTTATGGAAAGAGAAAATTTTAAATCCAAACTCGGATTTATACTTGTCAGCGCAGGCTGTGCAATCGGTATCGGCAATGTATGGCGATTTCCTTATGTTACAGGTCAGAACGGCGGCGGAATATTTGTACTCCTTTACCTGCTGTTCCTCGTAATTATGGGCATACCCGTGCTGACTATGGAACTTGCAATCGGCAGAGCAAGTAAAAAAAGTGCCGTACTCGCATACAAAAAACTCGAAAAACCAAAAAGCAAGTGGCACATTCACGGTTGGTTCTGCATACTCGGCTGCTATCTGCTTATGATATACTACACACCTGTATCGGGTTGGATGCTAAGCTACTTTTTCAAATTTGCAACGGGTACATTTGAAAGCGGAATGACGGCGGAACAGGTCGGCAATGTATTTTCAAATCTGATGTCTAATCCTGTTGAAATGATAATATGGATGGCAGTTATGGCTATTACAGGATTTTTTGTGTGCAGCAAAGGCATACAAAACGGAATTGAAAAAGTCAGCAAGGTTATGATGATTTTATTGCTTGCGCTGATTATTATTCTTGCGATAAACAGTCTTACTTTATCGGGTGCTGCTGAGGGCATAAAGTTTTACCTTGTGCCTGATTTAGAAAAAGTGCAATCAATCGGAATCGGACATATAATTACATCAGCAATGAGCCAGGCATTCTTTACACTAAGCCTTGGCATTGCTTCTATGGAAATTTTAGGCAGTTATATGACAAGAGAAAAAACTTTGCCGAGCGAATCAATTAAAATTTGCATACTTGATACTTTTGTCGCTATCACCGCAGGACTTATCATCTTCCCTGCCTGTTTTTCATACGGAGTTGAACCGAATCAAGGTCCTGCTCTTATATTTGTTACACTGCCGAATGTATTTGTAAATATGGCAGGCGGCAGAATCTGGGGCACGCTGTTCTTTATGTTTATGACCTTTGCGTGTTTCTCAACCGTAATTGCGGTGTTTGAAAATCTGATTTCGTTCTGTATTGATATGTTCAATATGAGCCGCACAAAATCCGTAATTATAAATGCGATAATTATGCTTATAGGCTGTCTGCCTTGCATTTTCGGATTTAATCTTTTAAGCGGATTCAATATTTTAGGCAAAGGCGTACTTGATATTGAGGACTTTGCGGTAAGCAATATTCTTCTTCCTGTAGGCGCATTCTTGTATTCGCTCTTCTGTTCAACAAAATTTGGTTGGGGATTTGACGGCTATTTGAATGAGTGTAATCAGGGCGAGGGTATCAAATTTCCAAGATTTTTTAAACCGTATATAAAATATGTATTACCTGTTCTTGTATTGATTGTATTTATTTCGGGATTCATTCCGCAGGGATAAATTTAAAGCTCATTGGTTTTAGATTATTTGCAAAACCAATGAGCTTTTCGTTTTATTTTTTTAATTAAAAAATATTAATAATTTATCGTTTAGCGTATTTGAGGCTAAATAATTAAAACAAACACTCCGCCTTGGCAATCCAAAGCGGAGTGTTTCACTGCTTTTTCAGCAGAATTTATCTTCTGTTGTTGTTTCTTCTCTCATTAAAAGGTCTGCGTGGGCGTGGCTTTCTCTCTGTATCTACATCGTTTTCAGGAGTAAGACCGTCAACATCTATGAGAACCTGACGACGGGAAAGGTTAAGTCTGCCCTTATCGTCGATTTCCATTACCTTAACACGGATAACATCGCCTACATTTACTACATCGGTTACCTTGTCTACACGCTTTACATCAAGCTGTGAAATGTGCACAAGGCCCTCTCTGCCCGGAGCAATCTCTACAAATGCACCGAAATCCATAAGTCTTGTTACCTTACCGAGGTACATAGCACCCGGCTCCGGATCAATAGCGATAGTCTTGATAATCTCAATAGCTCTGTTGCATTTGTCAGCATCAATACCCGATACGAATACCTTACCGTAATCGCCGTCTTCTTCGATGTCAACTTTAACTTCACATTCAGCCTGAATTTCCTTGATAACCTTACCGCTCTTACCGATAACCTCGCTGATTTTCTCGGCAGGAATTGTAGTTGTGTACATCTTAGGAGCATACGGAGAAAGTTCTTTTCTCGGCTCTGCAATAGCCTTGAGCATAACCTCATCGAGAATATAGTTACGAGCCTTATGTGTCTTTGCAAGAGCCTCTTTAATCATTTCAGGTGTAAGACCGCTGATTTTAAGGTCCATCTGAATAGCTGTAATGCCGTCTTTTGTACCTGCTACCTTAAAGTCCATATCGCCAAAGAAGTCCTCAAGACCCTGAATGTCAACCATTGTCATCCAACGCTCGCCCTCTGTAATAAGACCGCAAGAAATACCTGCAACAGGGGCTTTAATCGGAACACCGGCATCCATAAGTGCAAGTGTAGAACCGCAGATTGAACCCTGTGAGGTTGAGCCGTTTGAAGAAAGAACCTCTGATACAAGTCTTAATGCATATGGGAACTCCTCAACAGGCGGAATTACAGGAACGAGAGCACGCTCTGCAAGTGCGCCGTGACCAATTTCTCTTCTGCCCGGACCTCTGCTTGGCTTTGTTTCGCCTACAGAATAGCTCGGGAAGTTATAGTGGTGAATGTAACGCTTCTCTGTTTCGCCGTCAATACCGTCAAGCAACTGCTTGTCAGATACAGGGCCGAGAGTAGCGATTGTAAGAACCTGTGTCTGTCCTCTTGTAAACAAACCCGAACCGTGAACTCTCGGAAGTACAGAAACTTCTGCTGCGAGCGGACGAATATCATCCATACCTCTGCCGTCAACACGCTTCTGCTCGTCAAGCAGCCAACGACGAACGATGAACTTCTGTGTCTTGTAAAGGCACTCGTCAATAAGCGCTTCACTGTCAGGATAAATCTCATCAAATTTTGCGTGAACAGCCTCGTAAATAGGCTTTAATCTCTCGTCACGAACTGTCTTGTCATCGGTGTCAAGAGCAACCTTTACATCTTCCTCTGCAAATGCCTTGATAGCCTCAAACATATCGTGGTCAGGCTCAAGACTTGCAAACTCAAACTTAGGCTTGCCGATTTCGGCCTTGATACCCTCAATAAACTTAATAATCTTCTGGTTAGCCTCGTGACCTGCCATAATGGCATTGTACATCTCATCATCTGTAACGCAGTCTGCACCTGCCTCAATCATAGCAATTCTTGTGCTTGTTGACGCAACGGTAGTAGCCATCTTAGAAACAGCTCTCTGTGCCTCTGTCGGGTTGATGATGTACTCGCCGTCAATCATACCTACAGAACAGCCTGAAATAGGGCCGTTCCACGGAACATCAGAAATTGAAATAGCGATTGACGCACCTATCATAGCTGTAATTTCAGGTGAGCAGTCCAAGTCAACGCTCATTACGGTACAAACGATAGAAACATCGTTTCTCATGCTCTTGTCAAAAAGCGGACGGATCGGACGGTCAATTACACGGCTTGTAAGGATAGCCTTTTCAGACGGTCTGCCCTCCCTCTTGAGATAGGCACCCGGAATCTTACCTACGGCATACATCTTCTCTTCATAGTCAACTGAAAGCGGGAAAAAGTCAACGCCCTCTCTCGGCTTTGGAGATGCGGTAACAGCAACATGAACTGTTGTATCACCGTAATGTACAAGACAAGCACCGTTGGCAAGCTGTGTCATTTTACCTGTTTCAACCTTTAAAGGTCTGCCGGCAAATTCTGTTTCAAACACTCTGTATTTGTCGAATGTCATTAATCTGTTCATTGTAAAAATCCTTTCTGAAATCATACGATTTCTGTAATAAACATCTTGCGGATTTTCACGCTGTTTTAGCAATAAAACCGATAAAAACAATAAAATTTTACAGATTTTTTACCCGTTTTACCGCTAAAATACAGCTGAGAAAATTTACGCAAAAACGGAATTTAGGGCAAGCTTGCGCTTGCCCTGATTTGCAAAATTACTTACGGATACCAAGTCTTGCAATGATAGAACGGTATCTCTCAATGTCTACCTTAATGAGGTAGTTGAGAAGGCTTCTTCTCTGACCAACCATCTTAAGAAGACCTCTTCTGCTGTGATGGTCTTTCTTATGAACCTTGAGGTGCTCTGTAAGGTCATTAATTCTCTTTGTAAGGAGAGCAATCTGTACCTCAGGAGAACCTGTGTCGCCTTCGTGAGTAGCGTACTCGGCCATGATAGCCTGCTTTTCTTCTTTTAACATTTGCGTTTCCACCTTTGTAAAAATTTTAGCCAACCGTCCCAGAGTAAGGCTGTGAAAATCCGAATTATCGGCTTAACCCTTGTTCCGAGGCAGCGGTCAACAAGTTGATTATAACACAAAGGATAATAAATGTAAAGGATTTTTACAAATTTTTACGTTCATTTTATGCGTGATTTTATTACATTTATTAATCCAAAATTAACCCCATGCTATCCGAAATCACTTATTAACAATTCCCAATTTTTCTTTCATCTTATTAAGTGTATCCGCTTTATTTTCGTCGGACATTGCTCTGTAAGCAATCAAAAGCTTTTTTTCGTCATTTGAAAGATTATACAGTTTCAAAGTATCGTCAGGATCCTGAACTATCGGTAAGAAAGAACTTCCGTTACCAAGCAAAGTGTTATAATCCGTGCCGAAAATAGAAACAATTTTTCTTAAAACTTCATGGCTCGGCTCGGACACACCTGTTTCGTACTTTGTATAGGTTGTTCTGTTAATATTCAAAATATCGGCAACCTGCTGCTGTGTAAGTCTGCAAAGTTCACGATGTTGTTTTAGTCTTAATGCAAAAGAACTGTTTTTTCCTTCGTATTTAGCCAATTCTACACACCCTTTGTATATAAATGCTTGATATATATTTTAACTATTACAACAATTATAATACAAAGTTTATAATAATTCCACAAAAGTGAATATAAATCACTGTAAATTATTACCATATTGTTCCCAAAATAAGTCTTGAAATTTTCAAATATTCGTTGTATAATAGATACTGTCAGTCACGATTTGCTGGTGTGGCGCAGTTGGTAGCGCAACTGATTCGTAATCAGTAGGTCGACGGTTCAAGTCCGTTCACCAGCTCCAAAGCAAAAACCGCATAACCAAGCCGTTTTTAAGGCTTGTATGCGGTTTTTCTTTTTGCCTGTTTCCCGTAAAACACCGCCTAAAACTGCTTTAAATTTCAAAAATGTTAGTCAAATGTTAGTCAGCTTTAAAGTTCAAAAAATCGGGTGTTTTCTGACTTTTTCTTACATACTCATTTACATACTCAATCTATATTTATTCATTGCGATATCTGATAACACGAAAAAGTTTTAAAAATAGTTTATTGATGATAACAATTAAAAACAGCCCCTCGGATACCAATTTGGTACTCGAGGGGCTAAATTTATTTACGCTATTCTTTTTTATTTGTTTCTGAATCTGTCTTGCTTTCGACTGTATTTTTCAATCGGCGGACGATATTTACAAGGAATTTCGGAATCGGTGTACCTAACTCCGATAGATTTTCAAGAATTGAGATTAATTCGTTTATGATGAGCCATACTGCAACTATCAAGCCGAAATAATAGCTTGAAAACTCAATCCCTGCTGTGGCAAGTCCTGCACCGATGAGATAATCAACAACACCGCCCACGCATACGAGAACAAGATAGCTCAATTTCTTGAGTATGCCAATCAAGCCTGTCTTGCTCTTAATCTCTTTATTTTTGTATGCAGATGCCATTCCTGTGCAGTAATCTATAACCATTACCGCAAAGAGAACAAGAACAGGAATTAATAAGATGTTAAAATAAGCCGCCAATGCTCCGATAGCTACTGAAACAGTAGTTTGAATAATATTGTCTTTCATAGTTTAGTTATACCTCCAAATCAAGTTAAAGTAAGCTCAATACGGTCAATAGCCTTGCCCTTTGTTCCTGCGTAGCCGCCCTGCTTACTGTCTTTTTCGTCATCGTGCTGCCAATCGTAATAGTCTTCATTAACTGTAGAAACTCTGTATGTAGCCTTATAGTAGCTGCCGTGTGCGGATTTAACATCAGCAGGAGTTGTATAATAAATCTGTACAGCATCAATATCCATTCCGAGAATACCGGCATAGCCGTTTACATCATCATTAAGATTAAAGCCTGTAACCCAGCTAAGCCAGTGACCGCCTTTAATATGCACTCTGTACTTAATCTTACCTTTTGTTACTCTGATTGCAAGGCCGCTGATTGCCTCGCCGGCAATGCCTGCGAAGTCTGATAAACCTTTTACAGTTGGTAACCACTTACCGCCTGCAAATACGCAATATTCAATCGTAGGTTTATCATCTTTTTCAACTTTAGCGTCTTCTTTGCTTTCAGAGTTACTCTCAAGTTTATTTAAAAACTGTTCTTTCCACAGCTTGTCCTTTGCTGATGAACCGCACCAAAAGCCCGGGCAGATTTTACCGTTAGCGTCATAATGGCGAATTACTTTGTCTTTTTTGATGTTATACTTTTTCATAAGTCGTTGAGCAAGTAAGATTACATTTTCAAGTGTCTTGCCTGTGCATTCTGTTGTTGAACCTGCAATTTCAATTCCGATTGAACGGCAATTAATATTCCAGTCGCCTGCATGCCAAGCAATATTTTTGTCAGCAACCGAGCGAACAACAGTTGTATCATCAACAAAATAATGTGCAGATGTTTCAACTACATTATTCTTAAAGTAGTTACCATTGTTTTCTGCTGTGTCGCCGTTGTTGCCGGTGTAATGAATAACAAGTGTATCAATTTCAGAAGATTTTCTGTTGCTCTCTGTGAAATTACCTTTATTGCACCATATTTCTTTAAATTTATAAGACATATTTATACCTCCCATACCGCCATAATAGCGTTATAATATTCCTCCGAAAGCTGTTCTTTTAAGATTGACTTATCCTCATCACAGTTTGTGTAAGCGTTGCGAACATTGCCGCCGACCTGCATTTCTGTGCCGTCGATAACAACAAACTTCTGTCTTAACACGCTCACTCCCTCTTTTGTAAGCATATCAAGCGTAATTTTTTCTGTAACCTCCA
>ERZ773116.685-NODE-685-length-35617-cov-13.016872_pt1 | contig 35617 bp, 43 predicted proteins | sample MGYA00580563_ERZ773116 | MGnify/ENA primary metagenome ERZ773116 (study PRJEB29015, sample SAMEA2737864) | human gut metagenome | biome: human gut; feature: human-associated habitat; material: faeces | place: China | collected 2012 ... | reverse complement strand
TTTACTTATCTTGTAGCAAGAAGACCAGCTGTAACGGCTGGCCTTTTTGTTTTATCTTTTATTATAACTTAATTTTATAAATATCAATATTACTATTGTAATTTTTATTCATTTACTTTATAATACTAATAAATGCGGGTATAATTTAGTGGCTAGAATATCATGCTTCCGACCTGATTGCGCGAGTTCGATTCTCGCTACCCGCTCCATTAATTTTAATTTTATTATTTTTTATTATTTTACATGTAATTTTATTATTGGTAAAAATAGGCTTGAAATACAGCTTTTTTATTTTTTTATTTAATTATTTTTTATTGTTTTTTATTATATTCTTCAATATTTGCATTAAAACTGCATTAAAATTAAAAATATAACTGCATTAAAAAATTAAATTGCATTAAAAATTACAAGGAAGCTATAATGCTCCCTCAATTATTTTGTCTATGTATTTATCTATTTGCATACTCTGCTCTATTATATCTTCATATCGGCTATTGTTCTTTATCTTTAGTTCAAGCTTTTTTACTTCTTCCATAAGCTTGTCCTCCTTTTTAATATAATAACAAATTTTATGTGAAAAGTCTGTCGAAACTTGTCAAACAGCTAAAAACAGGCAAAAATTCAACGTATGAGAATGAGTTTTAAGGCATTTTAATTATTTTAGGATATAGTTTGTTGTCTAAGATTTAACGCATCCTTTCGCTATAGCGAAATTGGCATAAAAAAAGAGGTAGGATTGCTCCTACCAAAGTTTATTTGAATAACTTATTGAATGTATTCTTTCCTACTATTCCATCTTGTGATAATCCATTTCTTTTTTGAAATTCTCGTACCGCAGTTTCTGTTGCATTTCCGAATATTCCATCTGCATCTATGTCGAATGAATGGCATATTAGCATAGCTTGAATTAAATATGTAATATTACCTTCTGCTCCTTTGCGAACATTTATACAAGAATTGTAAGTGTTGGTTCCAAATATTCCATCGACAGCTAAACCTCTATGATATTGTTTATTTAATTCTGTTTGTAGCCCTTTTACAAGTGCTTTCCTTGTCTCGTTTCCATAGATATTATCTACAGCAATATTTAGTCCGTATCTATCATTTAGAGTGGCTTGTATTTCTGCGACGTTGCCTTTTTGAACGTTTTCTTGTGGTTTAGGTATAATTTCATTACTTGTCTCAGATTTTGCAATCTCATTAAAAGGGAACTTATCTCCCGGGCAACTCGTAGCACAAACATCTTTATGTTTTTGCACTGTTGATATCTTGTACTTATTCTTTAAGTATGCAACTAATTCCTTTCCAGCTTGTTTTTGAACTTCTGGCATATCTTCTTCCATGTAGTTACCTTCAAAACATACTCCTATTGAATTATAGTTTGAGCCATATGCATGAGCTCCAACTTTATCTTCTGGACGAAGTCTGTATATTGTGCCATCTTTTCTAACTAGAAAATGATATCCTGCTCCAGCCCAACCGTTAGCAAGATGCCACCTGTGAATATCCTCCGCCGAGCATGTTTTTGCATCTGCATGATGTAAAATTATTCTTTCTGTAGATGTTCTTGTGTTCATATTTTTGAATTGTAAGTTAGTTTCAATTATTTCCATCTATTTATCCTCCTTATTTGTAACAACTTTTTGACCTAGCAAATATGTACCAATAACACCTTGAACAACAGCTATTATTTGCACTATTTGAATTGCATATGGTATTGTTATACCATCAACAGCATTAATTCCAGCAATTAATGCACTAATTATTGCTAAAATATTTGTAGTATATTTTGCTATTTTCTTTAATTTTTCCATAATCTTCCCTCCTTTAATTATGTGTTTTCTTTATTAAATAATTTTCTATATCTCCAATTGCTTGCGTTACTGGTCCATCACAGCCTTGTTCTTTTAAGCCTTTTAAACAAGCTAATTGAGCTTTTAGTAGAATTAGTCTTTCTTCTTTACTATCAGCAACCTCTCTTTTGAGATTTTCCGTTTCTTTTTCAAGACTCTCTATTCTTTGTGTATTAGCACTTATTTTATCTAATACAGTTTTCTTTACAAAGTTGTATATTGCATAAAAGAAGCCTGCCAATGTTGACAGACTTCCTATTGCTATAACAATTTGACCTATTGTTATATTTTCCATAGATTATTCCTCCGCTTTTTCTTCTGTGTTTGCTGTTGTCTCCTCTGTTATGTTGTCAGTTTCTTCTGTATCTGTTGCTTCTGCATAAACTTCTTCTGCTTTTAGTACTAATGAGCTATATTCTTCATCACTAATCTTATTCATTGCATAGAATATATTTAGCTTGTTCTCAATTTGCTCTTTCTCTGCATAATATTTCTTTTCAATTAATTTTAATAATAAATCTGATATTCTCATAATTACACCTCTTTCTCTAAGTCATCTTCTAAATTATCTAACAATAAAGCACTTGTCTCTGTTGTATTTAGCAAGTTCTCTATATTGCTTAATCTTTCGTTATATTCTTTTGCTTGATTATTAAACATTGTTGCAATGTCCTTTTTGTACGTTATGTCTAGCGTTGCTAATTCGTTGTCTACACTAATGTTTGTGACATTCTTATATGTATATAGTATTTTATCTATTACAGCTTGTTGCTCTTGTGTATATGGTATTATTTCTTCTGTCGCTAATTCATATTCGATTATTACTGGTATTCCTTCATCAAGTCGTTGCGATAACAATGCTTTAAATTCTTCTGTTTTAGATGACTCGCCATTAGAAATATATAATCTATCAGCAGCATTATTATTTGTCATTCCAACTTTATATTTTATATCTGTTATAGTTGGATAGCTAGTAAAATAATTGCTCATTAATTTAGTGCCTTGCTTTATGCCTGATATAACAATCCCAAATGTTTGATAAGTACCTAATTGGCTTTCAAAAATATTTTCATTTCCAGTCAACACAATCTGTTTTCTTTTATTATGTATTCCATCTTTTTCCAGATAGCTACCCTCATAAAGTTTTTGTCCTTCTGCAAGTGGGAATATTATACTTTGCTCTTCATGGGGAATGTAGTCTGTTGCAGCTGTATTTTCTTCTATTTGTAAAGTATTTAAATCAATCTCAATTTCGTTTGAATTTAAATATATCGTAAAAACATCTTCGTTTTCTAATTTAGGTTTAAAATTAAATACACATAATACGTAAGTGTTTAAAGTTAATTCAAATCTTTGTTCTTCACTACTATATTTCTCTTTATTCCCAAAAAAGAACTGCGTTTGATTAGACCATTTGCCTTGTTTTAAAAGTCTAATTTTGACAGAAAGTGTGTATTGTGTCCCAAATTTTAATTTTTTGCTAAATTTTATTTGAGATATTCCCCCACTATATCCTAAATTAGCTATTCCTTCATTTCCTTCTGTTTTAATAATATTTCCTTCTATGGCTTCACTTATTATGTTTGCAGAACTAATATTTTTATTGTCCCAACTTGCTAAATTCTTATTGCATTCTGTAGTTTTAATGCTTCCACAATTATAATCAGAATATACAACTTCCCCTTCCCCAACTTGTACTTTTAAATTAGTATAATCAACATAAGTACCTGCGACTACTCTCGCATCTGTTGTTACATACAATATAGCAGAAATAGTATCTAATTCACTGTTTAAATTTGATGGAATTGTGATATATCCAGTGCCAGAAGCTGAAAGCACAACTTGTAGTAGACTCTTTGTAAGAGAAGATGAATTTCCTGCGAATATTGATATTCTAGGGTTTCCACCTGTAGTTTCTATATCAGCGTGAATCCCTAATGTTTTTCCTAACAACTCTCTTCCTCCGAGTTTAAAAGCTCCGTAAGTATAATTCCCATCTTTATTTGCAATTAATCTTCTACCGGTATCTAGTGCATTTCCTCTCAAGTTATTCGAGGCATCAACTGTATCTTTATTTAATAAATTAATATTATCTCCAACATTTTTTATTTCACTTAGAAAGTCTAGTGACGGAGATACTCCATATTGTTCCCATTCAAGTTCTTTATTGTCAGTCTTTGCAAATAATATTTTTATAGTATAATTATTGAATGTTACATTTGGTCCACAATAAAGTTCCAAACGGCTTAAATGACTTGTAGATTTTTTATTAAATATTTTTGAAAATTCTCCATCTCTTAATTCATTATTTAAGATAAGGAAATTGTCAACTCCATCATCTTGTCCCATTCCCATCGTTCTAACTGTTACCTTATCTGGGTTAGAAAAACTTCCAGACACAACAATAGTTTTAAATAAGTACTTTGCATCTTCAAATTGATATATTTTATTAGATAATAAAACATTCTTTGTTAGAACTAAGTCACCAGCAGTACTTGATTTGCCGTTAAAGGTCCAGCTTCCATCTCCATTGTTAGTAACTGTAACACCATTTTTAATAAAAGAGTCTGCATCTAAATTTGCCAGATTATAGCCTTCCCTCATTTCTTGTCTACTTCCTCCATTTAATCTCCACTCAAATGGCATATTAGAGCTATCTTCAAGATGTATATCATTCCCACTTGCATGTCCTTCTGGGATTTGTGACTTCAGCAAACTATTTTCTTTTTTTATTTTAGTCAACTCTTCATCAACATCTTTTTTATTCTGTGCTATCCCCTCTGCATTTTTCTCTATATTTTCATTCTGTGTTGTTTGTTCTTCTTTTATTGCTTCTATTTCAGCTGTTTCTCCAGTTGGTAACACTAGATTTAACACTTGGTTTGGTGCTTCTCCAGTTATTGTTGCTGATGGAACAGCTCCTTTCTCTACAGTTCCTATAGTTAAAGAGTTGGCCGGACCAGTTTCACCTTGTATGCCTTGTACACCCTGCGGTCCTACATTTCCCTTCTCTCCTTTATCACCTTTTGGTAGCACTAAATTTAATATTTGGTCCGGTGCTTCTCCTATAATAGTAGCAGATGCCTCTTCACCGCTAGATACTAGTCCAATAGATAGCGAAGTAGTCGCTCCTGTTTCTCCTTGTATTCCTTGTTCCCCTTTAGGTCCTTGGTCTCCTTTTTCTCCCGTATTTCCTTTTGGTCCTATTGGTAAGACAAAATTTAATATCTGATTTGGCGATTCACCAACTATTGTTACAGAAGCTTCTTCTCCTTTTTCTACTCTTCCAATTTTTATTGAATTTATAGGACCAGGATTACCTTGTATTCCTTGCTCTCCTCTTGGTCCAACTTCGCCTTTTTCCCCAGTGTCTCCCTTTGGCAATACTAAATTCAGTATCTGGTTAGGTGCTTGTCCTGTTATCGTTGCTGATGGGACAGTTCCTTTTTCTACTGTTCCAATTGATAATGAGTTAGTCTCACCAGTATCACCTTTTTCTCCTTTATCGCCCTTAGGTAAGATCAAATTTAAAGTTTGATTCGGAGCTTCTCCAGTTATTGAAGCAGATGCATTTTCACCTTTTTCTACTGTGCCAATTTCTAATGTATTTGCAGGTCCAGTATCTCCCTTTGGACCTGCTGGATAGACATTTCCAGTTAAGTTTACTGCATTTATAGGCATATTACACACCTTCCTTTCCTATTTGAGCTGGATATAATATAAGTTCTGCCGGTCCATTTTCATCATATCCTATTATTGTTTGATTTTCGTTTAATGATATTTCGTACCAATATGTCTGAGGTTTATTAATGGTTTCTCCTATTGTTGAATCTTTTTCTAAAATACAAATATCAACTTCATTCGTTGCCTTATCAACTACAACTTCTTTATCCATCAAAATGTTATTGTAGTCCTTTTTTTCAAATACTCTAAATTTAATTTTGTCTCCAATCTTAAATTCATAGTTAGGAATTGTTAGTTTTATTGTAGCTGCATCACCTCTTGATAATTTTATTGTCTTATCTTCAATTTCTATCATTATTTTATGTACCTCCTAATTTTTCATAAAACCATATATGTTTAAGATTGCCATTACTCTACCTGTATTCTGCATCGCCGTCTTTTGATTTGTGTTAAAATCACTTCCATACGTTGGAACCGTTCTTGTTGTTTGTATTATAAATTTATTTAGTCCTTTTGAAATATTAGAGCTAATATCAGATGTAATATTAGTCTGAATAATACTTCTTGAGGCAGATGGTGTTGAAGGCGTCCAATCGTTGCTTCCATTAAATATCTTTGTAAGCTGTATTAATGTATCTTCGATAGCATTTTGAAAATCACTTTCCCAATATCCTTCAAATTTTCCATCTAAAACAGCTTTATATATTCCTATACCTCTCGTAAAACCCCAATTTGAATTATTCCAAAGTGCTGGTTGATGTATTATAGTTATATATGCTTTTGACACTTTAAAGTTATCTGGAATATCTGCGTATATAATAATATCAGACTTTGTAAATTTATCATTCGCCAAATCTACATTTAACCCTAATGGCATTAATCCCTGGTATCCCATATTACTCCCTAAATACTGTAGGTTTGTCATAAGTCCATCATCTGTGATTATTTTTGAACCATTTAAGAGTGACACATTTCCATATTCGTCTAACTTGAAATTCTTGGTATCTATAGTACCATTATTAAGATTTATTTTTGTTCCTTTGGAATTACTTACATAGTTTACGGAAGTTATAACACCAGTTTTTATGTTTTCTCCAGCTATTGTTGTACTTCCACCAGTTGACAGATCTGTAAACTTTACATAGTCTTTGGTTATTTGCTGAACCGTCCCTTGTAATACCGTAAGTTTCTCTCCTTGTTGCAGTGCAACAGTAGTAGAATATTGGTTAGACGGTACAAAATCCGCTTCATCATAAGTTAATTCAGCTGTTTTACCTAATTGACATATATATAAAATTCCTTCTTCTTTTATCCACCAATCTCCACTGGAATATGGAGTTTCTGGAACATCGAAAAAAACTTTTCTTTCATGTTCACCATTTACAAGTTCTGAATTTGTTAATGCCATTGCTTGTACTAAAGATGTATCCTTGTTTCTTTTCCAACCACTTTCTGAATATTGATATACATATCCTGTTTTTCTATCATAATATATATCTCCATAATGTTCCTGTGGCGTACTCCAATTTATATATGGTTCATTTTGCAATGTTGGTATATCATCATAAAACCAGAGTGATACTTCACTCTGGCTATCTAATACATCTTTTAAATTTAAGATTAAAGAATGTAATATATTGTTTATTTCATTATTAATTTGCAATATAGATTTTTGAGCATACTCTACATTTTTCTTTAGTCCTAATAAGCCTGCAAAATCATACTTTTTTTCTAAATCTTGAACATTCCTTACTCCATTTGCATCTTGTTTACTTGACATATTTCCTCCTACCAGCTTACTTTTCCATTTTTGTAGACTGTAAAGCCTTTTATCTTCTTATATGCTTTTAATTTTTCATCAGATGTTATATTTAAAGTATCAACATATTTTGCTAACGTACTTCTTTCTCCAGATGTTAATTTGTACTGCATACCTAAAAGCAACAATTTCTGTTCATATGTCATTTTAGCTGAATTAATATATTCATATACTTTCCTTTGTCTACTACCACTTATTGCCTTTCCATTTATAGTTCCATTATCTGCATAGTCACTATCAAATCCTTGTTGTTTGTATTTTAAATACTCATCAATATCTGTATTTGCATAATTCATTATTTCATATTCTGTGTCTTGTTCATTCTTAATATAAGTTGAATATATAGCTTTCTTTTCTTTATCACTATATTTTGAATTTAACAATATTTGTATTTTATCTTTTTGTTTTAAACTCTGATTTTTATTAAGGGTTCCATTAGCTCTTTGTTTTTGAGTTTCCTGGTACACTTTCTGTTTGTAGTCAGAATAAGTCTCCGTTGATATATTGCTATTCTTTTGTTTAGTCTCTTCATTCATTGAAGTCCATTCTCCATTACCATTCTTATAATACTCTTGGTCTCCGATTTTAGCCGAATTTTGAGTTTTTGTGAAATTTGTATAATTTTGCAAACTACTTTCTGCTAGTTCATTAATCTTTTCTTGAATCTCTCTAACTTTAGCAGTCTTTTCCTTATTTGTAATATTACTCATTTGTACATTACGTTTTTCTTTATACAATTCTCCCATTTCTTTTGAGGTATTATTTAAATACTTAAGCTGTATCTCATCTTCATCTGTTGCCAATGGATCATTTGCAATTTGATTTTGCTTCTCCAAAGTTTCATAAAATTTACTTACATATTTATTTTTCAAGACACTATCAGTTGTAAATTTATCTTTAAATACATTCTGTTTTGCTTGTGGTGTAATCATCGGTAGAAGAACGTCTCCTACACCACCTGAGTATTGGTCTATTAGATAATTTATTTTCTTTGGACTAGCATTAATCTTACTACCAAGCCATTTACTAAATTCATCTGTAGTTTCATCATATTGGTTTTTAGGTAATTCTTTTTGCAATCTACTTGATACTAGATCACTTCCATACCATGTTTTATTATTTTTAACTTGCATTATAGGTGCTAATATATTGTCTTCTAATGGATTGTTGGGTGCTACCTGGTTTATTACAGTATCCTTAAATCCTTTCCATGCTTCTTCATTACCTTCTATAGATTCTAGTGTTCTCCTTGCTGCAGCTCCGAATACACTTAGCACTCTTCCTTTAGGTATCCTTATGAATTTACCATCTCCATTCTTGAATAAGTAATATAAATCTTTTGTACTCTCGGATAATTTTTCATAGTCCTTATCATCATCTAACAATATATGATTTAAGATCGATGGCACAACACCCATCAGCGTGGCCTTAACTAGTAGATTTACATATCCTTTCGCTCCTTTTTGTTCCGAAAAATTTCTAAATTGTTTATCCAGTCCTTGTATAGATGCATTTAAAAAGTTAACGCCATTTCTATTTATGGCTTTTGTTATATCTCCTCCACGTTTAAAATTAGTAGTTATTTCCGCAGCATTATACAAAGCCTCATTTAAGCTTTTTCCATCTTCTAGTGTAGAAATAAATTCAGACATTCTTGGTAGTTGTTCTACAATTTCATTTGCATTTCTTATTTTTTCAACAAATTTATTTGGTTGTTTCTTTATCCCATCATTATAGTCAAAATAAGTATTTGTCATTCCTCCATTTGCCATATATGTTTCATAATATTCGCCTTTTGTCATAATTTCATTTAGAGCTTTCCCATAATTCTTTACAAATTTGCTACTGTATTTTGAATTAAACATTCCATCTTGAAAATCTTTAAAAAAGTTTGTAACTATAAAGATTGGGTTACTCGAAGTTAAAACACTTCTATGCAAACTTGTTACTTTTTGCAAGGCTTTTATCGGCAATGTTTCTTCCAACCTGCTTCTTTCTGTCGGCTTTAAACTTTCGTATAAATTGTCATCTATTTTTAGCTTTTGCAATTCGCCATTTTCAAAATAAGTATAATACTTATTACCTTTTGTATCTGTATCAACCAATGTATCTAGTCCAAATAACATTGTTGGAGATAATTGAATTGAACCTTCTTGCTCCACATGCGAATTTTTCAATGTTTTTGCAAGTTCTTGTCCTAGCATGTTTTGATTTATTAATCTTTTTATTTTTATTGCCTGTTGTGCCATAGTCTCTTTCAAAGGTTGTATATCTGCATTGCCTCCAGTTGCATTTTTTATTGGAGCATTTACACCAGTTTTATTTTTATCTCCTGCATATATGCTGTCCTGCAAGTCTCTAGAAATAGTTACATAGTTTGGATACATTGATTCGAGATATTTAACCATATCATTGCTTAGTAGCCCTGCATCAACTAAGCATTGCAAATTGTTATGATTGAATTTTTTAATATCTTTTGCATACTCCTTAAACTTAGGATATCTTTGTTCTAATTCCATTGCTATTGCTGTCGACTCGGCCGGTCCAATTTCAGAGCCAAAAACAAACTTGTTTCTTTCACTTCTATCAATATTATGCTTATGTAATAAGTACTCGCTAAATTCCTTGGTAAGATTTTGTTTCTCTATTGGCTCCCAAATTTCATTAATAGATTTGCCTATTTTCTTTCCCTCATTGTTTGTTTGAGCAACCCCAACTTCATATTGTCCTTCTGCAAATGAATTTAAATTTCTATCATACGCATACTTTAATTCCGGGTTGTTCGCTTCCTTAGATAGCTTATCTATATAGTGGCCTTTATTAATGAATTTCTGTGCTAGTTCATCAAAACTGTCCTTAAATTTATACTTATCATTTACATATTTTTCTAGGATATTTGCCTTTTTCTTTTCTGTTAATATCTTAGTTTCTCCTTCTTTTTCGTATATGTCATTAAGAACGGCATAGTCTTCATCAGTTAACAAATCTTGTTTTATCTTGTTTTCAAAAAATTCTTTTGTTGGTACATTCAGGTTGTTTTCAATATATTTTTTTGTATTTGAAAAGTCATCAATAGAGGCTGTATTATTTTCATATTTTCCTAAGATATTATCTTTTTTCTTACTTGTTAATATCTCTGTTCTTCCTTCTTTTTCATATATGTCATTAAGAATAGCATAATCTTCATCAGTCAACAACTCCTGACTTTTCTTGTTTTCGAAATATTCTTTTGTTGGTACATTCAAATTGTTTTCAATATATCTTTTCGTGTTTGAAAAGTCATCATGAGACTCTGTATCACCTTCATACTTTTCTAAATAATTACCTTTTTCCTGTTTCGTTGCTATATCTGTTTTTCCTTCTTTTTCATATATATCGTTAATAACCTTATAATCTTCATCAGTTAATAAATCTTGCATTTTCTTGTCTTCAAAATATTCTCTTGTTGGTATATTTAAACTATTTTCCACATAATTTTTTGTATTTGAAGAACTGTTAATAGCTTTTCTATTATTTTCTTGAACTTTCTCTATTGCCAATTTATATTCTTTTAAGTTTTTTCCTGTTCCTTGCTGTTGATAGTTATTTTCCACGAATTGTTGCCAGTTTTTCGTTGGTGCAGCATATTTTTGATTAATATTTGCATACTGACCTTCATCTCCATTTATCCATGCGACATCATTTATACCAACTTCTTTAGAATATATTTTCCCATTCCCCGCATAATCTTGTGCCATATTCTTTGAAGTTGATACGAATCCGCCTTGAGTAATTGGCTTACTCGAATAAACTGTTACTTTACCTCTCTCCAAATCTTTCTGTGCATCTTCAAAAGAATAATCTCCATAAACAAAACTTTCGTTATCATGTATGGCTTCTTCAAAAGTCTTAATATCTTCTATATTTCTTATTCCAGTATGATAATCATCTTGCATCTTATTATTTTTTTGAATAATATTTAATTGTTTCTGTTTGTTTTCGAGCAAAGAAAAAGAACCTGAATTATTTTCAGATTCCACATTATTTTCTTTTATTCCTCCCAATACCAATCCGTTATTTTCACTAGTATTTGATGAATTTTTCTTTTTATTGCTTTCATTAAATTCATTAGATATCTCCTCATTACTAATATTACTTAGGTAATTATACAACCCAATTTTCATTTTTTCAAGTATAGTTGTATCAGCATTTGCTGATTTAGGCATACTGTTAATTAAATCTTTTTGGTTGTATTTTTCTTGTATCATTCTAGCAGATGTGTCTCTAGCTTCAATCTCTCCAGGATTATTTTTATATTTTTCTTTTCCGAATTTTGTAGAAGTTCCCCCAGCAAAACCTTCTATTTGCTGAATTGCATGTTGTATCTCATGAATTAATGTTCCTTCTGCATTAGATATATTATTAAATCTATTAATATCTATAGTCAATTCATTTGTCAGTCTATTATATCTTCCATTTAATTTACTATTAGATTTAGATTTATTGGAGTTCATATCTTCAATCTTTACTTTATAGTCTTTTAATTGAGGATACATTTCAAACAAAGTGTCATGAACAAGAATATCCTTTAACTTAAATTCTTGGCCAACTTTATAGTTTTTGTCTACTATTTTCATATTTTTATCAGAAAAATTGAATTTCATTTTTCCTGTGACTTTATCTTTATACCAACCTGTCTCTTTAAATATTTTTTCATTACTTTCTTTATTTTTTGCCATTTGCTTTGCTTTATTATAACTATTATATGCTTCTTTACTTACTTGTTGGTCTTTTATATTTTTCAATGCTTCTTTACCAGCAATAGAATATTTTAAATCACTGTCATTTTTATTAAACTCTTGATTATATGCTGTTTCAAACTTGTTTCTTATATCAGTCCAAAATAGCTTTTCATTTTTTCCGCCAGTAAACTTATTTAGTTTATCTATTACCCAGTTATATATTTTCTTAGCAATAGATTGATTTTGGTTTACAAGTTTATTTACATATTCCTGACTTCCAAGTTCTCTTTGCAAAATACTCATTGTTGCTTCTTCATCAACAATTTTATTAAAGTCCTCTTTTGATATTTGTATCCCATCGTTTTCATACGCTTGTTTATATGTATCTTCTAAAGATTTCCTTGCATTCTTCCAATTTTCTTTTTTACTTGCATCTTTTAGTATCATATTTTGTACTTCATTTAACTCTAAATCATGGCCTAGCTCATGAATTGCAAGTTCTTGTACTCTTGTTTTTGTATCTTGTGAATTAGGATTAAATACAACTTCTCTGCCAGATATATTTCCATTTTCGTCATATGTAGGTTTCCATATTGAAAATACATCTTTATTATTTTTAAAAGTATTCTCATCAAAGTATGTTGTTATTCCTCTTTTATTATACATTTGATTTATTTCTTTTAAATCCTCATTGTTATAATCTATATTATATCTTTTGGCACTTTCATTAAAGTCTTTTACTACTGTTTTATTTGTATTATTATACTGTTGCAATTGACTATTATTGGCTATATCTTGTACAGACTCTCTATTTAAAATATTCTCTATGTTTGCCTTACCTTCTTGATTGTTCAAATTATTAATTTGTTCATTTATTTTATCTTTTATATTCTGTTGTATATCTATTCCCGCTCCTTGTGCATCTTGAAGTGCTTGTTTATATTCTGTCTGTGAAACATTTTGACCATTATTATTTTTGTCAACAATTCCAATACAAGAATTTATTCCTAAATTTGCTCCTCCAACTATAGCAGCAACCAGTCCACCATTAATTCCATCTTGCAACATTTTTTGTCCCATGCCTGACCAATCGGCTTTTCCACCCACAGCATTTGCAGAAATCTCTTGCAGTGGATCCATAATTGCTTCTTGAATGAAGTTATCAGCAATACCTATTCCATAATTTTTTAATACATCTTTTACTGAAGTTGTAATTTCTTTCTTAGCTATATTTTCAACAGCAGTTTTTGCACCTTCTTTTCCAGCACCAGATAACAAAGCCTTGACTCCTGCTCCAGCTTTTTCAAAGTTTCTAATTCCTACTTCTTCGGTTGCTGCTTCTAATCCTCCTAGCACAGATGAATACACTAGTGCTTGTTTTTCATTCATTCCTCTTGATTTTGCATCATCTAAATACCCACCTGCTGCACTAGAATAAAAATATCCTGTTCCTAATGCTGGGTTTACACTACTTAAAACAGCTCCTACTCCCATTTGACCAATAGAAGGTGCTAATTCTGATAACTTTTGAGTTACTTTTCCACTCATAGAATTTATATTTTTTGACACAGCTTCATTGTCTTTTTGAATGCTATTATTCACTGCTTCTTCTATGAAATTCTTATTTAAATCTTCTTCTTTTCTATCTTGTATCGGAGTTGATAAGTATTTAGCTCTGGCCAATTTATTCGTAATATCATTATATCCTTTATATCCCTTATTTACAGCTGTAGCATAGTTCATTGTCTGTTTTAGTCCACTTGATGCACCTCTTACAAGGTTTTCTCCTATACCTAAGATGTCTTCAAATATGTTTTTGTTTTTATAAGATATATTACTATTATCATAGTACTGTTGAGCTGAGTTCTTTAAATCATTTTTATACAAATCCTCATTAATTTTTGTTTCTACTGGTGCTAGTAAATTATCTGCTGAATTTTTTTCTTTTATTTTAGAAGTAGCCCAATCATTTGTATTACCAACATTTATATTATTGTTTTGTCCGTACTTAGAGTTAAATATATTATTAAAATTGTCATTTGCCTCTTTCTCGAGGCTATTCCTAGAATTTAATCTTTCATTTACCTGGTCTTCTATTGATTGTAAATATTTTTTCTTTTCTTTCTCCGATAAATCACTTAATTTAAAAAAAGCCATTTTAGCCTCCTATTTTATACCGTAACCATAATAAGCTAATAAAGCTTCTGGCGAATTGAATGTTTTTCCACTATATCCATCTTTAATGTTATTTCTAAGTCCCGGTCCTTGAAGTACAGTCATTTTCTTTAATACCTCCTCAGCAGAGGTTGGCACCTGCTCTTTTATACTTCCTTTAGATACAGTATTCGATGAATTTTGTAGCATATATGCATATTTAGCATCATATTCTTTTTGCCATTGTGCATCCGAAATTCTGTCTCTCTCTTTTTGATATGCTAATTGTTGACGTTTATATTGCATTTCTGCATTAGCCTGTCTTATATTTTCTTCTAATTGTTTTCTTTGTGTTAATAAACTTGCTAATGTATTAAATAATTCACGTTTTGAAGATAGCTCACTATTTATCTGTGATAATGTATTTTGATACTTATTATCATATCTAACACCTAATTCTTGTAATTGCTGTTGTTTGGTTTGAATTAATGTGTTTTTATATTGAAAACCTTGCAGAGCTAATTCTTGTTGATTTTTTAGAGCATCAGCTGCAATCTCTGCAAGTGTTGTATTATTAGTTAGCTGTGCTTCTTTAATTGCATTGTCATAATTTAATATAGCTGAATTTAATGTTTCTCTTGCTGTAGCGACTCTATTTTGATACGTGTTATACATACTAACTTTAGCTGTTTCACTATATCCACTATTTGAAAGACCATTTGAAGCTAAGTTTTCAGCATTTACACTATATGGATCTATTTGCTTTTTATAATCTGCATATGCACCTTTTTGTTCTTTTATATAATCCTTTTGTGTTTTATCCTTATTTTGATTTATTACATCAATAGTTTGTTGTGTCTTTTTATTTTGTAAATCTTCTTGTTGTTTTGCATAATCTTTTGAAGCTTGAATTTGGTCTTGATAAAATTTATCAGAACTATTTATCATTTGATTATAATCATTTGCTAACTCATTTTCTTTTTGCTGTTGCTCATTTTTTATATCGGTCAACCTAGAATCATTATAATTTACATCACTTAATAGTCCTGGATTCTTTGTATAATTATTCACATAATCTTCTGCCATTTTTATATAATCTTCTGCCATCTTTATCTCCTATCTTTTTACAAAACTTCCAATATAACTTTGTATTGTAAAATCATAAATGCTGAATGGTACATTACTCATAAATTTAAACTGTATTTCTTTCCATTTTTTCTGTTTAATTCTTGGTATTATATATCCTTTTGTATTTTTATAATCCTCTATTTTTTCAAATTCATTATTATCTGTTCGTACATATAGCGAAATTTCGTCTCCATCTATATTTAGTACACAGCCTTTCTTATTAGTTATTTTTTGATATTGCTCTGTATCAAAAGAGTCCTGACAAGTACACCAATATGCTTCTATACTTGTATTTACTTTAGTCAATGTATATATACCATCATCACTACACAAATATAAAATTCCATTTTTCACAGTAGCATAAGTAATTATTTTATTTAACTCCCAATAAAACCATTCATATTCTACATGATTATCTAGCGTAAACTTATCCCTTGAATTAGCTAAATATATATGGTTATCAACTATTACTAACAGATACCCATCATATTCTTGTACGATTAAGTTTTTATAATTCTCTTCTTGTAATAGTTTACTATCTACTAATGAAGAACGATGTTGTAGAACCTGTTCTGTTGTTACATCACTACTTATTCCTTCCATTCCTCTATCTGAAAAAAGAACAATATCATCATTAAAATTGAGCCCTGTTGCCACGCAACCTGTTGATATACTCGAATGGGTACTTGGATATGCTTTACCAGTATCATATGTTGCTGGCGTATGATAAAAGACTGTAGTATTAGCTTGTGAAGGCTCTTTAAATACCCATAAAGCATTATTCCCAGCTACCAACGCTCTAATATTAGCACTGTCTAATCCTTCTTCATAATAATCTGTATCAGATACGTAACGAGGGTTTTCAAGTGAACTGTGAAACAATGTATTTGGATAATCTTGATTTCCCGCAAAGAATACACGGTTATCAAAAGGCTCTAATATTGTACATTTAGTAATTCTTTCTCTATATCCCGGTATAGTTTTACAGAACTGTATTATTACATTATCTTGTCCGTCTGTATTAGGCTCATTAGGTGCAGTTGTAAATGTAATACAGCCTTTCAATGTATTTACTGTAAAGGCTTTTGTTTCTACTCCATCTATCCAGCATCTAGTTTTTCCGGTTTCAATTTCAGTTGTATCCAAATAATACTCTTTGCTCGTTCCATCTGCACAGAATGTATTTTTTCTATAACCTGTAAGTAGATTTATATCTTGGTATTGTGTTCCTCCACCTTCTGGTTTTCTTGAAATTGAAGTTGTTGGAATGTATCCTTCTACTGTCTTACATTCTTCTCCATTGTACTCAAGGTAATTTATCCCATCTTTTATATACAAAATATTATTGTATATAAAACTTTGGCTTCTCTTCGGATTCATTCCAGTAGCTTTTATTGTTTTTTGTTCTTTAGTTTCCATATTATAGTCATATAAACTAGTTCCACAATGAATAATCATATGTTCTACAGTATTAATTGTATAAAAGAATAAACCAAATATAGTATTATTAAAACTCTTAAATAATTCTATATCTGGTCTACTTTCTATACATTTTCCTAGTTTTTTATAATTTTTCCATATATTCTTAGAATCTGGACTCCTATATTGACTAACCTCGTGATTTGAGAAGTCTACTCCTCTAAAATTACTGTATATTCTTGTTATTAAGTCTCCACTTCCTATCGACATTAGATTCCTCCATCTATATATACGCTTCCCTGTGACTGTCTTGGATCAAGCATTTGTTTTAATTCAGAGTATCTTTGTGCATATACTTGTCCATAGTTACTTGATACATCACTTTTTAATATATCTGCAGCAACACCATAAACCATACATTCTAATACTTCTGTTGCTAATTCAAACTTATAAGTATCCTCTGTATCTTTTGTGATAGATTTTGGATACTTATAATAATATATAGTCGCTTTACCATCTTCCAAAAAAGTTACTATATTGTCATCAATATTATATTCAACACCTTTTATTATCTTTAATTGATAAAAATCCGAATACTCCTCATTCAATATAAATTCTTCATTTTCAGTAACATTTACAGTATCTTTTACAATAATTCCTTTATATCTGAACAATTCAAACATTAACTGGTTAGTTACTGTATTAAATTTATTTGATATATCTGGATCATCAGTTAGTTCCTTTTTATCAACGTCAATTTCTTCAATAAGTCTTAATACTCTTTGCTTAAAATCCCAGAGTGTCATAACTATTCCTCCTTGCCAGTTAATGCCTCTTTTAATGATTTATAATCATTTATTGCTTCATCAATTTCTTCTACCGGAGTACTATCTGCTGGTAAGAAATATCCTCTTCCTTCTTCCTCTAAAAGAAGCACTTCGCCTTCTTCAAGATTTATTTCCACTATACTCGTTGTTTTGTATCTTTTAGTATCTTTTACGAACTTAGAAACAAATTTTAAGTTTTCTAGCTTTTGCTCTACCATATCATTTTTATACTCTAGCTTTGTATTTTTATTTATAATTATCCCTTCATAAGGTTTCAGCTCTGGTTTTTCTACATAATACTTCTTCATTCTTTTTTCTCTCTTTCCGTCTATTTGTAGAATTGCACTACATATAACTATTATAGACATATATAAAAGGGCCAATTTAGCCCTTTTTTACTTATTTTTTTACGCAGGAATCTTAACACATTGTAATTCGTCTTGTGCTATAATCTTCATTCCATAAGTATCTAAACCTCTGATACCATCTGAGAATGCATTTTGTAGTCTTAGACTTTCAACCTCATTAATTTGTCCAGCAAACGCAATAGCGGTTTTACTTCTGACAATACAGAATCTGTTAGCTCCGTCATTGTATATTGCGTTTGACATTACAACTTCAAAGTTATCATACATACCTACAATACCTTTTCTTATTAATTCTGGGTTATTTGTAGATAGTTCAACTAAGTTATTCTTAAATGTTGAATATGTTGCTGGATCTATTTCTATAACTCCTCCAACATCAAAGTTTCTTTGTCTTAATGCAACTATTGCATCATCAATTGCTGTTTTAACTCCTGTTTGCGTTTTAGCTGCAGCAGTTGTTATATTTTTGGCTCCATTTTCATAAGTAGCCTTTGTTATTTCATAGTAGTTTGCTATATCCACTTTAACCGGTTTTGCAACTCTTTGATATATCGTTTTTCCATTTATATTTTTTTGTACGAAATAATCTTTAAAAGTTTTTATATCTGTGTCTTGTGTTTTTGCGTATGTAGCAGAAGCCTCACTTATAGTTGTTATACATTTTCCAGCAACTAATCTTCCAAGATTTATTTCTCTTCTTTGAGCTAACTTTGATGTAGCTTTTTGCTGATATTTTTCTGGTAATCCTGGTACAGATTGAGCTTTGTCAATATCTTTTACAGCAAAAGAGAAATATTCAGCAAATGCTATTGTTAATAATTGACTTGAATCTGACATATCTTCATAGTCAACTACACCTTGATACCCACTTACAGTTGGATCTCCTACTCCTAAGATTTTAACAGTTTGGGCGTATTTACAATCCCCTTCGTACTCTCTTGTACAGTTTTTTATTAATTTTAGTTTTAATTCTAGGTCATCTTGAATTTTCTTTGACCATATAGTTTGAATAAAGTTTACTACTGACATTTATAATTCCTCCTAAATAAAAAATTACCAACGAGACATTGAATCACATACAGCTTTAAATAACTTCGGATTTTTATCAAAATCGGCTCTAGTAAACTTAGAAGCCTCATCTTTGGTGTAAAAGTCTTTAATTACATCTGCCGAACTATCACTGTTTTTCATTGACGCTATTGGTTTTGGTGCTTCTTTTGGTGGAAGCATTTTCTTATACATTTCATATATTTCTTTTGTCGTTGTCCTAGATGGATCAAACTTGTTAGCAAAATCTTTAAAATTGCTATCATTTAAAATTTCATCTCCAACTCCTATACTTTTTAGCTCTTTAATAGCTTCTTGATTTTTTCTTTCATTTGCTAATTCTCTAAATAAGTATTTTTCACGTGTAGTCATTTTATCTACACCTTTTGAAGCAAGCTGATCAACAACATCAACTATTTCGTCATATCCACAATCTATAATTCTAGATGCGTCTGACTTAGCCAATGTTTCCACATCTCGCTCATCGTATTGAGGCAATTCTGGAATATTTACTCCTTGTTCTTTATAAAACTGCTTTAATTTTTCTGTTGATTCTTCAACAGAATTAGTTCCTAAACCAGCATTTAAAACATTTTGTAGTTCTCTGTATTTAGCCTCATCATCATTTTTTGCACGTCTAACTCTTTCTTGTACTATTTTGTTGAGTTGCTTTTGTGTAAACATTTTTTCCTTTGCAATTTCTTTATTAGCAAATTCACTAACATTCGAATTATCTGCATTAGTGGCAATGTTAGCTCCTTCCACATTTTCTTCTGCTGCTTGTGTAACAGTATTTTCATCAGTAGTTGGTACTACTTCATTTTGATTTACAACGTTTAAGTTGTTTTCTTCTTCATTTCCCATTTTTTTCTCCATTTAAAGTCTGTCGACTGTTAATTCCTACATTCCTTTTAAGCCATTCAGCAGTTTTGGGCATAAAAAATAGACACATATGTGTGTGCCTTTAATAACTTTACTAAATTATTAAGAAACTTAATTTGAATTATATTGACTATCAATTCTTTGTTGTGCCTCTGCCATCTGCGAAGCTTGTGCATCTGGATCATTTTGCAAAAATTGATTTGCTCTTTGAGTCTGCATCTGCATTTGTGCCTGTATTTGTGCTATATATTCTTGTTTTGCCTTTACTTTCTTTATCAGTTCTAGTAATTGTTGCTTAGGCATTGTACTATTATCTGGTAATGCCTCAACATAAGTTTCTAATTGGCCTATTTTTTGTGGACTAAACCAACCACCCTTAAGCAGATTTTCCATGCTAAGCTCTTGTGCATATTTGTCATATGCAGAAATTGGAGTTATATCAATTTTAACTGAAGCCTTTAGTTTTGTTAGTGCCTCTTCATTTACTTTTATAGGAGTTATAGTTTCTTCTCCAGTTATCTGATTTATACTTTTATCCTGTAATATCAATCCATTAGGGTTGTATGTAATAATCATATCAAGCCAAATTAATGCTATTTGTTCTATAAAGTCTTTTAATGAAGCCATTTGTTCAACAAGAGGTTGCTGTGATGCATTCTGAACTGCTAGTATTGCTTTACCAGATGCAGTTTCTGGATTTACTGCCCCAGTTGTAATATCTCCAGCACCTGCAAGTTCCCTTGTTGTTTTTATTAAATCATTTTGTAATAACTCGACATCTGAACTCATTTGCATAGGTTGTGTGGTGGCAAACATTTTCTTTACGTCTTCAACTTGTTTTCCTTTTACTTTAATAGTTCCTCCAACGGTATCAACAGCACTAGGGTTCTCTATTGCATCAACATTAACAATTTTTTGAGGATATGCGGTCTGTTTTGCCACCAAGGCTCTTCTCATTAGAGTTTTATTAACTTCTATCTGATTTGCAATTAAATTTCTAACTTCTCCTTCTCCTCTAGCCGAGCCTTCTTTATCTTCCCATAGCATATGGGCAATAGGATATCTCGTTAAACCACTATTTTCGTCTTTTATAATATCTAAATACCTTGTCGCCATAGTATAATATACTTTGCCATTATTCTTATAAAACTTAGTTATAATTGTAACCTTGTCATCAACTTCATACTTAGCTTGATCTCCAGCTTCTTCCCAAGTTTGGTTATCTCCAATTATTTTTTCTAGCTCTTCTTTTGGTACACCTTCTGATGCTGCAAGATTTCTCGCTTCAATTACAGACTTTCTTTGTCTAATTAAAATATATGGCTGAGTTTGAATCTCACTATTATTCTCATCTCCATAGTAAATATCATTTTTGCTTATTTTTTCAGATATTGGCATTTTTTTATCATTATCATATCTCAAATACATTGGAGCTTCATCATTTATTGCAGCCTCTTTAGATATCTTTCTTATTTTGATATCCATTCTATCCTTTTCCCATATGTTAGCTGCCTTTAAGTTTAGTAACTTACATAGTTGGCTTGCTGTGTCTCTAAAATCCTCTTCAAAATTATCTGGATTATATACAATCCCCCATAAGTTTTGATTAATTACAGCAACCTTATATTTAACCACTGGTTTTATAAAATTAAGTTGTACTGGCTCTATACTCTTTATTTTAAGACCTTCCCATTGATTACCATTATACATTCTGTGATTTTTATCCGTATCAGAATATACATTCATCATATATAGATACGACTTGCCTCTTTGGTATAGCTGCCATACTTCCGTTTCTTTCAATTCCTTTAAATCCATAACTTACTCCTTTAATGCTAAATATCTTTTTGTCCTATGCTTGTCCCATCATAGTGGTCTATGTTATATATTTCTGCTTTTTCTTGAGCTTCCTGTTCTTTTTTATATTCTCTTTCTATAACTTTTTCTTTGTGTTCTTCTACTTTATCTTGCACATTTTCTATGTATCTTATTGGATTTAAATCTTCTTTATCATGTTTTCCTAAATAAAAAGCTAACAGCATAAAAAAGCCATTAACTAACACTAACAACACTTCCATTGGCGTTCTCCTTCTTCATTTTATATAACTTCTATAGTCTCTCCATAATCTTCTTTAAACTTCTTATCATTGTCAAAACTATAAAATACATTTTCATTCACTACACTTTGAGTATTTTCTACCCTTGTTTTTTGTTGATCCCTTATGTAATATGTAATAGCTGTTCCCATAACTAAATCATCATGGCTACCTTCTTGTGCTTCTGGTCTGCCTTTTTCATTCTTAACAAATGTAAGAGCCTCTTTAAATATTTCAATATCTGTTATCGACTCTGGCTCTTCATTTATTATTCTTTGCAATTCTGCAAGTATTAGTGGTCTTGTATTTCTATCAGTTCTAAATCCATACCTTTTCTCTAATTTGCCTGTATAATCATCTTCTTTTTCTCTTACATATAAATTAGGATATTCATATTCTTCCTCTAATACTTTATTCGGATACGTACTAAAATTAGTTTCTATTCCTATTAATGCAGTATTATAGTAAATTCCTAAACAATACATTTGCCTTGTATAAAATGTTTCGTTTTTTTCATGTTTCAATACCGCTACAGTCTTTCCATTAGTGTTATCTATTACAACACCAGTAAAATTATCTGAACCGTCTCCTGCAGTATCTCCACCTAGTACATATGGAACACCTTTATTAGGTTTCTTATATATCTTTATAAATCCACCTTTATCACTAATCCATCGGATATTTATAATTTTCTTTTTGTTATTCTTTACAACCAAGTCATATTTAAAATATCCTACATCCAGTATTCCATTGTTTTCTTGGTGTTCTAACTGATCAATTCGTTTTATTACTGTTTCTGTGTTAAAATAACATTTTCCAGAAGCAATAAAAGCTTCATCTGGCGTACAAGGATACTCTTGTTTAATTACTTCTTTATCTATATACCCTTGATATTTTTTATAGTACCAGTATAATTGATTTTCATCTAATACTTTTTCATCTCTTAGCCATCTTAACCTGTCATATATCCATATACCTTTCTTTCTATCAATATCATTTAAGAACTTAGTCCTCATATTTTTGGTTTCAAAGTTCAATCTGTATTCTCTTGTTTTCCACCATTCAAAGAAACAATTTATATGCTGTCCTGATTTCCACATTTCTCTATAATCATTGAAACCATTTGCAGTAGTTTCATATATTTTTATTGCATTTTGTGTAAATGTTTCTCCTAAAGACGCTTGTATCTTTGATATTCCATCTTTCCAAAACGCACATTCAGAGCCATGAAAGAAGTTGATTGTCCTTGAACGACCAACTTCTTTAGTTGCAGTATCAACACTCCAACTACTATTTAATTTATCAAACAATAACTGTCTTTTTGAGTTATATTTTTCAGTGGGCTTAATCATTTCTGGTAATCTATTATACATAAATTTAGCCTTATTTTGAAAAATAGCCTCTGTATTACTACTCTTGTCAGCTAGTGTTAAACCTTCAAAATTATGCCTCGTTATAGTAGCTGCTAATTGATACGCAGTTATTAATGTTGTAAAACCTTGTTGTCTTCCCTTTAATACTAGCAATGATATTGATGTAATCAACCCTTGCTCGTAATCTTCTATGGCCTTATTCAGAATATTTATAAACTCATGTTGAACTTCATTCAGAAAAAAAGGAACTACCTTCTTTTCCTTATCAACAACAGTAAAACATAGTTCTATTAATTTTTCTGGGTTATCAATTATCTCTTCCCTTAAAGTTTCATTATGTGTCAATTCATAAGCAACGCCTAAAACAAACCTATCATCTTTTTTTATGTCATGATGGGTATCCCATTGAATCTTTCTTCTATCTATTAAAAAATCAGCTGTTATCTTAATCATAATACATCTTCTAATTTTACAACCTTTTCAGTTATCTCCCCAGATAAGTTTACATCTTGCTTACTAGACCACCCAAAATTATTCTCTAAAACAAATTTAGCTCCAGATGTTTTTCCTGAATCATATAAAGATTTTTCTGCGTATTCTTCAACTCGTTGTTTGGCAACCTTGATTATTTCTGCATATTCAGTATCACCATATAATTTTTCGTATCTTCTTAATGTTTCGGTAGACAATCCTAAATATATGGCTAGTCCAGATATGGTATATGGCCTATGTTCTTGAAAAGCCATACCAAAATATTCTTCTACTCTAGCTTGCAACTCATCTGGTGTCTTATATTTACATCTAGAATTAGCTTGTAAATATTCTTGTTTTAGTTTTTCTTCTCCAATATTCTCATTATAAAACTGCACATTAAACACCTACTTTTTATTTACACTATTTGCTTTTATATTTGCCACTTTGTTATGTATTTTTTCATAGTTTATTTCTTCTTTTTCACATCTACTGTTATATTTGCATTGTTCACATCTATATTTCATACAATTAAAAAAATTAAACTTTTCTTTCATAACTTGACTATCTGTTGTAATTAAACAAATTACAGCAACTCCTCATTCGTATTTTTACATACACTAAGCAATGATATAATTATAAAATATATACTTATTAATATTCAGAGATGTCTAACATCTTTACTTTCTATTAACTCGCATTTTATGTTATATCACTGCTTACTATATAAGGTAGTACATTTTAGCCTACTACCTTAAAAGCTTAGTACATTTCTATTTATATTTCCTAATGCACAAAAGGGTAAAGTTTAAACTAGAATCGCCTTACATTTTATATGAATTACCAAAGGATAAATAAGGATTTTGGAATTATTTATATTAATTTATCTAGTATCCGTTAATAACTAAATTGTTCTTATAAATTTCCCGTATTCTTCTGCAACCTGATGTTCTATTCTGCATCCTCTTGCATTTGCCCATCCAGGCATAAATACTACACCATCTACTTTTCCTATGTATCTAATTGATTGAGATAGCATATATATTGCTACATCTTCATCTGCTGGTGCATTTTCAAATACTGTATCTACCACTTCATGTCCTTCTGCCTCCAACTTCAATATTAGTTCAGCTCTTTCTGCTCTTATCTGTTCATTGGTTTTACCTCTCATTGGTTGACTTATCATTAATTTCATATCTATTTTCTCCCCTTTTTCATAAATAATAGAGCCTATCGTTTGATAAGCTCTTTAATTATTTTTTTATTTCTTCTATAATCAATCTGTTAGGTTCTATTTTATTTTTTAATTCTGCTATACAATATTTTATTTTTTCGTTTCGAGTTTTATTTATTAAATTTTCAGCCAATTTTTCGCTCACAGTCTTTTCTCCGCCAGTTAAGAAATTTATTTCATTATATTTTGCAATAATAGTTATTTTAAAAGCCTTTGATCTTTTCTCCCACTCTTGTCTTGCAGCACAGCTTAACGGTAATTTACTTTGATTGAATATTTCTGGCCCCTTAGTCAAATTATCTTTATATTGATATTTCCCATCTTCATATGAAAAAAAAGTACTTATTTTATTATCATATTTCTTACAATGTTCAATACATTTTTTTATCTCTTCTTGACTCTTAGTGCTTCCTTTAATGCCAAAATCTATAATGCTATTATTTTCTTCTATCAATTCTTTTAGCGTTTTTAATCCATATAATTTTATATCTTTACATTCGTCCATATTGCTAGTTATGTGTTCTAAAACGAAGTCAAAATCTGAATAGTCAATTTCCTCTAATTTAGTATTTGGCCATCTTTTTCTTATATTTTTTAAAGTCTTTTTTGCATTTTCAACTGTTGTAATGTCGTACGTCATATATAACACCTCCTTCTCAAAGATATTATATATGATCTATTTTGCAAATGTTGTCGAAATACGTCGAAAGAGCCAACTTTTTGTTAGCCCTTTTCTGTTTATATAGTCTTACCTATCTATCCACGATACAATTATAACACGTTTTTTTGACAAAAAAGTCTCATTTTTGTCTCACTTTTGGCTCACTTTTTTTATTTCTTTATGTACTGCATACACAAGCTCGCTATGTCTACGCTTATATGTTCCTTCTGACATACCTTCATTTATGATGTCCCACTTATCTTGTCCTAGTTGATATTGATGTTTAAATATGTATTTTGCATTCTTGCTGATTAGCTCTATTGCTTGATTCACAATCTTTATTTCTTTTGATGCTTCCTTAATATTTGAATCTTCTTGTAGCTTAATAACACTGTCTAATACTCTATCTGATGTTGAGTATGGAGCTTTTGGCATTCCATCTACATCTACTGCACATAAACTCATTATATCATCTCTTATATTCATCAACTTAATTTGATTGTAATTATATCTCTTTAAGCACCCTTTTGCTTCTTTGTATTCTTCTTTACTAAGTTTCATTTGTACCTCCTATATTTATATCTTTACATTTTCTGGATGCACGCTCTTCTTATCCGGACTAACCTCCTCTTTAATAACTCCCAATTGATACAATGTAAATGTTTCTTTGAATCCATATTTCTTATTTTTATATAGAAACGTTGTTGTATTGTTTCTTTTTACAAACTCATATTCTTGTTTATTCTTTATTACAACTCTTGGTATCTTCATATGTTTTCCTCTTTCTTTTTCAAATTCAATACATTTTGTACTTGTTTTTGAGAACTTCACTTAATTTTTTATATAAACTTTACTTTTTTTGTTTATTTTGTAATTTATAATAATTCTTGTAATGTTTTTATTCTTTCATCAGTTCTAATCTCTAAACACAATAATACAGTTTCTTCTTCTTTAGTTTTTGATTTTTCTCTTCGTTTAGATATATCTTCTAATTTACCTTTCAATTCTTCTATTGTATCTTCTATTTTTTTCTTTGAAATATAATTCTTATCTACATAGTCTAAATCTAATTGTTTTGAGTATTCTTCATTTTCTTTTTGTAGTTTTTTTATATATTCTTTATAATGTTCAATTTGTTTGTTTAATATATAATACTGTTGATTTTCTACTATATATGCAACAGCACTTCTATTTAATTTCTTACCATCTTCATATCCTTGCATATATCCTAACATTTCATTTTGTACCAATGCTATCATTTGATAATTATGGTTTTTATCTTGTTTTAATTCTTCATTTTCTTTCTCTAATCTCTTAAATATTCTTTCATAAACTTCTTCATTATGTGCTTGTGTCTCTATTACACATTCCTGTCCTTCTACTTTGTATTTTAATTCTTCATTCTCTTTTAATACTCTTTTATAATCTGATAAAATATGCTGCAATATTCTAGCAAGCTCTACAATTTCTTTATTGTAATATCCATGCCAGCCATTTTCTTCTTTATACTCTTTATCTGTTTTTATAGATTTTATAAAATGTTCTGCATTTTTTATATCTTCTTCTATACTATTTTTTTTCACTTAATTCCACCCCTCTTTTACCCTTTTGTCGAAAAACTCTTCTAACTCTTGGCATTTTTCCTTTATTTTTTCTGATATTCTGCTTATGTTCTCTTTTATATTTTGTATAGTTTCTTCATCATTTTTATAAATTTTAAGATTATTCTTATTTATTAAATATATACTTTGTAAATATAAAATATAATCTGCCTTTTCTGTTATATATTGCAACTCTTTATATGGCTCCACTGTATTAGCTCCAAATGCCAATTTAGGCACATTTAAACATTTTTGCAATAGTACTATAAGGTCATTTTCTTTCACTTAAAACACCTCCTAAAGCTTGTCTACTTTGATATTCTGTTATTCCTAATCTTATAATTTCATCGACTATTTCTTCGTCTAAAAAATCAAATTTTAAATTTTCTTTTGGATATTTTTTAACGAAATAATCTTTTATAACTTGTTTTGTATGTTCATCGTCTTTCTTTACTACTTTTTTTATTATTCTTTCTCGAAAAGTAAATATATCGTCAGCTGTTTTCACTATATCCACCCCAATTCTTCACATTTTTTATTTATTGCTTGTAGTTCCTTTATGCTTAGGGGTACGATTGTAAATCTTCCATTTATTCTTGCCCAACAAACAACATTCCTTTTTATCAAATCAAATTCTATATGTTCTAAACCTTTCATTCCATTCTCTAATACACCTGTCTGCTCATAATACAAACGCCTAACATCTTGTGTGGTAAACATATTAGGTTCTGGAGGGAAGTCTTGCTCTGGGTGGTTATCATATTTTTCATATCCTAGCTCTTCAAAAAGTTCGTCTGCTGTTTTCTCCTTTTTCTCTTTTAAGTCTGCTATCTTAGAGCGTAATCTCCAAATATCATGGCTCATTTTTTCTGCTTCTTCTGATAAATAATCGCCTTTGCCTGAAATATATCTTTCATCAAAGATTTTTTCTTTCTCACTTAACTCTTGTTCTAATTTTTTAAGTTCTGTCACATGTATCACTCCTCTCTTAATTTTTTACCTTCTTTTAATTTATACATCTTTCTCCTCTTTTCTTGACTGTCTATTACATATATGTTATTATATTTTTGGAGATGTGATGAAATTGGTAGACATACCAGCTTACCAAGCTGGCGGATATTATCCATGCGGGTTCGAATCCCGTCATCTCCACTGAGCGCCTACTTTGTAGGTGTTCTGTTTTATTGTTTTGAAATAACTATTTTTCTCCTAGTAACTCTGGGTTATCGTATATAAAAGCAACTTCCATTCTATAACTGCCAAATCTCACATATCCACCATGATATGTATCTTCTCTTTTTAATCCTTTTATATGAATATCTAATCCCATTATTTTCTCCTATATTATGATTTTATTTTCTATAAATTCAACATCAATTATCTCTTCGCCGTATACTCCTGATTTCCATTGTTTTATGCTCACTTCCTCATCTTCAACATTAGCTATATCACTATAAAATAGTTGTACTTCTTTTATTCCTTTTTTTCTCATTATAGCTTTTAAAATTGTTTTTAATGTTTCTGCATCTACTTTATTTTTTCTTATTTTCATATTCTAATTTGCCCTCTTTCTAAATTTTTAAATATAGTCGCACATATTTTTGGTCTTGAATATAACATATCTTATATTCTGTTACTTTCGCGAATTTTACCAATCTATATTTGTATATATAATTTGCTGTCTCTCATCTTTTGAATATAACGTTGTTATTTTATGTTACATTCATTATTCTTTTATTTAAAAATATCGCATTTTTTTCATAACATTATTATTTTTTTCTTGTGTAATTCCTATATATCTTAACGTTATATTTTCACTGCTATGGTTAAATATATCCATAAGCATACCTATATTTTTTTCCGATTGTTCGTATAAAAACAAGCCAAACGTTTTTCGTAAAGTATGTGTCCCAACATTATATACTCCACAATCATTACAAGCAGTTCTTATTATTGTATAAGCTCTTTCTCTTGTTATAGCTTGATTTTTCCCCTTACGGGATTTAAATAAAAATTCATCTGGATCTTTTTCAGCTATATATTTTTCTAACTCTTTTTTTAGATGCGGATTCCAATCATATGTTTTTTGTTTTTTGGTTTTCTTTTCTCTTATTCCGTAATATTTGTTATAGCAATCTCTTACTCTAAACTTTAAGATATCTGAAATTCTTAGTCCTGTATATATACCGAAAAGGAATAATAATGCATCTCTATCGTTTTTTTCTTTTAAGTATGTATAAATCTCTTTTACCTTTTCTTGGCTCCTAATTGGCTCTACAATATTCATATATTTACCTCTTCTGTTTTTTCTTGTATAAGCCCTTTTTCACATTCTATATAATGTGGATCATCGAATTTAGGATTTTTTACTTTGTCAATTCTTCCATCTGTTGTTCTTACATATTCTCCTACTTCCAACATTTTATCTAGCTTTTTCATTTTTCTAGTTGCCTTTAATTCATCATCATCTAAATCAAACGCCATAACTTTTTATCCTCCTAATATTTTTCATCTTCAAATTCTTTTAGAACTTTGTTTAAACATTTTGAACATACTGCTATACAAAATGTCTTATTCTTTTTTGAAAGTGTTTTTGGTATCATTAGCAAACCACCTTTTTTATCTTCCCATTTTTTTTCTACTTTAATTTCACAACCACAATTGTCGCATACATAATACTCATATAGTTTTGTTTTAGGTGTATTAGATAAATGTCTTGCTATCCCGGCACTTTCAGAATATTTTATTTGCTTTTCTGGTTTTTCTCTTAAAATCAACTCATTAATTCTGTTTTTTATCATCAGCTTCCACCTCTTTTTTATTTGCATATAAATCCTCTTGAAAACTTTTAATGCAATAATTCAAGAATTTGTATGTGTCTTGTATTTGCACATATTTTCTTGACTTTAAAAATCTAAACATAAACCTTTGCCTAGTTAAATAGTTCAAACAAATCTTATATGGACTAAAATACAGCTCTTTAATTACCCAATATTGAATTTTTAATTCCAACAATTGCTCTTCCGTCATATACTCTAAAATTGTCGGCTCATCTATATAGAGTTCCAGTTTTTTCAATATTGCTACAATAGCCTTTTTATCCGCTTCTGCAATGTTTTTGAATTGTGAGCCCTTATTATATATAATATATATAAAATATAAGTTTAGTTTAGTAATAATGTTGCCCTCGGTCTTTACTGTTGCTTGTACTTCTGCATTGTCCTCTGCATATACTTTTGCACTTACTTCTGCTTGTCCCAAAATACCGTTTTTTTCTTCATAAAGCCTGATAATTGAATACTTCGGAGCTTTATTCTGATTACTGCCCTTTTTGTAAATTATGTACTTTTTCGTAATTAACTCATTTCGAGCTGTCTGTAGTTCTTTTAAAGTCAAACGAAGTTTACTCATGATTGTAGTATTAGCAGCAGTAAATTCATCTGCCCAGTCAGTTTTGTAGGCTATATGCAATAAAAAATTGTATATTGATATAGCCTTCGTTGACAATGGCCTGAAATCTACTAAAGAATAGAACGCATCGAGCTGTTTTTCATAATCTATTGTTGTGGTTTTCTGTTGTTCCTCAAACATTTTTTCTCCTCTCTTGACTTCTCTACTAAAAATTTGTATAATAAATAAGAATTTGTTTACAAATTCAGTTGATATGAGTTAGTATTTGATTCCAGTCGTTGCTAACTCTTTTATTTTTGCTCTAAATTCACTTATTGACTTGTAACTATTATTCTTACATTCATCTAATATTTTTAGTAAAAAAGCTTGTTTTCTATCAATTCTTTGATATTGTTCATTTATTAAATATTCTCTGTTGCCTAGATCTAATTTCATCATTTGACATTGACATTCTAAGTCAATCTTTTTCATTTTTCGCTTTTCTTTTAGTTTGTTAAATAACATCTCACTTTTCTCCTTATCTTAATAACAAATTCAATTTATTCATAATAAATTTATAAATACTGAATCCACTTGATTTATACACAACAATTTGTATCATCAATAAAAATAAAGTAAATCTTACTGCCTTCATTGAAAAATATAAAATAAAAAATAATATTTCAAATATACTGTACATCTGCATAGTCTCCTTTCTAAATAATTTGTCTTGCAATTTCTTTTAATACTTCTCTTCTGTCTTCTTCTGATAATCCTATTTCATATAGATAGACAGCTCTTTTATCTGCTAATTGTTTGGTTCCGGTCCCCTTCAACCTTGGAAACCCTTTACTATTAAAAATCTCTCTTGCTTTTTGCGGACTTACTCCTCTTATTTTTGAATATATAATTGGATTTATTGTATCTGGAGCATCCTTCCAATTCATAGTAACTTCTTGTCTTGCATTCATTTTCTTCCTCTCTTTCCATTACCTTGTTTTTCGTTTTATTTCGTTATATAATCAGTCTATCTTTTTACGAAAGGTGGTGTTTTTATGTCTAATGCTGAAATAGCTAAAGATATTCTCGTAGCATTGATTGGTAATCAACATACAACAATGTATGGTAGCGATACAGAGCTTGCAGAAAAAGTTGCAGAAAGCTACGAAATTATTTTTAACAAAATAAAAGAATTAAACAAATAATCTTTTAATTAATCCGCTTTACCTCCAATAAGCGGATTATTTATTGCATTTATTAATTCCAGTGCCATTTGGTTTGCTGATACACTTCCCTCTTGTATTAAATCTCTAATCTTTTTATTAATTATTTTTAATGTTTCTTCTTCCATATTCTCATCTCCCTTCTTCTTAGTATCGAGCCGTGGTTATTTTGTTGCATTTATGCAACTTCTATCATAAAAAAAATATTCTACTATTTCATTATCGCCTATATCTAGTTCATTTGCCAAAATCGTTGCTTCTTCAATTTTCATAGGTCTTTCATTTGCAATTTTTTGCCCTAGGACATATGGCGTACAAGGTATTTTTGGTGCTATAGCCTGTATAGTTTTTCCCTTTTCCACAATTCTTCCTCTTAATTTTGATGTATTAATCATTTTTTCATCTCCTTTTGGTTGCATTTTTGCAACTTCGATATCATTATACATTATATTTTTTTATTGTCAATACATTTTTGCAACTTTTTTTATATTTTCTGCAATAATTGTTGCAAAAGTTGTAAATTATGTTATAATATAGGCAATTAGGAGATTTTAAATATGAAAGAAATTATTTATGAAAAAGTTGGAGCTAGATTAAAATACGCTCGCGAATTAAGAGATATAAGCCTTGAAAAAGCTGGAGAGGCAGTCGGAGTACATAAAAGTACTGTTTTAAGATGGGAAAGAGGAAATACCGAAAAATTTAAAATTCCAGTATTAGAAACATTAGCAAATTTATATAATGTAAATCCCGCTTGGCTTATGGGATATGATGTTCCAATGGAAAAAACTCCACCTACAACACTCAAGAATGATTTTCGCTATGCAACTCAAAGTGGAATAAATACAGATGGCCTTGACAAAGATGAAATGGAAGAAATAAATAGGTTTGTTGAATTTATTAGAAATAAAAAGAAATCAAAAAACAAATAAAGGAATGATAATAATATGTCTACTTATAAAAGTGCAAGATGTCCACATTGTGGAAAATCCTTATATACATTAGTTCGTACAGGATTAGGAGATTACTCTCAGTATGTTGGCCTTCCTTATGAAAGATGCCCTCATTGTAAAAAAATATATTCAACCGGCAAAAAACTATATTCCAATATGAACTATAATGATCAAAAAAGAGTAAAAAAATGTTTTATTTTCAGTACAATATCTCATTTTTTTACATTATATCTTTTAATATCTATCATAGCAATAATATTATTATCCCTTTTTATAAATAATATGGAATATGCATTTATAGCAACTCTTATTTTAGCATTCCTTCCCTGCCTTGCATTTAGTATATTTGCAAGTAAAGCTGAATATGAAAGTATAAAAGATTATTCATTAGATGACTTTAATCTCGATAATGAATTAAGACAAATTGTTATAAATAATAATTCTGAAGATGAAGCTCTCATTGATTTACTAAATAGGTTGAAATAATTTAAAAATCTTAAAATTCAAAAGAACAATAATAAACACATGATTAACTATCTTTTATGCCAATGAAGTGACATATTAGTCTAATATATAAAAAAGGAAAATAGATGTTCAAACCAACCACGACTCGATACATTTATTTTCCCCATCATAGACACTCGAAAGTGACTACATTTGTATTATATACAAACTAAACTCCATTTTCAAGTGTTTAATAAAAAATATTTGAAAATGGAGGTTTATTATGCCTAAAAAATTTGGAAGAAAAGGAAACAAAGAAGGAAGTATTTATAATACTATTCAAAAAATTGATAGAAAAGAAAAAAGATTAAACTTTGTATGTAATACTTGTAAGAACTGCAATGATTGGTCTATCTGTAATAATAGATCTGGAACATACAAATGTAAAAAATGTACCGACTGTACTGCTTGTTTGAAAAAAGGAACATGTGATAGATTTTATTGTTATAACCGATACCCTGCTCAAATCACGCTTGACGATGGTTCTAGAACAACTGTATCTAATGCTAATAGTAGAGTGGAATCTATTGAACGAAAAAAAGAAGTTGAAGCTCAAATTCAAACAAAAACATATATAAAAAAGAATGGTATAACGATAATTGAAATCCTAAAAAAAATAGGAGATACCAAATTTGAGGCTGGCAAAATTATAAAAAACACCAAAGATAAAGACGAATATCACTATAAATATATTGAAAAGTGGGATGATTTTAAACAGCCAGTACAAAAAGTAACATATAATCAAGTCCAAAATTTTCTCAACTCGATTAGACATTTGTCACAAGGTGAAATAGATAAAATCATAGCAAAATTAAAAAACGGATTTATGCAATGTGTAATGGATAAAATTATTTCATATCCAGACAACCCTATGTTGCGAATTTATCCACCTGTATCTAATCAGCATAAGGAACCTGTACAAGCCTTTGAGGTTGATGAACAGCAAAAATTAATGGATTATTTACTTCATAATTCTTTAATAAAAAGTTCTAAATGTAATTATAATGAAACAACATTACGAAACCTATTTCTCTGTGCACTTCTTTCTGCTGCAAGAATTGGAGAATTAGGAGCCATAAATTTCAATACAGACATTGATTTAAAGAATAGAGGACTCATCATAAATAAAACTCTTTCGCGTGATGACGGAAAGATCGTCATGGGTACTTCCACAAAAACCGGTCGAAAAAAAACACAACAAGGTTTAATAGATGAAAGACATATACCATTTGATATTTTTGATAGTGACTTTATGTTTAAAATAATAACCAATCAAATAGAAAATGCCAAATTAAATCCAAACAACAAAAACAATTTATTATTTTGTCAACTTAACGGTAATTATATAGACACTCGTTGTATTAATAATATTTTTAAAAGGATTTGTAGAGAAGCTCAAATAAAAACAGAACTTATAAAAGGTTGCCATATACATATGTGTAGACATACTGCAACAACACGAATGCTTGAAGCAGGAATGGATCTACTTGTCATTGCAGCAATATTAGGACATTCAGATGATAGACAAATAAAAGAAACCTATGGGCATATTCTAGCTCGATATAGAAATAAACAACTTCAAGATTGTAGAAATTACTATAAAGAACAACATCTCCATTTTGATTATACCATTCCAAATGATTTAGTCTAGTCTTTATAAGTAATTACCTTAGCAATATTTGATGAATAGAGGAAGCTATCACGCCTCCTCTTATTTTAATGTAATTTATTTTTTTAATGCAATTATATTTTTAATTTTAATGCAGTTTTAATGCAAATATTGAAAAGCATAATAAAAAATAATAGAAAAAATTATAAAACAATAAAATACACAAATAAAAAAAGACTTTAATTTAAGCCTTTTTGTGAATTAATATAATTTAATACAAAATAATAAAATGCAAAAAATTGGAGCGGGTAATCATATATACTGGCTATTTTATTGCACAATTTCATATATATCTGCTATCAAATTGCATTAAAATTGCATTAAAAAATATTTTTTGCTTTTAGAATTAAGAGATACACTTACAGTTGCAACGCATTTTGTTACAAAAGACAATATCGTTTCCGACTACCCGCTCCATATTATCATATAAAAATTCTATTCATTTTGCATCATATCAAATTTTCTTTCATAATCCCTTGTGTCTGGATATGCCATATAAACCTGTGAACTGTTTCTTTTTAAGTATTCTATTATCTCATA
>ERZ773116.680-NODE-680-length-35953-cov-37.666332_pt1 | contig 35953 bp, 50 predicted proteins | sample MGYA00580563_ERZ773116 | MGnify/ENA primary metagenome ERZ773116 (study PRJEB29015, sample SAMEA2737864) | human gut metagenome | biome: human gut; feature: human-associated habitat; material: faeces | place: China | collected 2012 ... | reverse complement strand
TGACTGATGATGAATTCCTTTTCCAGCTTCAGACCAATGTTACTGAAAGATTTTATAACTATCTGAAAACAGGTACTCTCTCATTCACGGAAACTACTTTCCAGATGGCTCTGGCAATGGCCAAGGGCCGTGTAGAAAACAAATTTAAGCAGATGCACAGAAATGTGACTGGCGTTGTTGGATTTGTCAACATTCTGGATGTGTACGAATATATCGGCGCAGCTGATATCACTATTCAGAACCAGTTCGGTTTCCAGTATATGAAAGATTTCCTGGGATTTAACACAATCTTCCTGTTATCCGACAGTGAGATCCCAAGAGGAACAGTTATTGCTACACCTGTGGAGAACATCGTTCTTTACTATGTTGACCCGAATGAATCTGACTTTGCGAGAGCAGGTCTTGTATACACTGTATCCGGTGAAACAAATCTGATCGGATTTCATACGCAGGGCAACTACCACACAGCAGTGTCTGAAGCATTTGCGATCATGGGGCTTACCCTCTTTGCAGAGTATATTGACGCTATTGCTGTCGGAACTATCAATGCAACTCAGACACTTGGAACTCTGACTGTAAATTCTGCGGCAGGAAGTAAGAGCGGAGATACTAAAGTGACTGTTACTCCGACAAAAGCAAGCGCAGGAAATGCATATAAGTACAAAGTTGCATCTTCTGAGACTACTGTAGATTATGGCCAGAATGTGAAGAACTGGACTGCGTGGGATGGAGAAGCTGACATTACCGCAGCAACAGGGCAGGTGATCACAGTGGTTGAGTGTGACAGTACCTATAAGGCGTTGAGTGCCGGACATGCGACTGTAACAGCAAAATGATGATCGTGGGAGGTAACTGGCATGGCTTATGCAGATTATAAATTCTATACAGAATCATTCGGCAATGTCGTGCCAGAAACCGACTTTCCACGACTGGCAGAAAGAGCCAGTGATTTCGTGGACACAATGACATTTGACAGACTGGTGGATGGGCTGCCGGAAAATGAACGCGCACAGAAGCGCATCAAAAAGGCGGTCTGTTCATTGGCTGAATTAATGTATCAGATTGAGCTTGCTGAAAAAAATGCTACCAATGCCGCCGCTAGTGGAGCATCAACCACAATCGGGTCCGGTGGTAGCACTACAGGCATTGTAACGTCTGTATCTTCTGGCAGTGAATCCATTTCCTACGCCACGCCTCAACAGATTGGAGCAAGTGCAAAGGAATGGAGTGCAGTGTATGCCGCCGCTGGAGATATACAGAAAACAAATGATTTGCTCCTTAAAACAGCTTTACCGCTGTTGATGGGAGTTAGAACAGATGATGGAATACCAGTATTGTATGCAGGAGTGTAATTATGGAATTAAAAGAACTCACCAGTAAAGTAATAGAACTGTTGAAGATCGAAAGCCCAGAACAGATTCCAGATTCTTTGCTGGAAATTGTACTGAATGGAAAAACGGAATATTTCGACAAATTCTGTAATCTGGTAGAGGACTTGTCTATTGATTGGTTACAGAAGATCTTCCAGTATTACCTTGCCGATAGAAAAGTAAAGATGCAGGATTACACGCCTGTTTCACTGGCAAAATTTGTCGGAAAACTGGTACGGACAGAAAATGAACACACTGTATATGATTTATGTGCCGGAAGTGGTGCGTTGACTATTCAAAAATGGAATCTGAATAATGAATTGAAATTCGTATGTTATGAGTACGATAAAACGGTTATTCCGATTTTGCTTTTCAATTTGGCGGCAAGAAATATTGATGCAGTTGTTGTAAATGGCGATGCATTGCAGGATGAAGTCTTTGCAACTTATCTTGTAAAGAAAGGTGATAAATATTCTTCTGTAAAAAAGATAGAAAATTTTAAGCCAGAAAAGACAGATAGTTGTATTTCAAATCCACCATATAATATGAAGTGGAAGATACCGCCGTTTGCGCAGTTGCAACCTCGCTTTAATGACTGTGAGTTGCCGCCAGAAAGCAATGCAAATTATGCTTTTATTTTGACCGCATTAGATAACTGTAAGGAAAAAGTTTCAATGATTCTTCCGTGTGGGATATTAACTTCAGAACTAAAAAATGAAATAGAAATAAGAAAGTATCTTATTGAGAAGAATCTGATAGAATCAGTTATTTTGTGTCCAGATAAAATGTTTGAAGCTACTTCGATTGCAACTTGCCTTTTGACACTGAACAAGAAAAAAGAGACAACACATATTGCATTTTTAGATATGCGTAAAACTTGCGATGTAGAGCAAAGAGAACAAAATGGACAGTTTGGCGGGGCAAGTCACGAAAATAGAACGTACAAAAAAGCTGTTAATGTTTTTTCTGATGAACAGATGGAAAACGCCATTGATTCTATTATTAATCAGAAAAGCGTTGCCGAATTTTCAAAAAGCGTGCCTTTTCAAACTGTAGTAGAAAACAGATATACTCTTCTCCCAACACGATACCTTGAATTTAAAGAAGAGGATTTCGCGCACAGAGATTATGGAGAAATCATTGACGACTTAAACAGAGTTATCAATGAGAAAAATGGTCTCAAACTGACAATGAATGAAACACTTGCAAAATCAATCGGATTGTATGACATATTCCAGATGTTCAAGCAGTCGGAAGAAACAGCGGATTCCATGAATCAGATGCTTGCTTTTACCGGAAAGAAAATCGAAAAAGAAAACTTTATTTCCATGACGAAGAAAGCAGGAGAACTGAAATTTGAAAACGGAAGCAAGAATAACATATCAACTATATTACTTTCAATTTTGCAGATGTGGAAACAGCACATAATGTATCTGAACAATGAAGAAAACAGATATTTGATAGAATTGAGAGACGCACTTTTACCAGATTTAATGTCTGGAAAAATTGATTTGGGAGGTGATAAATAATGGAAGCATTATTTACAAATGTAACTCTGATTCTAGCAGTAATCAGTGTTTTGGCATTTTGCGTGTCTGTGATTACACAGGTGATTAAAAATGTTGGGTTCCTGTCGAAAATTCCGACAGATGCCTTGGTACTTGTACTGTCTATCGGAATTACTGTAGCTGCTTTTGTGGCATATATGCAGTATATCCATATGACAATCTTGTGGTATATGATTTTAGCAGCTATCATGGCCGGGTTTATTGTGGCGTTTATTTCCATGTTCGGATGGGAGAAGATTACGGAATTGTGGAAGCGAACGTCCAAGGTTGACGTGGATAAGCTGAAAAATAAATGATTAAGGAGAGGGTATCATGTACGAAAAAACGGTGACGATTTTTAATTATTACGAATCAGCCACAACAGGAGATGCGTACTGGTATCCTCATGTTTTATCCGGCGTTGACCTCATTACGGACAAGGGGGCAATCCTCAAAAAGTATGGGCCAGATGCAACAGACAACGCACAGTTACACGTACGCTATACCGCCCAGAATGGTGATATAACCATTACTGATAAAGATGGCAAGATTCTCCCATATGTACCGCCTAAAGAGTGGAAAAGGCAGATTAACAATGCCCTGGAGGATACTATTACATTCTCAGATGAATCGTTCTTCTGGCAGGGTGAGTGGACTGGTGGAATAGTAACCGATGGCGATTACCGAAATGGATTCTATCAGTACATGAACCAAAACAAAGACAATGTATTCAAAATCACCAGCGTGGGTGGACCGTACAGCCTGATTCCACACTTTGAAATATTAGGAAAGTAGGATGCAATATGGCGGATAAACCGATCGGCAAGGACGCAGAGGGATATGAGATTCTGACAGAAGCCATGAAAGCTCTGCTGAATCAGTATCCGGGGTTATATGAAAACGAAACAATCAAATATGAAGAACTGGGAACCGATAGCGGTATCTCGTTCTTTGCGGATACAGGAGCATTAATCTATTCAGAAAAAGAGGATGTATGTGGAACGATGCACCAGGTGTGCCAGTATCCGTTTATCGTGGTATATCGTACCGCATCTGAAAAGGAGCGCCAGAAGCTATCTGTTCAGAAGTTTCTGGACAACCTTGGAAAGTGGATTTGCCGGGAACCAGTCACAGTAGATGGCATTGAGACGCGCTTATCCGCGTTTCCAGAGCTTTCCAGAGGGCGAGTGATAAAACGCATCATTCGCGATAATTCCTACGGCACAGAGCCGCAGGAGAACGGCGTACAGGACTGGTTACTTCCAATCACAGTAAAATATGAATATGACTGGGAAAAATGGTGATTGCACCACTTAAATATAACAACTAACCGGCTATCAATTGGAGATAGTCGCTAACCTACACAGCCTTTTAAAAGTTATAGGCAGAAAGGACTTTTTTATGATTGAAAGAAAATATCTTGCACATTATCTTGATTCTTCTTTTGGGAGTTTAACTCCTACATATGTAAAAATCGGTAAAAACCTCGAAGAGTACAACGAGGAACTGAACCCGGACGTTGAAGTTACTAAAAACATTTGGGGAGAACAGTCCGTTCAGCATTCCGGTTATGAGGTGCAAGCAGACGTTGATCCGTATTATTACGAGAATTATGACGATGCACTTTCCAACAAAATCATGGAGCTGGCAAACACAAGGGCAACCGGAGACAAATGTAAAACCACAATGGTTGATGTGCTTCTGAAGCCAGGAGACAGTGATGCAGCGCCAATAGTTGTATGGGCTTATCGCGAGGATGTATTTGTTATTCCGAACAGTGTCGGCGGCGATACTTCCGGAATCCAGACACCATTTACAATTTATAAAGCAGGAAATCGAGTAAAAGGAACCTGGGATGTATCAAAGAAAACCTTTACAGTAAGCGATAGCGCGCTTTAATCGAATTTAGGAGGATATGGAAATGGCAGCAAAACAAATCAAAACCAATGTCAAGGCGGCTGAATATGAGTTTTTGGACGCTGACGGAAACATTCTTTTCACAATCCGCTTTAATCCGGATTTAGATATTGCCAGAAGATACAATAAGACAGTTGATTTCCTCAATAAAATGTTTTCCAGTATCGGACAGGATGAAAAGAGCGCGGATGTATTTTTTGATAAATGTGACGAACTGAGAAATGAACTGAACGAATTGTTTAATTGCGATATCGCAGCCCCGATTTTCTCGGTCATGAATCCGTTTACCCCATTGGAGAGCGGCAAGTTTTACATCGAAGAAATCATGGAGAAACTTGGTGATATCGTGGAAGCAGAGTTTGATACACGAGTTAAAAGGGTACAGAGCCGTCAAAACAAATATACGGCAAAGTACCATAAATAATGAACCCGTGGGAGCTTCCAACCTCAATTGATGTTGATGGAATCGCATATGCAATAAGAACGGATTTCCGGGTCGTATTGGACGTATTAACGGCCATGAACGATCCGGATTTGTTTTTGCCAGATTTCTCTGAACAGGAAAAGTCATTTGTGAGAATGGATACCATCTTGAAGATTATAGTGGAGGACTATGATGATCTTCCACCGGATAAATGGGATGAAGCATGTGAGGCTGTAATTGATTTTATTGATTGTGGCATGGAAGACGATGGAAAACGTAAGCCACACACAATGGACTGGCAGCAGGACGCACAGATCATTATTCCGGCAATAAACAGAGTGCAAGGGACTGAGATCCGGGCACTTCCGTATTTGCATTGGTGGACTTTTCTAGGGGCCTATATGGAAATTGGTGAATGTCTTTTCGCGCAAGTAGTGAATATTAGGCAAAAAAAGCAGAAACATCAGAAGTTGGAAAAGTGGGAAAACGATTTTTACAACCAGAACAAAGATATTATTGATCTAAAAAAGAAGATAAGTGAAGAACAGAAGATTGAAATGGAAAATCTTGAAAAATGGCTGTAGGAGGTGATTTTGCATGGCTGATGGAAGTGTAATAATTGATACCAAAATAGACGCAAGCGGCGTCGAAAAAGGTACTGATGATATAGTGAAATCCCTGGAAAGTATTTTGGGGTATATGCAAAATATCTCTTCCAGTATAAATAAAATCGTAAGCAGCTTAACCGGTGGCTCGAATACAGCGAGCAATGCGGTATCTAATCTAACTGATAACCTTGAAGCCACTGCAGAAGCTGGGAAACGTGCGGTAAAAGCTGTTAGTAAATTTGATCCAAGTGATGTATCTGGGCTTACAATTCACAGATGGAACGATGATAGTAACCTGATCGGAGATACCAGCGAGATTTCAGAAGAGCAAAGACGAGAACTTACTGAAAATGCCAAAGCTACTAGAGAATCAGCACAAGAAGCGGCTGACGCGTTTAATGGTGAAAAAGAAAAAGTAAATGAATTGTATGATTCTATCAAAAAGTTAAAAGCTGAATTGAAGTCTCTTGAAAAATCCGGGAAATGGTGGGGAGATGATGAGTACGACGAAGCCGCTATTAAGCTGAATGAACTCAATAAGCAGGCACAGGAATATAAGAAAATAACTCTCTCACCAGAAGTGGACAACGCAGCGGACTCTGTGAGCAGGCTCGGCCAAAAGGTTGATAGTCTCTCAAAAAAACTAATGAATGCCGGAATTTCCGGATTAAAAAACAAAATCAAAAGTATAGGAAAGACTATTGACGGACTGGTATCTAAGCTTTTAAAACTTACATCAAGCACAATCATAGGCGGCTTGCAGAGAATTTCCAGTGGTATATTTGGAATTCATAAATCAGCAAATAAAAGCACACTGTCGTTAAAAAATCTATTGAAATATGCATTTGGGATCCGTTCATTGTTTGTTCTGTTCAACAAATTACGTAATGCGATTGTAGCCGGTTTTCAGAATCTTGCCAAGTATGATTTAGCAACGCAGACCGGAGATGTAAACAATAGTATTTCTTCTCTAATGTCCGCACTGACACGATTAAAGAATAGCTTTGCGACAGCATTCGCGCCGATTCTGACAACTGTTGCACCGATTCTTGTTATGTTTATAAATCTCATATCAGAAGCTGTAACGCGTGTAGGTATGTTGGTTGCAGCCTTAACAGGAAAAGATACGTTTACCAAAGCAATAGGCGTACAAGAGAATTATGCAGCCAGTCTGGATAAAAGCTCTAAAAGCGCAAATAAAGCCAAGAAAGCCACAAAGGGTTATCTTTCTTCATTAGATGAAATTAGCCGGTACGATGATGGGAAATCAGACAGTGAAGCAGGATCCGGAGGAGGCGGGTATACTGCTCCTTCAGCCAGCGAAATGTTTGAGACTGTTCCGATTGAAAGCTCTATCAAAGATATTGCCGATAAGATAAAAAGATATATACAAAGCCAAGATTGGGAAGGTCTTGGCTCGTACATGGCTGATGGTATCAACACAGGACTTGAAAAAGTATATGACGTAATCAACTGGGATAACGTAGGACCTAAAATAGAGCCTTTTATAACCGGATTCACAACAACCTTTAATAGTTTAGTTGATAATATAAATTGGGAATTAATGGGACAGACTGTTGGAACCGGAATAAATACCATTGTAAAAGCTTTACGCTTGGCAATCACAGGAATTGACTGGTATAACCTTGGAAAGAAATTTGCAAAAGGAATTAAGGGAATTGTCAAAACAGTTAACTGGAAAGAACTTGGGCAGTTGATTGGAGATAAATTCATGATTTCGTGGAGAATATTTAGCGGATTCGTGAAAAATCTACCTTATGCAAGCATAGGGAATGCTGTGGCTACAGCATTAAACGGCGTATTTTCCACGATTTCTTTTTCAGAGATTGGAAATTCATTAGCCACTGCAATGAATGGGGCTTTTACTGCTCTTTACAACTTCGCTACTACTTTTGATTGGACACAAATGGTTGATAATATTGCCGGCGGAATCAATGAGTTTATTTCAACTTTTGACTGGAAAGGTAATGGAGAAAAATTAGAGGTATTTCTTGATAATCTGTGTGATGCAATTGTTGATTTTGTAGAAACAACAGACTGGGAAGCTGTTGGAAAAGGAATTGGAACGTTTCTTTCTCAGATTGATTGGCTTGGCCATTTAAAACAAGTCACTACAGCAATTGTTAAAGCCTTGAAGGATTTGTTTGATGGGCTTGAAACAAGTGGAACTGCTGGAAAAATCGCTTCATTTCTCGGAAAAGCATTTCTTGCTGTAAAAATTGCTAATATTACAGGAATCAGCACACTTGTATCATTATTAATCGGGCATATTGGAACGAAGATCGCCGAAAGCAAAAACGCAGAATTGATTGCCAGTAAACTATCGGAGGTAATTGGAAAAGGAACGGAACAGGCAACAGGAGCTTTAGAGGGGCTTGGAAATGCCGCTGAGACATCTGGTGGTAAGCTTGGAGGATTCTGGAGTGCAGCACTAAATGTAGGAGCTACCGCATTTGTTGTTCAACAGTTTAAAGATGTAAAAACTGCTATGGATTTTGAAGAATCTACAGCAGATGCCTTCAATGATTTTGAAGTTGTTCGCAAAGCTCTGAAATTGCTCGAAGACCAAAGTGTTATATCTGGTGATAAATTAATAGGCCTTGGCGGTGATCTTGGCTCTGTTAAAGATAATACATTTGATTTTGACCAGCAATTCCAAACAGTTATAACAACTCTTAAAAATGCCGGCGTATCATCCGATACATTTAAAACAGCATTGAAAACAGCGCTTGAAGAGAGCAATGTTAGTACAAATGAAAACATCAAGAAAATTAATGAATATCTTGGAAATATGGACAATAAATTCATTAATTCTAAAAAAAACGCTGAAAGCAAAATGAGCGGCATGTCAACAGCTGTGGGCACTGCAATGTCAAGTGTTCAATCTGCTACAGAAAAAGCTATGTCTGCTGCGGAAAAATCTGTATCAGATTCTACTAGCAATATCAATACCGATACTACTACGAACTGGGGAAACTCAGCAGAAGAAGTGGATAAAAACCTTGACCGAATGAAGCAACATGCAAATCTGAAGCTTGGAGAAATGCACAAGACAGTAGAAAGCCATTTTTCAAGCCAGTATAATACCATGACAAAAAAATGGGAACGCGCGCAAGAACGTATTGAGCAGATTGTTTCGGAAATGATTAAAAATATAAACACAAGCCTTGAAGGTTTTTGCAAAGATATAAGCTCCGTTGGGAAAAGAATAGGAAATAATTTATTATCTGGGATTTCAAACGGAGTCAGAGGAATAACTAATATTCTGAATGACGTTATCGGAAAAGTAAATAGCATGGTTGGAAATATCAATAATGCAATATCTGGAATTGAAAGAGGATTCACTTTTTCATATAATGTTCAGCTTCCTAATGGCGGGCGCAGATGGGGGAATTATTCTATGAGGCTTCCAAGGGTGAGTACAGTTCCATACTTAGCAAGCGGCGCAGTAATCCCGCCAAGATCAGAGTTCCTTGCAGTGCTTGGAGATCAGAAGAATGGGCGCAACTTAGAGACACCGGAAGACCTGTTAAGACAGATCGTGAGAGAGGAAACCGGCGGAAATCAGAGTAGTGGAGGAAATTACAGATTCACAGCGCAGTTGAACCGAAGAACAATATTTGATGAGATGATTGACGAAGCAAAGTTAAGGCGTGATGCAAGCGGCACAAATCCGTTTGAATTGGCATAGGGGGAGGGAGAGAATGTGGCATTTTCAATAAGTAAATCAATAACTGATAGATACAAGATAAATGGACTTCTCATCCCTCAGCCAGATGAGGACATGCAGTGTAACTTTGAGACCACATATTCAGAGGGAAGTAATCGAACTCAAAAAGGAGTTGCACTAATAACTCCGCTTTTTACAGTTATGCAATATAGCTATAAAGCCACTAATGTGCCGGTTGATGAGAAATCAACTAATCTGGTAAACGCAATCATAAAAGGAAAACCATTTATTTTGCATCATTGGCTGGCACATAAAAACGAATGGCGATCAGAAAAATTTTATGTTGGAAAAATGCAATACAATATAAAACGTGTTGGAGAGTATTACTCGGAAATATCGTTTAACATGCAGGGGGTGAATCCGCTTGATTAATGCATCAAATACTTTCAAAGAAAAATTGCAGGATGGTGAGCAAGTAATTGAAATCGTGGAGATCACCTTTGCCGACGGAACGACAAAGACACTTGAAAACGAGATTATGAACGGCAACAATGACTTTTCCGATTGTGCGGAGAGTAGCAGCTTCCCAGTCGGCGCTACAGTATGCAAAACGATGAAGCTTGAATTGGATAATACAGAGGATCAGTGGAAAGATTATAACTTCTACCAGGCAAAGGTTCATGCCTATTTGAAACTCCAGACTTCCGTTGCAGAACCAGCCAGTGAATCAATTTGGATGGATGATTTTTATGAACCGATTTTAGACACTGATGGAAACAGCATAGTCCTGTCCAGGGCCGCGTCAGAAGACCGATACGAGACAATTGATAAGGGCGTCTATATAATTACCACGCCAGAACAATACGGTGAAATATTGAGCTTTACGGCGCTTGATGATATGTACAAGACAAACACAAAATATTATAGCGCTCTGACACTTCCGCAGACGATTATGGCTCTGGTGAGAGATGCATGTGAAAGCTTAGTAATTCCTATGGGATTTTCCTCTATGACGCATGGAAATGTAATCGTCACCGCACTCCCAGATAATATGACATTCCGTCAATTGATCGGATGGGCGGCAATGTTGGAGACAGCAAACGCCAGAATTGACAATAGAGGCTATTTACAGTTTATAAAATGGAATTTTGGAGCTGTCGAAAACGGATCCTTAGTTCCGTTTAAATTAGAGGATTACGTGAGTAGTCCTACACTTTCCAGTGATGATATTGTAATTACTGGTATCAGAGTAAAAAACAAAGAATCGGAATCCCTGTTTGGAACTGCTGGATATGTGTTGGAGTTAGAAAACAATCTTCTGTCTGACAGTGGCCTTGGAACTGTAGCGGCATGGATTGGTGGTAATCTGGTCGGGGCCAGATTCCGAAATCTGCAAGGGGATCTGATTTATAATCCTCTGTTAGAATTTGGTGATATGTCACGCAGTTTTGATCGAAACGGCAATGGATATCTTACACCAATCACTGATGTATCATCTCCGTTAAATGGCATTACCACTGTAAAAACGCAGGCAGATGATCCCATCCGAAATAGCAGCACATATATGTCGGAAGCTACAAAAGCACTGGTAGAAGCTAGACAACTTGTTAAGGATGAACGCACAGAGCGCGAAAAAGCCGTTGAAAGGCTTAATAATACGCTTAAAACTTCTGGTGGTTTATACATGACTGTAGAGCCACAGGATGATGGTAGCAATATCTATTATGCGCACAATAAGCCTACACTGGAAGAATCTGATATTGTATGGAAGTTTACGGCAGAAGCAATCGGCATTTCCATGGATGGAGGAAAGACATATCCTTATGGATTAAATATTAATGGAGAGCTTATTGCAAGGCTTCTGTATGCAGAGGGAATCAATGCAAGTTATATTAATGCCGGCGCGTTAATCGTTCGGGACACAAACGGAAAGATTATTTTCTCAGCCGATATTGATAATAACCAGATTGTAATTGACGGCGCATCCGTGCGAATCGGTGCATCACCTTTGGACGGACTGTTAAACAGTATGCAAGGTCAGATTGACGGAAATATCAATACCTGGACCGGGACTCCTGCACCTACACTTAGCAATTACCCGGCAAACGAGTGGCTAACTGATACAGAAATGAGTAAGCATGTAGGTGATCTGTATTATGATGGAGACAGCCATGCTTACAGATTCCGCAATGATGGAAAAGGGTATTACTGGGAAAGATTAAAAGACACGGACGTAACAAAAGCATTACAGGATTCCGAGGATGCTTTAGCGGCAGCTAAATCCGCGCAGGAAGCAGCTGCTCTTGCAAAGAATATGACATTGCAGTTGAGCAACGAATACCAGGGCATTTCTGTTGATTCTGATGGAAATTACGGAACATTTCCCGGCAATGTGAGTACGCAGGCAGTCGTGATGTACGGAACGCAGGATATTACATCTGATTGTAAATTTACAATTATCAAATCAGATAGCGTAACAGGGTCCTGGAATAATGCGACCAAGACATACACAGTAACAGCATTATCCACTGACGATGGATGGGTAGACATCAAAGCAACATATATCAGTGTTTTATCAGTAGTTAAAAGATTTTCGCTGGCTAAAATTTATGCTGGGAAAAATGGTACAAATGGTGTTGACGGTCTCCAGGGACCAAAAGGAGACCAAGGCATACCGGGACCACAAGGAGAACAAGGTATTCAAGGCCCACAAGGACCGAGAGGAGAACAAGGAATTCCTGGAACTCCCGGGGAGGATGGTAAAACGCCGTATTTGCATATTAAATATGCTCCGGTAGAAAATCCAACATATGGACAGATGACAAAGACACCAGATATTTATATTGGTACTTACACAGATTATTTACAGGATGACAGCACGGATCCAGCTGCCTATACCTGGGCGAAATTTCGCGGGGATGATGGACAGCCCGGAAAGAATGGATATACCTGGATTAAATACGCTTCTATGCCAAACGGCGAAGATATGTCAGATAACCCAGATACTGTTCCATGGATTGATACAGATGGGAATACAATATGTGATACTGTAGGAAATCCAATCTATCTGGAGCCAGAATATGTTGCGTATATCGGAATTGCAAATAATAAGGAAACGCCAACGGAAAGTGATGATCCGGCTGATTATACATGGACCCGATACAAAGGCGCTGATGGGGAAAACGGTTCTGATGGCAAGGATGGAGCAGACGGAAAAGATGGAAAAACAAGTTATACACACATTGCCTATGCGAATTCTGCGGATGGAAAAACAGATTTCTCTGTGTCGGACAGTAATCGTGAGTATATCGGTATGTATGCGGATTTTACCGAGCAAGATAGTACTAATCCAGATGATTACGCGTGGACACTTGTAAAAGGCGCGAATGGCGCACAAGGTATCCCTGGAAAAGCAGGTGCGGACGGAAAGACGCCATATTTCCATATAGCTTATGCGAATAGTGCTGACGGAAAAACTGGCTTTGATGTAGTTGTCAGTGCCGGAAAGCAGTATATTGGCCAATATACTGATTACGACACGCCGGATGATTCCATTGACCCGACAAAATATAGCTGGACGAAGATAAAAGGTGAACAGGGTGATAAAGGAGAACAAGGTGTACCTGGCAGGACATATTTTATCGAGCTTTCATCTAATATCCTAAAACGAGGTCAGAATGACAAGGTTGTACCAAGTACAATTACGGCAAAAGCTTATTATCGAGATGGTGACAGTGCTACAAGAACGGCATATTCCGGTAGATGGTATGTGCAGACTTCCATGGATGGCTCTACATTTACAAACGTATTGGTTTCAACTGTAAATGAGCCGAGTAAAAGTTATACTGTTAGCTCACTGGATAGAAGCATTGTGTCTGTTAGATTTATCCTGTATGCAGCAGATGGAACTACAAATCAGCTGGATATGCAATCTGTCCCTGTGGTGATAGATGTGGACGCACTTACCCATGAAGAGATATTTAATCTTCTTACAAATAATGGTTCCGTGAAAGGAGTTTATAAAGAGGGCAACCAGTTATATTTTTCGTTCACCTATGCAAAAGGCGGAACATTGAAGCTTGGCGGTCCGAATAATGGATATGGCACCTTTGAGGTGTATGACGCGAATGGAAATATAATAACTCAAATAGATAACTCGGTTGGGTTTAAAAACTTCAAGGGAAAAGAGTGGTTCCAAATAAATGAGTCTGTAGCTACAGCTGGTTACGATTCCTCCCTTGTTCATGGACTTCTTGATTTATCCGCGCAATACTCTGATGGGTATTGGACTGTTTTGGAGAGCAAACAAGCTGGTCTTCTTTTAAAAACAGTATCTAGGATGAAAGTTGAGACAACCGGAAGCAGTTCTCTGACTCTCAATGTGCCAGAAATGCCTAAGCTTATAACCGGTAGTAACTTGGGGAAAAATAATAATGGAGATGTCGGAACAATTGCGTCATCCTCTATGCATTATAAAGTACTCGGGAAAACCGTAAAAGAAGACGAACTGGAAGACCTATATAGAGTCAAGGTAATCTGGGCGAAATACAAAGATGGATATCTTATGGAACAAGACGAACGGTGCGGTAAAGAAATGCCAATGTTTATCGCGGAGGATATTGACCGAAGATTTCCAATCGCTGTCGATCATAACGAAAAAGGACATGCTGAAAACTGGAACTATCGTATTATGATTCCCTGCATGTTCGCAATGCTAAAAAACGAGCATGAAAAAGTTAAAAATCTGCAATCCGAGCTTGATTCCGTGAAAGCGGAATTGAATGAATTAAAGCAACTTATCAAACAACATATTTCAATGGAGGTATAAGACTATGGCAAATAACACATGGAGTAATTACACAGAAAAAACAGCAACACCGGTAGATACAGATGAAGTAATGGCTCGTGATTCCACAGACGGAAAAAACAAAAGACTTCTTTTTGGCACTTTCTGGAAGTGGGTAGCTAAGAAATTAAACGAGGCTACCATTCCGGAATTGCAGACCAATAACAAGACAGTTATCGGGGCGATTAACAAATTAAATAGTGAGAGCTTCAATAATGGGTATAATTTAAATTTAACAGACTGGAATAGCATTTCGGCTCCAGGTATATATTCGGGAAATGGAAGTGATGCCAAAAATTCTCCGAGTTATTCAGAAGGGATATGGATTAACGCAATCGCTTTTGCTTCAAATGGAAATAAGAATTACATAACTATAATTGCATTTTATGGATTACATATATCCGTTAAAACTAAGGCTAAGGAAACATGGAGCGGATGGGAATTGCTTGTTTAAAATGATAATTTTATCCGATTCTTTTGCAAGAGACCCAAACACCACTTGATTTATATACTATGGTAATTTGTGTAGAATTGGCACAAAGTAAACAGGCGTCAGAACCTCCGCTACTTGGTAAAAATATTCCAAAAGACCATGATGGAATTTTTTCACCTGTACTACCCACATCAATACCAGTGCTACCTATTGATATTAATTTAGCTTTATTTCCATCCGGTAATTGTGTAATGCTTTCTGTCTTTCGTGATAATGAGTCACTATTTTGTTTGCTGGAGCTTATGGGAAAAAAGTAGCTTCTTTACCATAATACCGATTATACATGTGGCAAGGAGGTGGTGTCATTATGACAGAGAATTTAATCATGGTAGGTATATTGTGTAAAAATGTGGGGCTGAAATTCACAATTGCTCGTCGTATCATGTACTTATCAATATGAAAGGAATGATATAATGAGCAAATTACAGGAATTTTTAAACCTTGGTGATTATTACGCATCCAACGGCGGGTACCTTGAAAAGAAAAGTAATGCCTATCTGGATGATTTTAAAAAGAATGCAGGATATAACAATTACACTAAATTTGCAAGAGATGTAAATAACTGGGGGCAGCCAGGATGCCAGAAGCAGCCGTGGTGTGCAGAGTACCAGTTTTGGAAATTGGTAAAAGTTCTCGGAATCACCAAAGCATTAAAGATCATGGGCGGAGGTTTTTACAATTGCGTATCAATCACTAATCATGCTAAAACAAACGGAACTTGGCACAGCAAGCCAAAAGTCGGAGCACTTGTAATCTTCCGCAATGGCTCCCATGTTGGAAGTGTGCAGAGTTTTGATAGCTCGAGAATCTATACAAATGAAGGAAATACTTCTAGTGCAGCTGGAGTAGTAGCAAATGGCGGTGCAGTCCGAAATAAGTCCTATTTAATCAGTGATTCTTCCATTGATGGATATGTTTGGATTGACTGGGGGTCTTACGAAGAGACAGCCACATGGAAAAAGACTGGAACCAGAGTGGCAACAGTGAATGATTTGTATGTCCGCGAGACACCGAATGGTTACGTTATGGGTTCAATCAATAAAGGAACCGTTGTTGAAATTGACGGAAAGACAAGCGGAAAGTGGACACATGTAAAAGTTTCCGGTATCGGCATTGGCTGGATCTGGACTGGATACCTGGAAAAGGAGGGTGGCTCCACATCCGCTACCATTACAGGAAAACAGGATAAGACACAGGTGCTTTTCAAGGGGAATGTAACCGCCACTGTGCTTAATGTGCGTACCTGGGCTGGAACTGAGTACCCGAACATCAAAAAATACCCAACTCTTAACCAGGGCAACGAAGTAGAAGTTATGAATTATACACAGAAAGATAAAAACGGCAGCAAATGGTATTATATTCGTATTGCAGGAAAGTATTATGGCTTTGTATCTGCAAAATATATTAAGAAACAGTAAAAAATATCCCGGGGTTAATTCCCCGGGACTTTCTTTTTATAATTACTGATAACATCAATGATCCAGTTCGTCAGCTCATAGAAGATATCATTGATTATTCTTCTGGATTTTTGGGAAAATGTCTAGCTGGAAACCAATCTCGTTGCCTTTCCCATAAGCGTTTTTAGTATCTTTTGAGTAGGCAACCTTTTCAATCAAACTCTTAAGCATTTTATTCTTCGATTCCGTGTCAAGGCTCCAATAGTTATCAAGTAGCTCTTCACAACGCGGGATAAAATCTGATTGTTGTTTTATAATGTTTTCGTCGTGTTTGATTTCTTCTTTTAATTTTTCTATAGTATCGGAGCAAGACTGGATAGATGCGGATATTGTTTTGGCACGTTCAAGGAAAACCTCAGTGGTATAGATACCCTGTTCGAGTAGGTCATATTGTTTTGCTTTTTGGGCGTTTAAGCTTTCCAGCTCGTTTTCTTTTTCATGTATGAGATTTTGTTTAGAAATTATTGTTAAATCAATAGCCTGTGAAGATGCATTAATATCATTGTTTAACTTATATTCCTCCACAATCTCCCTAATTCCATCAATCACAGATTTTTCAACCAGAGACAATTTGCTACTTACTGTGGGGCAAGACGTATATGGACACATGAGGGTATCTTCCTGTCCGCGCTTTTGATAAGGACGGCGAACCATGGCACGACCGCATTTGCTGCAATAGACAATTCCGGCAAGTGGATTACGAATCGAGTTTGCTATACTAACTGGGCGAGGCGGATTCTTTTTCCGAATTTCCTGGACAGAATTATACAGATCCTCCGATATAATAGCCGGATGTAATCCATCACAAATAAGAGTATCTTTTGATCGAGGACGCGCCTTAATTACTTGACCATTCTGTATAGTCTTCACTGTTTTTCGACCATTCCATCGGATTTTCCCGATGTATACCGGATTTGTTAGGATCCCCTGTATACTGGCAGGAGTCCAGTCATCGCCCAATGCAGATTCAATTCCCATTTCGTTTAATTTCCGTACAATCTTTGCAACTCCAATTTGTTCGCAGCCATCACCGGCATACCAGGTGTAGATCATTTTTACAATCTCAGCTTGAGTCGGAACAGGTCGGAGAGTATAGCCTTTTTCTTTTTCGAGCTTAACTCTTTCGTATCCGTAAGGTGGTTTGTTGCCACAGTATTTCCCTTCTTTTACTGATGAAATCCTTCCGGCGTTCAGTCGGCGCTTGATGGTTTTGTATTCTCGGCGGCTCATAAAAAGTCCGAATTCGAAGTACTCTTCATCAAATTCATTGTTCGGGTCGTATATTTTTGTGGGGGTAATAATTTTCGTGTCAGAATACTGGAAAGCCCTTGATACAACGCCTTGGTCGATGGTGTCACCTCTGGCAAGACGCTCTACTTCGACAACCAAAACACCATCCCAAATGCCGGATTCTACTTCGCGGAGAAGTTGCTGCATGACAGGGCGGTCGGCAATAGTTTCGCCAGATACCACTTCGCGGTAAATAGCGCCCACAATGTACTCTTTTTTCTTTGCGAGATCTAACAGGATCCGTTCATGTCTGGCGAGTGTTTCGCCCTCTCCATGTGCTTCAGCTTCCCGATCGGCTCTGGATTTCCTTAGATAGATGCATACTGATTCATTCATTTTATCATTCTCCTTTTTTTACTTGTGCGATAATCCAGGAGATGATATAATTATGGTGTAGGTAAGATTTTCTCCGAGATTATCTTATTTATTAAACCGGTTCCTGTTGGTCGCAGGAGTCGGTTTTTTGTGTAAAAATATAATAACATGTAACAAAACATAAGTAAATATAAAAGCTTTCAGCAAAAATCCATCTATCTTTTTCCTAACTGCAATAGTATAATATAATCAAAACAAAGGGAGGAAAGTTAACATGAAAAAGATAAGAAAATGTTTACTATTAATTATGCTTCTGGCTGTAATCAGCGTAGCAGCTCCTGTATATGCATCCAGGATCAATGTATCAATGGGAACTACAGAAGAGGGGGATTTTGTAACAAACAATGACATCATGGAGTATAGTGGAAGAGTTGTCGCGAGAAACATGTATATTGGGGATAATGCCACTTATACATTTTACGGTGATTTAACTGTTAAGGGCAATTTGTATATTTTCGGAAGTTTTTATAATTACGGAACAATTAATGTATCTGGTAATGTTTATTGCCGTAACTATTACAATAACAATGTTCTGGAAAAAAGAGCATCACATATGGTTGATGGACAAGTTGTATATTATCCAAGAGGAAATTTTTATAATAAAGGAATTGTTCATTCTAAAAGTGTCGAGGTTGCTGATCTGTACGATGTAAAAGTTCCAGTACCTACTGTAAGCGGATGCACAATCGGGCAGCATGAGCCGGGACCAGCTGCAACATGTACCACGCCACAGAAATGTACGGAATGTGGGAAAGTTCTGACAGCCGCACTAGGACATAAGCCAGGAATAAAAGCAACATGTACAAAACCTCAAAAGTGTACGGTGTGTGGAGCTATTCTTGTTAAGAGCGGAGATCACACTCCTGGAACAGAAGCAACCTGTACAGAATCACAGAAATGCATTGAATGTGGACAGGTCTTAGCGCAAGCATTAGGGCATAAATGGAGTGATTGGGAAACTGAAAAAACAGCAACCATAATGTCCAGATCAGAGATGGCTAGATATTGTTTGAGGTGCGGATCACGAGATGTTAAGTACGGAGATATTTTATCACCAACAGGAAGTGCTAATTATAAAAGTGTTATTCTGCAAAAAGGAAAAAGCACAGCTGCAGTAAAAATTACTGGTATGGCAAAAGGAGATTATTTAAAATCGGTTATTCCTAAAAATAAAAAGCTCGTAAAAATCAGCAACATCAAACAGGATGGAACATTTAAAATAACAGCTCTGAAGAAAACAGGAAAGACTACTCTTACAGCAACACTAGCAAGCGGATTTACTGTAAATATTAATCTTACCGTACAGAGCAAGGCGGTAAAAACTACTAAATTGATGGTAAATAAAACAGTGATTAATCTGGTAAAAGGAAAAAGTTTTACTTTAAAGGCAAGTAAGACTCCATTTAATGCAGCTGATAAGATTAGTTTCAAATCATCTAATAAAAAGATTGCAACTGTAAATAAAAAAGGCAAAGTAGTTGCTAAAAAGAAAGGAACGGCTTACATCACTGTAAAAGCTGGGAAAATCAGTAAAAAAGTAAAAGTCGTTGTAAAAAATAAATCTTATAACAATAGTGATTTTATATCTTAAAAAAAATGGAACTGGGGACTTAACTCCTCAGTTCTTTTTTTTGTTGGGAAATGTAGAATTTTCTCGATTTTCGTCAAATACAGCATTAATGTAAGAAAATTTGTGCAAGATTGAGATATTGTATGATTGTTATATTTAGAGTATAATATAAACTAATTTTGGAGGGATTTTATGAAAGGAATAAAAAAGCTGGTTATATTTTTTCTGTTTGGGATAATGCTCACATTTTCTGTACGCGCGCCACTGCGCGAGAGCATTGATCCGACAGATTCTGAAGTGATTATTAAGACAAGTGCCAATAATCAATACGTAATACATAATTATACACAGGAGACCATATCTGAAGAAGAAAAGCAGCCATTTGTTGTGAAGAAAAGCAACAATATTTCTGCGGAATGCAAATGTCATTTCTTTTTTAATCGTTCAAGGCAAAAGGAGGGCGTACTGTTCAAGCAGAGGGCGAGAAGTATGATCCAGTCCGTTCTATATCACTGAGAAGAGGGTATAATGGAATAAAAGAGAACAAATGTTCTTGCTTGCGTGATATTGGAGGGACGGAAAATGGATTACAAAAAGGAAATTATTGAGATATTAGAAAAAGCAGATCACGACCAATTATATATAATATTCAGATTTATAATATCATTTCTAGGACTGAAATAAAAATAGGGGCAGGAGTTATTTCCTGTCCCCATCTTTTTACTCTTCTTTCTTATCTGCCAAAGCATTGGCAAGTTTTTGGAGAGTTTCCCACTCTGATTCATTTAGATTAGCAAGTATTTCTACTAATCGTATCTTGAAACTATCTGCTTCTCCATTCAGAACCGAACCAACGAAATCCACAATCTCAGATTTTCTTTTATTCTGAATGAACATTTCGCCTGTTCCCTCAGTCAACCATTCATAATTGACTTTGAACTCTCGGCAAATGTCTTTGATGGTTCGCTCTGATGGAATTTTGTTCCCCATTTCTATCTGAGCAACAAAGTTTCTACTTATATCCAATCTATCAGCGAATTTCTGCTGCGTCAGTGAAAGAGTTTCCCGAAGTTCCTTGAATCTGTCTTTCAATTTCCTCACCTCCATGCAATTATACTATCACAAAAAGTTTACAAAGTCAACAAAAATATACTTGACATTGTTTACTTAATGTGCTATTGTATGTTTACAAGGTAAACAAAACCTTGAGCGTTTACCACAATCTGATAGAAATAGATAAAAAGAAACTGCTAGGGGTCTCGTCCCTAACAGCTCTTTACCAAATTTGTTTACCCTATGTACTTTGCAGGCTAACACCGTATCTGACGAGACCAAATGCTTCTTGAAGTACCTTGTCACTTTCGCAGTCTTGGTTCTGCAACATGCCTAATCGCTGACAAAACAATCAGAGCCGTCTTTGACCTGTTTTGACTGTCGAGGTATCAGTATGGACGGATTAAAAGTAAAGGGAACAGGCAGGCTAAACATTGCTTTCAATACAGAACACAACCTTTCCTTGCCATTAGGCATTAACTAGGATAACACAAATAAGTGGTAAACGCAACTAAAAATAAGTAGGAGGTGATTTTTTTTGGAACGTCTTTACACTTGCGAAGAAATCGCTCAGAGATATAGTGTGAAAGTTCCTACCGTGTGGAGATGGATACGGAATAAACAGCTTCCGGCAATCAATCTGAACGGCTCTGGTTACAGAGTACCAGAAAATGACTTAGTTGCTTTTGAAGAATCAAAACGTGTAAGAAAGGAGTGAACTGAATGTCTGAGAAAGAAAAAAATATTCTTATGTCAATCGCAAAGGCGGTTCCGAATATGTCTGAGTTCGACAAGGGGTATTTTCTCGGTGTTGGCGAGACAATCGTCAAATATAAAAATACTGATAAGCTGGATGATTCTGGCAAGGCAAAGAAAGAAAGTTCATAAGTTTCTTGAACCAAGGTTGCCAGAATAGAAAGGAGCAAATTATGAGTAAAATTTTCATTCCACATGAGCTTAAAACCATCGAAGTTGACACAGAAAAGAAAATCTTCCGTATCAACGGAGAAGATTTTGGATATGGATGTACAGGTTTTATGATTTCCTGCACGCCGGATGATTTTCGTATTGATGTGGAAGTGGACACGACCGTACACTTTGTAAGCTATTCCAACAAAGGAGAATTGAGAGAACAGGGAACATATAAAGCAGAAGTTCCTTTGGTTGAGTCACACAGAGCACCGTAAAAAAAAGGCCACATGAAAAATCATGTAGCCCTTGGAAATTACTTCTTTGATTCTTGATAGCCATATTCTGTAAGACAAATGCTTCCAACAATGTCATTTACAATGGTGATGCAGCCGTTGTTTTCTAATTCAGTAATAGCGCTATCTGGGAAAGTTATATAGAAATCAGAATCAAAAGAAGTATGTCCAGAAACATCATACTCATTAGCCATTTTTACAAGAAGTTCTTTGGCTTTATAGGTCATTCTTACACCTCCTTTCCAAAGGAGAGTATAACACGAAATTTTATCAGTAGAAAGGAGAAAGGCGTGAAAAAATCAACCAGGAAAAAGATCCGTTCTCTTGAAAAGAGAATATCAGATATTGAGTCACAACTTCAATGTCCGCAAGCTACTTTTACATGTCAATTGGTTACTCCAAACGACATTTTAGCCCAGATTCTTCAAGAGAGCCAATATCAAGATCATAAATATGAGCTTCGAGCTAATCTGAATGGCAAGACATTATTTGAGAAGAACTTATGATCTTGACCAGAAGTAAAAAGAAACAAACAGCATATCTTAACATGGTGAATGTATAAAAAGGAGGTTTACTGATGGCAGTAATCAAAACAATCAAAATGGGGTCTGGGGTAATCAGAATACATGATGATTACTGCAAGGATAATACACCGGAAGACAATCAAAGAATTGTTGATGAATGCTCAAGAATTATCTTGGACTACTACAGAAGAAAAGAAGCAAATTTGGCATAAGCGCCCCGGAGGGAGTCGACACCTCCACCCCGGAGCAGTAAGCCACTAAACCAACCTTAGTGGATACAGGTAAATTATAATCCTCTATCCGCTAAAAAGTCAATATTAAGCGAGAGGAAAATAACATGGAAAATAAAAAAAATGTAGCAAACAACGAAAAGATTACATGGAACGATTTGGAAACAATGCTGGCTACCGAAATCGTGAAAAAAGCAAAGAGAGAAACTAAGAAGTGGTTCAGTGCATGGCTTTTGACTGCCGCTCTGTTAATCATTACTAATATCTTCTGGTATATTGCTTACAGTCTGTAATCTTTTTCTTTTTGGAGGGAAAAAAGAATGAAATCACCCAGACAGAACAGAAAGGATATCGTAGTCAGTGCGATTATTGGGATTCTGCTTACTTTTCTTCCGGTGTGGATGTGGGAGAAGAACTTGCAGCAGATCCTGGCAGGTATTGTGTTTGCACTGTTTACGTATTTAGCACTGCTTTGAGAAAGGAGAGCGGAAATGTTTAAAAAAGAAATCAAAGAGCTTTTTGAATTAGCGTGGAGAGTTTCGAACGAAACAGATTATTTTGTTTCGCTTGACATCACTTCGCATGTACATGCTTGCATTATCTGCATTATGAATTCAAAGTGGGAGCCCAGAAAGGAAATGGACGGCATTTATACAATCTATTTTGATAATGAATTGCTTAAAGAGGAATCAGCCGAGCAGTGCGAGCTTGCAAAAGCACATCTTCTTAAACTCTTAATAGATGGGAGGTGTCCGTTAAATGCTGAATCAGATGGAGCTGAAGCTTCTGCCGACAATGGAACTGATAGAAACGGTGAACGAGCTTCTGGGGGAGCTGAACAGGCGTAAAGCGTACATTCTTGATTGGGAAAATCCGGACATGTATCTGAATCACCTCGAATATCACTGCGCCGGCGGAGCATTTTCGAATGGTGAAAAAAATCCGGCGAGAGGGGATGGATCCGACAATGTGTATTGCTTTTTTAAGGCGGTGTAAACATGGAAGAACGCATTAATGAGATTGTTAGATTGATTGACACCCAGCTTGCTATTGTGCCGGATAATCCGATAGAGGAATCATACAAGGCGAGAACATTGGCAAGCTACGTACAAGCCTTAAATGGGCTTTTAACGGCTCAAAAATCATATAAGGAGGAAATAAGATGAGAAGTCTCAAATATCGCAATAATATAGACAGTCCATTGCTCACTTATCAAATGATGGCAGAGGATAGTAATCTTGGTATTCAAACAGTTATGAAACTGGCTAAAGAGTCAGGAGCTTTAGTTAAAATCGGAAAAACAGCAAGGGTTAATCGTGAAAAATTCTATTCTTATGTTTTAGAAAAATATTCTGAAAGCAATAAGGAGAACGCTCATGAGTGATTTTGAAATCCGTATTCCAGCGAGAAAGAAACAGCCTGCAACTGATAAGGATAACCCGGTCGTGAAAGTATCAACAGACGCATACAACGCGCTGGTTGAGATTTATAACGAATCAACCATTTCTATGAAGGATATCGCAAGTTTGCTGATCGTTGAAGGCAGCAAGCATGTGGTTTATGACAAGGAGGAATAATATTGGAAAATCTTGAATTATATAACCATGTTAGAGAAGTTCCAAAGGATGCTCAGAAGCCGATTATGGCAGGACGTTTAAAAGGTTTTACAGATATTAACCCTATGTGGCGAATTAAATGTCTGACAGAGCAGTTCGGGCCTTGTGGAATCGGATGGTATTACAAGACTGTTGATAAATGGACAGAAACCATAAATGATGAGACATGCGCTTTTGTGATGATCGAACTATATGTTTTTTACGAAAGCAAATGGTCGCAGCCGATTTCCGGAACTGGAGGAAGTAAGCTAGCAACAAAAGAAAGAAGCGGAATTTACGTGTCTGACGAATGCTATAAGATGGCCACAACGGATGCGCTGTCAGTAGCTTGCAAAAATCTCGGGATTGGAGCAGATGTCTACTGGAAAGAAAGCAAGACTAAATATGATTGCTCGAGTAACAGTGAGAATTCGCCTGACAAAAAAAAGGAACCGGTAAAAGAAACCGAGATGATTAGTTCCGAATCTACTATGTCAATTAAAAACATTATTGATAAGTACCCGGAAGCTAAGCTTTTGGAACAGATCAAGGCTCGATTTAAGGTAAACGATATTAAGTCTCTTACCAAGGAAAAGGGTCAGAAATGTCTGAAGATGTTAATTGACTATGATAAACAGCATACAGAAAAGGAGTAACAGCATGAATAAAGTAATTCTTACAGGAAGATTTACACGTGATCCAGAAATCAAGTACACCAATGATGGAACATCTATTGCGAGATTTTCTATTGCGGTAAACAGAAGATTTGTGAAAGAGGATTCCGATCAGAAAGCAGATTTCTTGAATTGCATCGCTTTCGGAAGGTCAGCAGAATTTATCGAGAAATATTTTTCTAAAGGAATGAAAGCGGATTTATCTGGAAGAATCCAGACCGGCAGTTACACTAATCGTGATGGGCAGAAGGTATACACAACAGATATTGTTGTAGAAGAGATTGAGTTTGGTGAAAGCAAAGGTTCTAATCAGAGTCAGCAGAAGTCAGAGACACCACATCCAGAAACAGACCAGGACGAATTTATGAGTATTCCAGATGGAATTGACGAGGAGATGCCGTTTGCATGATACAAATTGACAGTAGGGAGCATCAGAAAATTATTGATGGCATTAAGAAAGCATTTGATGCAGCGGGAGAAAAGTGGTTCGTGTCAAAACTCTACGTCGGTGATTATATGAACTATGACAATCCAAGGTTAGTCGTTGATAGAAAGCAAAATCTTTCTGAATTATGCGGTAATGTATGTCAGCAGCATGAAAGATTTCGTGCTGAGATCATCCGGGCAAATGAAGTAGGAATAAAACTCGTGTTTCTGTGTGAGCATGGAAAAGGGATTGAAAAACTGGATGATGTTCTCTGGTGGGAGAATCCCCGGGCAAAGAAAAGAGTTAAAAAGAATGGCATCTGGGTAGAACAGGAGCAGAAAGTTATGCATGGAGATGTCTTATATAAGATTCTTTGCACGATGCAACGCAAGTATGATGTTGAATTTCTGTTTTGTGACAAGAAAGACACTGGCAAAAGAATTTTGGAGATTTTGTCAAATGGATAAAGAAACAATTAAGCAGCAGAATAGCATGAGGGACGTTTTGAGCAGATATGGCATGGTTCCAAACAGAGCAGGATTTATTCAGTGTCCCTTTCATAGCGGTGACCGTACCGCATCTATGAAAATCTACAAAGACAGCTATTATTGTTTCGGTTGTGGTGCAACAGGTGACATATTTACATTCGTTCAGAACATGGATAATTGCGATTTTAAGACAGCTTTTACCATACTTGGAGGAACTTACCAAAAGCCAAATTTCTCTTCCAGAATGGCGATATATCACCATCAGAAGCAGATGGAAATGAGGCAAAAGGAAGAACGAAAGAAAAAGGCCGTGCTGCAAGAATGTTTGTCTGATATTGACTTTTATCGGGCAGAAATCGAGCGATGGAGTCCTCTTTCTGACAGATGGTGTGAGGCATGGAATGCACTTCAAAAAGCACTGTACCTGCATGGAGAATTGAATGGTATACCGTATTAGAAAAGAGGTGATATAGATGGTTCCATTAAACAAGTTGGATTCGAAATCCATCATGTCTCGGGAAGTGCTGGACGAGGTGTTTAATCAGGAGGATGAGATTTACAGGGCTGAACTGTTGGCCAGCCTTGCGCTTCGAGCATCTGAATTGAGATGCAAAACGGAGTTTACAAGCGTGGTAAACGCATACAAAAAAGTGCAAAAAGATATAAAAAGGCAAGAACAGGAAGATATCCGGAAGCAATCAAAAGAAGCCAGCCTTGTAGAACACTATACGAACTTCACGGATAGTCCCTACGATAGAATGGCCTGCGGAAACTGGATTGCAGTAGATGATGGAATTTGCACTTGGAATTCTACTACTGGAATAACAGATGTTAGGGCCTGCTATCACCCCATATTGCCGGTTGAACGCCTGAAAAATATTCAGACAGGTGAAGAACAGATAAAAATTGCCTTTAAACGTAACAATAGATGGCAAGAGATTATTGTTCCAAAAGATGTCGTAGCAACTGCATCCAAGATTGTAGGGTTATCCAAGAATGGGATAGCTGTAACATCAGAAACTGCCAAGCACCTTGTAAGGTACTTATCGGACGTGGAAAACCTGAACGATGAGTACATAGAAATACAATATTCGTCTGGAAAGCTGGGATGGATTGGAGACGGTTTCTTGCCATACAGCGAGGAAATCATATTCGATGGGGATGCAAAGTTCAGGCAGCTTTTTGAAGCCATTCGGGTAAAAGGAGATAGGGAAATTTGGTATGAGCATGTAAAAAAGATCAGGCAGCAGGATAAATTCGAAATTAAGTTTATGCTGGCAGCGTCTTTCGCCAGTGTTCTGATTAAGCCACTGGATGCACTTCCATTTTTTACCGACTTATGGGGCCTTACGGGAAACGGAAAGTCTGTTACCCACATGCTGGCTGCTTCGGTCTGGGCGGATCCGTCTGAAAACAAGTATATAGGTAACTTCAAGAGTTCGGATGTTGGCCTGGAAGTAAAATCTGACATGCTCAATAATCTTCCCCTTATCCTTGATGATACAAGCCAGAAGGATAAGAAGATTGAGGAAAACTTTGAGCGAATCGTGTATGATCTCTGTTCTGGCCAAGGAAAAACCAGATCCAATAAAGAACTGGGGTTAACGAGAGAAAGCACGTGGAAGTTGTGTATCCTCACAAACGGTGAGTATCCATTGCAATCCTACGTGAACCAGGGTGGTGCTGTAAACCGTATCCTTGAAGTAGAATGCACGCATGATAAGCTGTTCGACAATCCGCAAAACACCATTGATATTCTTAAGAAAAACTATGGCTTTGCCGGGAAAGACTTCGTGGCGGCGCTGGAAGAAATGAGTGTTGATAAGATCAAAAATATCCAGCAGGAGATTTTGAAAAAAATCGCATCAGACGATAAAACGGATAAACAGCTATTTTCCTTATCAATTGTTCTGACTGCGGATAGAATCGCCACAGATATGCTTTTCAAGGACATGCAGTATATTGATATACAAGATGCCAAAAACACGCTTGCTGATGTATCGGATGTATCCCCGAATGAACGTTGTTATGAGTACCTGGTGGATATGATTTCTATGAATGAGCAGCGTTTTGATGTTGATACGCCTTGTGAAAAATGGGGAGATCCCATTGAAAAAGATGGAGAAATGAACCGATTAGTATACTTCTATCCCACTGCGCTCAATAACATCTGCAAAAATGGCGGATATTCAAAAAAGGCGTTTCTGTCATGGGGCATGAAAATGGGGCTTATTATTTCCAACAATAAGTACGGTAACGTCCTAAAAAGAGAGTCAGAAAGCAGGAATCCAAAAAAGTTTTGCTGTTTGAAAGTGGTGAATGATCTTGATGGATACCTGGAAGAGCAAAAAAAGGCGAGTTTGTTCCAGATATCGGATCCGGTATTCGATTAATTTTGTAACCGAGTAACCTTGTAACTTTTCAGAACGTATATATATATATAGAAAAATAAAAATATGAGAATGAAATTATTTTTTTCTCCTATATAGGAAATGTGTGAGTTACACGGTTACACGGTTGCAAACACTGCAAACCCGCATAAATACTGGATTTTTTTGTAACCCAAATGAAACCGGATTTTTCAAATAGGTTACATATAAGGGAGATGGAGGATGAAAGTAGAAGCAAAAGATATTCCTATCATACAAAAGTTTCTAACAGAATACTGGAAAGCTATAAAAGAATTCTATTCAGTAGAGATTACAGATGAATATTCCAAACAAGCTTCTGATAAATTAATTTGGCTTGGGGAGATTAGTGGTATCTGTACAAATAAGTATGATAAAGAGTTTATCCAAGACTGTATAAATGCCTTGGAAAAGCTTCTGGATTCTAAGCAGAGAGAAATGAGGATAAACCAATGAATAAAATGAAGGAGTATGAGCGAGGAAGAGAAGACGGTCTTGATCTGGCACTCAGAATTGTTAGAGATGGCGGTATAGAAGCGCTGGAGAGGGAAATAAAATTCCGGGGCATTACAGGAGTACATACCTCTTTAGCCAGTAAGGACCTGGATAAAGCAGCGCAGAAGATTAAAGAAATGACACTTGATACATTTACAATCCTTGGAATTGCCGTTTTGCATGATGATTTCGGATTTGGACAGAAACGCTGCCAGAAGTTTATGGACGGCATGGACAGGGGGGGGCTGATTATCTGATGGATGATATGGCAACCTGGGAGGATTACAGAAGATCAATCAAAGAGGAGCTGAATCTTGATTTGAGATTCCGTATTAACGGTTAGAGGTGAAATAAATGGACATGAACAAAAGCGAATTTATCCGTTGTGCTGAATTGAGCAATTACGGAACAAAGAAGGAAGCAGAGGAATACGTAACAGCTAATCCAAAAGAAAATTATGATATCAATGATTTTATTGAATTATATCATGACAACTAGAAGCAGTATCGGAATGGATATCATAAAGGGTTGCATGAAGCTTATGGAGTAAATGGGCGTACAACAGCTATGAGAAATGGAATAAAGGGTAATAACAGCGGATCACAAGATTGGGGGTAATGACCATGGGAAAATGCAATACAGAGCGCAAACATAAAGAGGGACAGGAGATGTATAAAGCGGTATATCATTTTATTCTGAAATATTACCGTAAACACCGCTATATGCCGTCCACAAGAAATATTGCAGATGGATTAGATATTTCAATGGCTACTGCAAGAAAACACTTTAATTTGCTTTTAGATAACGGATTGCTTGTTAGCGAGGATCCGACAGAGCAGAGGGCGTATAGATTGAGTTATTCAAAGGTGGGGGAGTAAACGGAAAAAATGCGTAATTTAATTATAGATTGCTTCGCCGGCGGTGGAGGGGCATCTGTAGGAATCGAAATGGCGCTCGGAAGGCCGGTAGACATAGCAATTAATCACGACCCCGACGCTATCCTGATGCACAAGACGAATCATCCCGGAACGCTGCATCTGACAGAAGATATTTTCAAAGTAGACTTACAGAAATACGTTGGAAATCAACACGTAGCGTTGATGTGGGCTTCCCCAGACTGTACAAGCCATTCAAAAGCAAAAGGCGGTCAGCCGAGAAAGCAGGGGCTTCGCATTCTTCCGTGGGCTGTATATAAGCACGCAAAGGCGATTCTTCCAGATGTAATCATTATGGAGAACGTGGAAGAAATTCAACAATGGGGACCATTGGACGAGAAAGGACGTCCGATCAAGGAAAGAGCCGGTGAAGATTATCGAAAATTTATTTCAGCAATGGAAAATATTGGTTATGAATTTGACAGCCAGGAACTGGTAGCTGCGGATTATGGAGCACCGACTACAAGGAAACGTTGGTATGCAGTGTTCCGTAGGGATGGAAAGCAGATAGTATGGCCAAAGCCTACGCATAATCGTTTGGGAACAGACGGTCTGAAGCCATATGAGCAGTGCGGAGATTACATTGATTGGTCAGACTTAGGTAAAAGTATATTTGACCGTCCGAAAGCACTGGCGGAAGCAACACAGAAGCGCATTGCAAATGGAATCAAGAAATATATCGTTGATAATCCAGAACCGTACATTGTAAAGAACAAAGATGCGTTGGCATTTGTCATTCAGTATCATGGAGAAACCAGAAAAGGAGATTCCAGAGGACAATTGCTGACTGAACCGATAAAAACCATTGACACCTCAAACAGATACGGACTTGTGACAGCTTTTATCACGAAATATTACAAGACTGGAATCGGTCAAGGATGTGATGAGCCGTTGCATACGATAACCACATCACCCGGACACTTCGGCGTGATATCCGCATTCTTAGTCAAGTATTATGGAACGGGATGTGGACAGGTACTCAACGAACCGCTTGGGACCATTACCACAAAAGACAGGTTCGGTCTAGTAAATGTTCTGGTTGATATTCATGGAGAGAAATACATCATATCAGATATTTTTCTCAGAATGCTAAAGCCGGAAGAATTAAAGGTGATGCAGGGATTTCCAAAAGATTACATTATTGATCGGGACTATAAATGGAGAAATTACCCGATCGCAAAACAAGTAGCGAGAATTGGAAACAGCGTTGTGCCGGTTATGGCAGAAGCACTTGTGAAAGCTAATTGCCCGTATCTGAAGGTCGGAGAGCGTAAAGCTGCGCCGATGATTTACATGCAGAATAATGGGCAAGTAGCGTTTGGATAAGAAATCATGGAGGACTGCACAATAGCGTGTCAGTTGCTTATATTGGGAAAGTGAGGATGGAAATGGGAAGTTATACAATAAATCTTCCAAGAGGACTGGAAGTGGATATTTTCAATCTGCCAGAGGACTTCAAAGAGCAGGTTGAGCAGGCATTCAGAGAGTATACGTCTGGAACAGCAAAAGCGTATATGTGCGTTGACAAGTTGGGATTCATTGACCGTTGCGTAGAATATCTGAACGGTGATAAGAATTCAGACGATGTTGTAAATTCGTTGGTTGAAGAAGCAATGATTGCTTGGAGAAATAATGGTGAAATTATTGAGGAAGATGATATATACAGTTTTGAATTTATGGAAGATTGCTACAGGAAAGGCAAGGAAGATGCAAAACTGAACTCTCATTTCGGAACTGACGATCATTACATTTACGATCAGATTCAGAAAGTTCTGGTGCAGGTAATTACAATTGTAATGAATTATGAAGATAAGGAGGACGCAAAATGTTAATCAGAAGTCAGGATAAAACAGCGCTGGTAAAGTTTGAAAACATTGTAGTCAATCTAAAACTCCCAGATTCATTGAATGTTATATGTTGGAGTTTGCAGGATTCACAGAGAAATGGAGGATATTTTATTTTAGGAAAATATTCCACCAAAGCAAAAGCCATGAAAGTACTTGATATGATTCAGGAAGCCTATGGAGATTCGGAATACACAAAATATGTAATTCCAGAAGTATGTAGGATATTAAGTATGAAGCCAAAAACGGAAGAAAACAAAGCACATGCAAGAGAACTTGGAGAAATGCTCAAAAAAGGAATGACGTTCCAGATGCCAGAGGATAGCGAGGTGGAAGTATGAATAAACTCGTATTGGACGCTACGTGTGGTTCAAGAATGATCTGGTTCAACAAAAATAATGAGTTAGCTGTTTTTGTGGATAAGCGAGAATTGGATTGCGAGGCAATATGGACGAGTGGAAACGGACAAGCTACAAGGTACTGCGAAATTCACCCTGACGTTATAGCAGATTTTACGGATCTGCCGTTTGGCGACAACACTTTCTATCATGTTGTGTTTGACCCGCCACATCTCATTCAGGGCGGAGATAATTCGTGGATGGTAAAAAAATATGGAAAACTCAACAAGAATACATGGAAACAGGTATTGCATGATGGTTTTGCTGAGTGTATGCGTGTACTCAAACCTTATGGGACATTGATTTTCAAATGGAATGAAACGCAGATTCCAGTAAGGGACGTTATTACAGCCATTGGAGCAGAACCCCTATACGGTAATAGATCCGGCAAACAGGGAAAAACACACTGGATGGCATTCATAAAGACTGAGGAGGTGGAAGTATGAGTTATATCAAAGACAGATTGTCCAGTTATCATGATTGGATGCAAGATGTTGTAAATAAATACAAATTGGTTACTGCTAGAGATTTTCTAGAAATGATCGAACAGCTTCAGGATGATCTGGAACAGGACGAGAAAGAAAATGGAGATTATCCGTCCAATACATCTGATATGCTGGCTTTGTGGAGGGCTGGAACCAGTGTATTGATGAGATTACAGGAGAAAATTCTGATGATTGATTTAACAGGAAAAAGTGTGTTTGTAAAGACACAGGAAGAATATTTGAGTATTCTGAAAATGGCAAAGCTTCAGGGATTCACATGGGCGAGAGAAAACCATTTAAACCCTATCGAAATTCCATTCCCAAACATATTGAAATTTTATGACGATAAGAATGTTACTTACAGAGATAGCGAAAGGATATTGTATGAAGCATCTGAAATCGTCGAAAATGAAGAAAAAATCAAGGATGCAGTAAACATTGTCAGAACATTTGCTAAAAATTCAGACAGAACAGCATTGACGGACTCATTTATTAAGTCCTTGAAGTTACTTGCAGATACTGTAGAAAGTCAGATGGAAGAGGTGAAGTAGATGAGTAAGAAAGTGAAGTGCTGTGAGTGTGCTTCTTTTTTAGGCTGGGCTTTGCCTGAGCGAGTAGATAAAGATAACTACGAATGCGCCAAAAGAGTTTTCAAATTGGCTTCTACTACAGGAGTATGTGGATACAGCATGAAAACCAAACAGATGGCACATGAGCAGTATTGCAAACGATTTGAAAAGAATAAATATTTAGAACAGGAAAGTGAAACTTTTAAACAGGAAATTTTGAACCTTAAAAATGCGATTGCAGAGTATGAAAAAGAAAATTTTGTGGAAGTAGACGAATCGTGGAAAGTTCTATTTATGAGAAGATTTCAAGAGGTGAAGTAGATGGAGAGATTAACAGATTATTCAGACGATGAATGCACATATATCATTGGCGTTGGGAATAAAACTTGCGAAGAATTTTGTAAAAACGCAGTAGATGGATGCAAGAATTGCTATATCCAACAAGTGTTTAAAAAACTTGCTGACTATGAAGACTTGGAAGACCAGGGATTGCTTGTGAGATTACCGTGTAAGGTTGGAGACACGGTTTATAGAGTGAATGCCGGAGCCAAGCAACCGATTATTCCAATGACTGTTTCAGAAATTCATTTTTTCTGTTACAAAAATGAACGTGTTGTAAGGTTTGACGCAATAGGTAAAGAAGATATGGGAGAAAGTTGCTACCGTTTAGAAGATATTGGAAGAATAGTATTTCTCACCCGTGAGGAAGCTGAGAAGAAGCTGGAGGAACTCAAAAATGAAATTCAAAGAATTCGTAAATTGGTGCAGTGAAAGAGCATGTGATGGACACTGGGGAATGCTAGAAGCAATGGCGTGTATTAATGTAATAAATGAGATTATGAAAATCCAATTTTGGAAAAGAGAAAAATTCTGGAAAGAAAATTATGAGCAACAGGTATTGGAAGAGATTATTAATTCGATAGAGAAGAAGTTGGAGTAGATGAAGAAGAATGATTGATATTTTAATAGCATTCACATTAAGCACACTGTTCGGAGCATTCGGTATTCTTCTCTGGGCGGCGTGTGTGGGTGGTAAGCGTAAATAGCAATGAAAAAGGAGTGATGATATGTTCGAGCTAAAAGCAACAGGGATAATTATTAATTTTTAAATTGCACTCTATGCAATGGTAAAAGCCCATAGAGCAGCTGTTGAGAATAATATATCATTCACGGTATTTTATTCTGCAATGTATGTCGTGTACTTGATTGGAATGTGGAACTGTACATAAAAAGGCGGTGATGATATGCGAACCAGGCAAAAGTCACTTGTTGATTTTGGCGTATATCCAGAAGATATTAACCGTTTAAAGGATATATGTCAAAAAGCTACGCCAGAGCAGAGACATGATATTTTACACTGCTGCATAAGTTCTTGCCCTCCAGGAATTGAACTTCTGGTGTACGAATCTATTGTAGCAAACAAATCCTATGACCGTATCATGAAGACAAAGTACATACCTGCAAAGCGAGACGATTTCTACGCATACAAGCGCAAGGCAATGGCTATGTTTTACGATACTCTAAGAAAACTAAGAGAAATATAATACTACAATTAATATTAAAATGTGGGGACAAATTTTTCTGCCATGTATGGTAATATAGTATATATCTATGACTATATGCCATATATGGCAGTTTTTGTTTGGAGGTGAGAACGTGGGAAAACAGGTAGGAAGACCACCAATATATAAGACGGTGAACGAAATTGAAGAAAAAATTGACACCTATTTCAAAGAATGCGAAGGTGAAATATTAAAAGATGATAATGGAAAAACTGTATTGAATAAATTTGGAAATCCGGTGGTTATTAATCGAAAGCCTCCAACAGTAACTGGTTTAGCTCTCGCATTAGGATTTACAAGCAGATTGGATTTATTAAGATACCAAGGAAAAGAGGAATTTTGTAACACGATAACGCGCGCGAAGAGTATGGTAGAACAGTACGCAGAGGAAAGGCTATTTGATCGTGACGGTTCAAATGGCGCTCAGTTCAGCTTGAGAAATAATTTTAAGGGATGGGATGCTGACAAGAAAAATGATGATTCTGGAGATGGAAAGATTATGATTGTGAATAATATTCCAAGACCGGAGAAACAGGATGGAAAGTAATGCTATCAAACTGAATGAGATTGTAGCACCGGCATTTTACGATGTGTTTTGGGATATTTTAGATGGTAAACACACTTACTATGATCTGTACGGTGGACGTGGATCCACAAAATCATCTTTTGTAGGCGGCATGATTCCGTTTCAGATGATGCAGGATGCAGAGAATGGCTTAATGTCAAATGCTGTAATCTTTCGGAAAGTCGGTAATACGCTCAGAGAATCTGTGTATGAACAGATCGCATGGGGAATTGATGCGCTTGGAGCAAGTGATTTATGGGCTGACAGTTTAAGTCCTATGCAATATGTGTATAAGCCAACAGGACAAAAGATCATATTCAGAGGACTGGATAAAGCTAAGAAAACAAAGTCCATAAAAGTAAAAAAAGGATATTTCAAGTACCTTTGGTTTGAGGAGCTTGATGAGTTTGCCGGAATTGAAGAAATCCGTACAGTTCAACAGTCTGTACTTCGTGGTGGAAGCAAATTTGAAGTATTTAAGACATTTAATCCACCGATCAGCCGGAGCAACTGGGCGAACGTGTATGTGGAGGAACCGAGAGTTGACAGCTACAGACACAAGAGCGATTATAGATCAGTTCCTGTTGAATGGCTTGGTCAGCAATTTATTGATGATGCAGAGCATCTGAAGAAAACAAATCAGAGAGCTTACGACCATGAATATCTCGGTCTTCCTGTTGGACTTGGAACAAATATTTTCGAACTGTTAGAAATTCGAAAAATTACAGATGAAGAGATTCAGAGCTTTCAAAGCATCTACCAGGGACAGGACTGGGGGTGGTATCCAGATCCTAAAGCATTTCTCCGTGTAGCTTATGTTCCTAATCAGGAAAAAGTTTTTTTATTAGACGAACTTGGAGGCTCCAAGATAAGAAACAAGGAAATGGCTAACCAGATAAAGAAAAAAG
>ERZ773116.674-NODE-674-length-36096-cov-3.972282_pt1 | contig 36096 bp, 29 predicted proteins | sample MGYA00580563_ERZ773116 | MGnify/ENA primary metagenome ERZ773116 (study PRJEB29015, sample SAMEA2737864) | human gut metagenome | biome: human gut; feature: human-associated habitat; material: faeces | place: China | collected 2012 ... | reverse complement strand
CTCACCAGAGGGTTCGCATTTTGCTCCGCAAAACAAGGAGTAAAATCCTCTGCTCACCAGGGGGTTCGCATTTTGCTCCGCAAAACAAGGAGGATTATAATGTCAATTAGTTTACAGAAAGGACAGAAGGTCAGTCTGTCAAAAGATAACGCAGGATTGTCAAAGATTATTGTCGGTCTTGGATGGGATGAAGTGCAGCAGTCTTCATCCGGAGGTGGATTCTTAAGTGCTTTATTCGGGGGCGGATCAAAGCAGCAGCCGATCGACTGTGATGCATCCGCACTGATGTTAAAGAATGGAAAACTGGTGGATAAATCAGACATCGTTTATTTTGGTAATTTGCACCATAAATCAGGTACCGTAAATCATCAGGGAGACAACCTGACAGGAGCCGGTGATGGAGATGACGAGCAGATCGTGATCGACCTTGCAAAAGTACCACAGGAGTACGACAAAATCGTAATCGTTGTAAATATTTATCAGGCGGTTCAGAGACATCAGCATTTTGGCATGATTGAGAATGCATTCATCCGTTTAGTTGATGCAAGAAACAATAATGAAATGTGCAAGTACAACCTGACTGAAAATTATTCCGGTATGACGGCAATGATATTTGGAGAAGTGTACAGACATAACGGAGAATGGAAGTTCAGCGCTGTTGGCCAGGGTACAAATGACCCGGGACTGGGAGAACTGAGCAGAAGATTTGTATAAAAAAGATTGATACATTAGAGGAGGTTAACTACCCAAAATGAGTAACATAAATAAAGAAGAGCTTATGAGAGGTCTGTCAGACTCACAAGTAAACAAGAGCAAACAGGATTTTGGAACAAACGCTCTTGCAAAAAAAGAGACAGAATCACTGTGGTCGATGTTCATCGGAGCATTTGATGACATTTGGATCAAAGTATTATGTGCAGCACTGGTCATGAAAATCGTCATTTCTGTTATCGGTGTGTTTGTACCGGCATTAGCAGGAGAAAACGATGTTGTTGAGATTATAAGTATTGTTTTAGCAATCGCACTGGCAACCGGATTCAGTACATTATCCGAGTACCGCAACAGTTCCAGAAGTGAGGCATTACAGGAAGAATACAACAAGACTTATGCAAAAGTCATGAGAAATGGAAAACTGGTCAATATCCTTACCAGTGAGATTGTAAAAGGTGATACGATCCTCGTTCAGGCTGGTGATAAGGTACCGACCGACGGTGTGTTATTTGAAGGACACATCAAAGTTTCACAGGCTGCATTAAACGGTGAGTCAAGAGATGAGAATAAAACGGCTGCTGATAATCTTGATGAAGCGGAATCTACAGATTATGCATCTGCAAATAAAGTATTTATGGGATCAGTAGTGACCTCCGGTGAAGGGTATATGGTTGCAACCGTCATCGGTGATGCATCCGAGCTTGGAAAGATCAACAAGGCTCTGACGGATGATAATGAAGAGGACGAGAGAAAAGATACTTCAAGCCTGAAACTGGAAGTGGTAGCTGCCGGTATCGGTAAACTTGGTGTGTCCGCGGCTGCCATTGCAGGCGTATTAGATGTTGTACTGAACCTGATCCGTACGGATGAACCAACCACAGTTGTTTATGTTCTGCTTTTGGTTGCAGAGGCAGTTATGTTGATGGCATCTATCGTTATCATGGCAGTGCCGGAAGGTCTTCCGATGATGAACAGTCTGGTGCAGTCCATGAACACAGAGTCCATGTACAAGAAAAATATTCTTGTCAGCCACAAGGCAGCATTTTCCGATTCTGCATATATGAATGTTTTATTTAGTGATAAAACAGGAACGATTACACAGGGTAATTTATCTTTAGTAGAATTTATCACCGGTGACGGTAAAATCGCAGAACATATTCCGAGTCAGGAATTTATTGAGGCAATTACATTAAACAACCTTGCAAAAGTATCCGAAGGAAAGCCAATCGGAAGTAATAACATGGACAGGGCTCTTTTGGGATATGCCCTAGAGCATGGCTATGATGATTCTAAAAACGATCCGGATAAAGTCGCTGACATCAGCGGATTTGATTCGGAAAAGAAATGCGCTACCGTTACATTGAAAAACGGACTGGTTTACTGGAAAGGTGCAACCGAAAACATCATTGATAAAGTAACACATTATATGCTTCCATCCGGTGAAGAAAAAGAATTTACTGCAGCAGATAAAAAAGCTGTGGAAGATCAGATGCTCGCTCAGGCAAAGAGAACGATGAAATTGCTTTCTGTTGCCAAAATCGCAGATGGAAAAACAGTTCTGATGGCAGTGCTCTGCTTAAGAGATAACGTAAGAACCGATGCGGTTGAGACAGTTGAGATTTTAAACAATGCCGGTATCCAGGTTGTCATGGTAACCGGTGATGCGGAGGAAACAGCAGTTGCCATCGCAAAGGAAGCTGGTATCTTAAAAGACGAGCAGAACGATGTTGTTCTCACACATGAAGAGTTAGAGCAGATGTCAGATGAAGAGTTAAAGAAAAAACTTCCGAATCTCCGCGTGGTGAGCAGGGCAAAACCGCTTGATAAAAAGAGACTTGTTTCTATTTCACAGCAGCTTGATAATGTCTGCGGTATGACCGGAGACGGTGTTAATGATGCACCGGCATTAAAACAGGCAGATATCGGATTTGCCATGGGAGACGGTACAGCAGTTGCACAGGAGGCAGGTGACGTTGTCATCTTAAATAACAGTTTGACTTCCATTAAGGACTGCGTATTGAACAGTAGAACAATGTCAAAATCAGTTGGTAAATTCTTAATCTTCCAGCTGACCGTCAATATCAGTACCCTGTTGATGAACATTATTGCGCCGATCCTGGGATGGACCGAGCCATTCTCCATTGTCCAGATTTTATGGATCAATCTGATCATGGATACTTTGGCAGCCATGGCATTTGGCGGAGAGCCGATTCTCAACCGATACATGAATGAAAAACCGGCACTCAGAAAAGATAACATTTTAACAACTTATATTAAATCTGCAATCGGAACAAGCTCTGTATTTATCACACTTGGCTCCATCCTGATCCTGGAAAACATTGGTGGGATTACAGATTTTGTAACACCGGCAGGCTGCGCGGATCCGGAATTATATGAAAAAACATTTATGTTTGCTTTTTTCATTTATTCAATCATTTTTAACAGCTTAAATACCAGATCTGAGAGATTTAATGTATTTGAACACATTGAAGAGAACAAGAATTTTATCATTGTTATGGGTGTGATCTTTATACTTCAGACCATCATCATTGAGATTGGTGGTCAGGTATTCAGCACAACGACATTGAATGCAAAAGCATTATTTGTTTCCATGCTGTTAGCAGTGCTCATTATCCCGGTTGATATGGTAAGAAAAGCCATTGTTTCGAAAAAATGATCGCCTTTCATACCGATTTGGATAATACACTCATCTATTCCTATAAACATGACATCGGGCCGCAGAAGCGAAATGTGGAACTCTATCAGGGAAGAGAAATATCCTACATCACAGAGGAAACATATCATCTCCTGCAGCTCGTAAAAAATGAAATGCTCATTGTTCCAACGACCACTAGGACGTTGGAACAATATCAGCGCATTGATCTGGGAATCGGACCATTTCCATATGCATTGGTCTGCAACGGTGGTGTCCTTCTGGTAAATGGTGTGCCGGATGAAGCATGGTATCAGGACTCCCTGCATCTGGTGTCGGATAGCAGGGAAGAAATGAACCTTGCCATGGAACTGTTAGAGCGGGAACCACGCAGAAAATTTGAACTCCGATACATTGAAAAGCTGTTTATCTTTACAAAATGCAATGATCCCGAAACAGTTGTAAATGATTTAAAAACATCTCTCGATACAAAATATGTAGATGTCTTTTCCAACGGTGAAAAAGTATATGTAGTACCGCAAACTCTGAATAAAGGAACGGCAGTAGACCGACTCAGAGAAAAACTAAAACCAGAGTTCGTAATTGCCGCCGGAGACAGCACCTTTGATATCCCCATGCTATTGACCGCCGACCGCGGACTTGTCCCATCTGGATTCACACAAAAATATGAAATCCCGAAAACATCCGGAGCCCGGAAAAAAATAGATGAAATGACATCGAAAAAAATATTTTCCGATGCCCTATTAGAAAAAGTTCTAAAAATAAAAACGGAGTCTGTTGCAGCAGGTATTATTCATACAGGATAATACCACTTGCAACAGACTCCGTTTTTGGTATGTGAGGTAAAGTGCCAGCCACTAATCCATACTCACACAGATTCCGCCCTTCCTCTCCGAAGGCTGAATAATCACTGTAACCGGACAATTCCCATGCCACTCAAACTGGTAAGACTCCCCGGAAGCCTGTCCGATAAACGTTTTCCACGAAATATCAGCCGTCACCTGCGGATCACAATGTCCATTTCCAACCCAGCATACAACAGCGTCCGGATCAACAGAGATCGTATCCTGAGACATCACATTGCTTAAAACGATCGGGTTGCCGTCACAAAGCACAGCAACATATGCATCTTTTCCACGTGCAATCAGAGTGGAAGTTGCAAGACCTTTCTGGGAAAGCACACCGACACCGATAAAACGGACACTGTAATCACAATCCTGGGAGAAAGCGAGAATATTTTCGGATTCCACTGAGATAGTTTCCCCCTGCTCTAAGTGATAGACCACAACATGCTGACCATAATTTGCGTAATATGTAACAGAATCACCATTTAAAGTTACCTTCATAAGTGGGAGATTTTCTCCGGTCACTCTTCGTGCAAGCTGACCAAGCAGAGCCTGCCCGATATTATTCTGCGGTCCAAGCAGGACTTTTTCAAATTTGTAATTCTTTCCACCGGCATTTTCTCCGGCGATAAATGCACCTGCTTTTGTAAAGAGTACATCACTGCCAGTGCAGGTAACCTTTAAAGTAAGTTCGTTTACTGTTTCAAATGTTAACATAACAAATTTCCTCCAAAATATAATCCTTTGTTTAAATAACCTGAACGCCGTACAAACTGCACAGTCCTGCGAGATCTTTTGCCATGCCGTTTCCGATGGCATTAAATTTCCATGCGCCGTTATGCAGATACAGTTCACCGATCATCATGGATGTCACGTTCGTATAGGATTCATCCATTTTAAAGCTGACCAGCTCGGTGCCGGCAGGATCCATAATACGGATATACGCATCCTCAAGCATTCCGAAATTCAGATTTTTTTCAAATACTTCATTGATCGTCAGCACAAATACGATTCTGGCAACGGATGGATCTAATCTGGTAAAATCCACGGAAATGATCTCGCGGTCTGCGCCGCCGTCAGCGTGGAAAACCGTGCTGTGATCCGGGCTTTCGGTCTGCCCGTAAAAGACAAACCAGGAATCACCGATCACTTTACCGGATGAGCCGAGCAAAAATGCGGATACATCCACATCACAGGCAGGATTTTTGACATTCCATCCAAGACATGCCTTTATGGAAGTGAGCTTCCCGGAATTCTCCAGCGGTGTTTTCTGACCTTTTTGCACCATATGTACCAGTGGAGGTAAAGGTTTTGACGCCGGTGTGGATGCGTTTGATACTGCCTGAGATGACGTGTGGTTGATCGAAGTGATGGTTCGTGTTGTTTTTGCCCCCTCAACTTTGCGTTCGTTGATGGAAAGAACGGTCTGTCTGGTGACGGGAGCAGAGGATCTCATTGGAATATCTACCATAATAAAAAACCCCTTATCGTTTAGTAAAATAATAGAATGTACGCTTCGCGGGCAAATCTATTGTTATGAATTAATAAGTCTCTGGATTTCATTTTAAGTGATTCTGACAGAGGTGTCAAATTGCGAAATGTTGACATATAAGTCAACAAAAACATCGGTTGCAAAGGTTTCATCAAAAGGAAAAATCGTTGCAGTAGCGCCGGGAAGCTGTAAGATTTCCGTAAAATCACAAGGTGTAACCAGCAATATAACTGTTATTGTACTCCCGAATAAAGTAAAGACGGTAGCATCTGATTTTTCATCTGCAAACATTATACAGTTAAAGAAGGGGACAACGTATAAGTTCCGCGTTCGTGGATTTGTGAAATCAGGTTCTAAAAAATATTATGGCGAATTCGGAAAAACATATAAACTGAAGACAAATAAGTAATTATTGATCGAAAAACAGGAAATAGAAATCAAACATTTTATATGAGAAATAAGTTAGGGAGGTCGGATGGGCTTCCCTAATTTTTTTGATCGGATTTATTTGGAAATTATAGAAGATCCTTGTTATAATACAACAGGTAAGCAGAACAAACAGCTTCTATGGCATACAGGAATTTGAGATACAAATAATGGAATGTATGTTTGACAGATCATTTTATTATGATGAATAAAAATGCAGGAATGGAGAATATTTATGGCACAACATGAAAAATTTTATTTAAATGGTACCTGGCAGTTAAAAAAAGCGGATGAAACACTGCTCTGCCCGGTGGAGATTCCGGGTTCGGTACTTTCCGGGCTGACAGAACACGGTTTACTTGAAGATCCATTTTACCGGATGAATGAGTACCCGACAAGAGAGCTGCTGAAAAATGATTTTATTTTTTCAAGGGAATTTGAACTGAAAAAAGAAGGGGGAAGAGTGTATGCACTCTGCTGTGACGGAATCGACACGGTGGCAGATATTTTTATCAACGGCATGCTGATAAAGCATATGGATAACATGCATCTTCGTTACCGGATCCTGTGCACAAATGTCCTGAAAAACGGGACAAACAATATCACAGTGAAAATCCATTCTGCAATCGCATATGTAAACGAACATGTGCCGGCAGCGGGAAAAGAGATTCATTACACGGCATGCGGTGCGATGGAAGGAAATCAGTATATCCGGAAAGCACATTCCATGTTTGGCTGGGACTGGGGTCCACAGTTACCGGATATGGGGATCTGGCGTGATATTTTTATTGACAGCTATGAGAAGGCAGAACTGTCTGATCTGCATATCAGACAGGAACACATAGATGGAAAAGTTTTTCTGTCGGCAGAAACAAAAGTGATGTTGCCGGAAGAGGCACAGGACGGTGAAATTGCGGAAGCTGAGTATCTGGTATTGCCACAGAGTGCGGAAAGTAATGCCCGGATATTGAAAGAAAGTGTGGGAAACAATGATTCGACACTGGCAGAGAATGCAGATAATCTTGAGGTAAAAATCACGCTGCAGACACCGGATGGAAAACAGATTTCTTTTTCGGATGGAAAATGTCTGGTTGAAGATCCGAAACTCTGGTGGCCGAACGGATACGGTGCACAGCCGCTTTATACGGTGCGTGCGGAACTTTTTCTGGGCGGAGAATTTCTGGATGCAAAAGAACTGCGCATTGGTCTGCGCACATTGACGGTCAGCCAGGAAAAGGATGCATGGGGCGAGGAATTTGCTTTTTGCATCAATGGGGTAAAGATTTTTGCAAAAGGTGCAGACTATATTCCGGAAGACTGTATTTATTCAAAAATTACTCCGGAGCGCATTTATGAGTTGTTAGATACGGCAGTGGCATGTCATTTTAACTGCATCCGCATCTGGGGCGGCGGTTATTATCCGGCGGATGTTTTCTATGATTACTGTGATGAACATGGTCTGATCGTATGGCAGGATTTTATGTATGCCTGCAATGTCTATGAGCTGACGGAGAAACTGCGGGAGAGCATTATAGAAGAAACGAAGGATAATGCGGGAAGGTTGAGACATCATGCAAGCCTTGGACTCTGGTGCGGTAACAATGAGATGGAATCAGCATGGGACCACTGGGGCGGTTTTAATGATCATTCGGATACGTTAAAACAGGATTACCTGACCATGTTTGAAAAACTGATCCCGGAAGCCTTAAAGAGCGAGGATGATGTGACGTTTTACTGGCCGTCGTCTCCATCATCCGGCGGTAATTTTAAAGACCCGGACAGTGATGATGTCGGGGATCGTCATTACTGGGATGTATGGCATGGAGAAAAGCCGTTTTCCGACTATGAAAATTACCATTTCAGATTCTGTTCGGAATTTGGATTCCAGTCGTTTCCATGCAAAAAGACGATCGACACATTTACCCTGCCTAAGGATCGCAATATCTTTTCAGAAGTTATGGAAAGTCATCAGAAAAACGGTTCTGCAAATGCGAAGATCCTGCATTACATTGCGGAGAACTTTTTATATCCAAAAGATTTTGAGAGTCTGATCTATATCAGCCAGGTGCTGCAGGCGATCGCAATCAAGAGCGGTGTGGAGCACTGGCGCAGAAACAGGGGACGCTGCATGGGTGCAATTTACTGGCAGTTGAACGATAACTGGCCGGTCGCATCCTGGGCAAGTATCGATTACTTTGGAAGATGGAAAGCGCTGCAGTATTTTTCGAGACATTTTTATGCGGATGTGCTCGGCAGTTTAAAGGTATCTGCGGATGCTGTTTATACGCCTTATCTGCAAAATGAGACGATGCAGGAGGTGTCGTCTGATGTCACGGTTTTTGTGAAAAATATGCGTGGGGAAGTGCTGTTTGAAACTTCACAGCGCACAGAGTGTGCACCATTGTCCGTGGAAGCCATGGAACCGGTATCTTTGAAAGAAGTGATAGAGGGCAGAGAAAGCGAGGTCTTTGTGGAGGCGGTATTTACACATTCTGATGGAACTGTGAGCCGCCAGGTGGAAATGCCAAAACCGTATAAACATATGCAGATCGAAAAAGCAGAGATCACGTTCGATGCAAAAAGAGAGGGAAATCTGTTGACACTGCAGTTAAAATCAGATGTTCCGGCATTTTTTGTCTCGGTGGAGAGCGATGTGGATCTGGTCTGGTCGGATAATTTTATGCATCTGACCGGAAAGGAACCTTATGAGATTACGGCTATTCTGACGGAGTGCGTGGAAGGTATGCCTAAGATCTGGGTACGGTCACTGTGCGATTCGTGGGTTACGGATTATTCGCAAGCTTGACACCTGTTGTCAGGCTGTGAGCCAGAAACTAAAGTATGTGAGGTGTTACTGTTCACTCGCAAGCTTGACACTTGCTGTCAAGCTGTGCGCCAAAGACTATATCATGCCAGATTACAGCCCCATGCATCGAAGATGCATTTAAAATAGGCTGTAATCGTTACTGCTCACACAGTATGTGTGAACAGTAACTGTGAGGTTACAGAAGAATCACTCCAAAACAGAATGACTTTACACCACCCGATACAAGTGCTATCATAAAAATAGTTAGAAACAACTAACAAATGAGAAGCATTTTAAAGAAGGTGGAATCCTATGAAAGTATATTGTTTTGGTGAGAAAGAAAAACCGGTTATTTTTCTTTTCCCCGGGACTTGTTGTCACTGGAAGGGCAATTTTGGAAAAGTAATAGAGCCGTTGGAAGAATATTTTAGGGTGGCATGCGTTTCCTATGACGGGTTTGATGAGACGGAACAGACAGAGTTTCCGACGATGACGGAGGAAACGGAAAAAATTGAACAGTATATAAAGAAAGAATTTGGCGGACATATCTGTGCCGCATATGGCTGTTCACTGGGCGGTTCTTTTGTCGGACTGCTTGCAGCACGCGGAAATATCCACATGGAGTATGGTATTTTAGGTGGTTCCGATTTAGACCAGTCGGGAAAGTTTTTGGCAAAGCTGATGACGAAACTGATGATGCCGGTTTTTTATCCGTTTATCGCGAATGGTGAGATGAAAATTCCTTTCATGAAAAAGAAAATGGACAAGATGCTGGCGGAGGACAATGGCTATATCAGAGCGTTTATGGATATGATAAAGATGCCGGATGTCGATATGAGCCATATTACAAAAAGAAGCGTCGAAAATCAGTTTTACTCAGACCTCATTACACCGCTGCCGGATCAGATCGACCCGTCCGGAACGCAGATACATATTTTATATGCCCTTAAAATGGGTGAAAAATATCGTGCGCGTTACAAAAAACATTTTGCAGGACCGATCCTGCATGAACTGGATCTGCAGCACGAAGAACTGCTTGCGGTTTATCCGGATGATTGGGTAAAAGTGATCGCGGAGATCTGTAACAGAAAACAGGGAGATTGTGCGGCAAGATTTAAAATTAAGGGAAGCTGATGAAGTGGGGAAAGTTGAATCATCAGAGAAAACAAGAAGAGAAAGTGAGAAAGAGTCTCAATTTTTCTTCTTGTTTTTTTAATTGATGTTCGGTATACTGAACGATAGTTAGACAAAACTAATAATAGTGTAAATCATGCAGACTCCGGAACCGGAAAGTTGCTACCTTTCCTGCTCCGGTGGGATTGTCTGCAAACGAAGAAAAAGGAGACAGCGGGAATGAATTATTTAGAGATTGAAAAAGTAATTGGAAGGGAGATTTTAGACTCCAGAGGTAATCCTACCGTGGAAGCTGAAGTATATTTAGTGGACGGTACCATTGGAAGGGGAATGGCACCAAGCGGTGCGTCGACCGGAGAATTTGAGGCATTAGAGCTTCGCGACGGCGATAAGTCAAGATATCTTGGCAAAGGTGTTACCAAGGCAGTTGAAAATATTAATACAATGATCAACGATGCGATCGTCGGAATGGATGCCAGCGACATTTATGCAGTGGATGCAGCGATGATCGCAGCGGACGGAACAAAGGATAAATCAAAACTGGGAGCAAATGCGATCTTAGCAGTGTCGATTGCAGCGGCACGCGCAGCTTCCATCTCACTGGATATTCCGCTTTACCGTTTCTTAGGCGGCATCTTGGGCAACCGTCTGCCGGTTCCGATGATGAATATTTTAAATGGTGGTGCTCATGCGGCAAACACAGTAGATGTGCAGGAGTTCATGATCATGCCGGTCGGTGCACCGAGTTTTAAAGAGGCACTCCGCTGGTGTGCAGAGGTGTTCCATGCGCTTGCAGCTCTGTTAAAGAGCAAGGGACTTGCAACCTCTGTTGGTGATGAGGGTGGTTTTGCACCGGATCTTGCATCCGATGAAGAAGCAATCCAGTACATATTAGATGCTGTGAAAAACGCAGGATATGAGCCGGGCAGAGATTTCCGGATCGCCATGGATGCAGCTTCCTCTGAGTGGAAGAGCGAAAAAGGAAAAGGATTCTACAAACTTCCGAAGGCAGGCACCGAGTTTACTTCCGCAGAGCTGATCGAACACTGGAAGAAACTGGTTGAAAAATACCCGATCATCTCCATCGAAGATGCACTGGATGAGGAAGACTGGGAAGGCTGGAAACTTCTGACCAAAGAACTTGGTGATAAGGTACAGCTTGTCGGAGACGATTTGTTTGTAACCAATACGGAGCGCCTGAAAAAAGGTATCGACAACGGCTGCGGCAATGCCATTCTGATCAAGTTAAATCAGATTGGTTCCGTATCCGAGACTTTAGAGGCAATCAAGATGGCTCACAAAGCAGGTTATACGGCAATTTCTTCCCACCGTTCCGGCGAGACGGAAGACACCACGATTGCAGATCTTGCAGTGGCATTAAATACCTGCCAGATCAAGACCGGTGCACCGAGCAGAACTGAGCGTGTTGCAAAATACAACCAGCTTCTCCGCATAGAGGAAGAACTTGGAAATGCAGCAGTGTATCCGGGAATGGGTGCATTTAATGTAAAATAAGGAATTTACGCACATTATAGTTTATTTTCTCCTCTATCTCATGGAAAGAACGCGAAAGGTCAGGGATGGCTTTTGGCGTTCTTTTTATGCAGGCAGGGCTGACCGGGGACATTGTGCAAAAAATCTCGGACGAAAAGGGTGATCCGGTGTGGATGCGTGAGTTCCGGATGAAATCACTGCAGATTTACAGACAGATGCAGATCCCGGACTGGGGACCGCCGATCGACGGGCTGGACTCCATGATCGTCAGCGGATTTGCGGATGATGTATCGAAGGAACTGCCGGATTTTTTAGAAACATTTTATTTGCAAAATAATCCCTGACGGTCTACACTTGCTATAGCAACAATACACAATACCGAACAACAAAGATACAGAAACGGTAAAGTTCCGCAGACAGGCCCGCCAACAAAACCTTATCGTTTCTACACCCCACCAGAGAGGACACCACCCATGCCATCATTCGTAACATTTTCCAACGTCGGCAAAATCTACCACACCGGCGAACTCGACATCACCGCCCTCCATGACGTCAATTTTGAGATCGAAAAAGGAGAATTCTGCGTCATCGTCGGTGCATCCGGTGCCGGCAAAACGACGATTTTAAATATATTAGGAGGAATGGATACCTTAACCAGCGGACAGGTATTCTTAGACGGACAGGAAATCTCAAACTATGACAAAAAACAGCTCACCTCATACCGGCGTTTCGACATCGGATTTGTGTTCCAGTTTTACAATCTCGTGCAGAACCTGACAGCACTTGAAAATGTAGAGCTTGCGGCGCAGATCTGTAAAGATCCGCTTCCGGCGCCGACAGTGCTTGAGGAAGTCGGGTTGAAAGACCGTCTGTTAAATTTCCCGGCACAGCTTTCCGGTGGAGAACAGCAGCGTGTCGCGATCGCGCGTGCGCTTGCAAAAAACCCGAAACTTCTGCTCTGCGATGAGCCGACCGGAGCTCTCGATTATAATACCGGAAAAGCGGTTTTAAAATTATTGCAGGACACCTGCCGCGAAAATGGAAAAACAGTCGTGGTCATCACGCATAACCAGGCACTTACAGCGATGGCGGACCGCATCATCACGGTAAAGAGCGGCACAGTCGTTTCCATGGAAAAAAATGAACATATTGTAGACATTGCAGATATAGAGTGGTAGACGGTTATGAGATCAATGATTTGGAAATCAACATTCAGGGAAATAAAGGAAAGTCTCGGCCGTTTTCTCGCTATCCTGGCGATCGTTGCATTGGGTGTCGGATTTTTTGCAGGACTGAAGGTCACACAGCCTGCCATGTTAAAAACGGCGCAGCGTTATTTTGATAAGACAGCTCTTTACGACTACCGCCTGATCTCCACGGTCGGTTTTTCTGAGGATGAAGTAGAGACCATAAAAAAACAAAAAGATGTAAAAGCGGCAGAGGGAGCAGTCACGTTTGACATTGTCTGTGAGAGCGGCGGCAAAGAGCGCGTGCTAAAAATGCACAGCATCACAGAGGATGTTAACCGGCTGGTGCTTGTGGACGGCGAATTGCCGGAAAATGCAGGGGAGTGCGTGGTGGACTCTAATCTTTACGGCGCATCCATGATTGGAAAAACGATCAAATTGTCCGACGGCAATGACGAGGACGATCTGGAACATTTTTCAAACCGCGAGTATAAGATCACCGGAATCGTGCAGTCTCCTCTGTATTCGCAGTTTGAGCGCGGAAGTACGTCGCTTGGCAACGGCAGGGTGAGCGGATTTGTCTATCTTTTGCCGGAAGGATTTGCAGACGATTATTATACGGAAGTTTATGTGAAATTTGCCTGCGATTTTCCTTTGTACAGTGAAGAATATGATGCTTACATAGAACAAAAACAGGATGCGTGGGAAGCACTGACGGAGGATCTTGCAGCAGAGCGTTATCAGACAGTGCGTTCGGAGGCAGAGACAAAACTTGCAGATGGAAAAAAACAGCTTGCAGAGAAAAAAGAGGAGACAAAGAGCCAGCTTGATGATGCAAAAAAACAATTAGAAGATGCAAAAAGCCAGATCGAAGACGGTGAAAAGCAGCTTGCAGATGCAAAGAAAAAATTGGAATATGCCCCGGATGAATTAGAAAAAAAAGAGGCAGAACTGACGGAAGCAGAAAAGGCGATTCAGGAGAAAGAGACACAGTTAGATCAGGCGGAAGTTGCACTTGGAATCGGTTATGCGCAGGGAGTCGGACAGATCCAGAAAGCATTGAACGGAATTTCTGAGGGGCTTTTTTCCGAAAATGGAGATCAGGGAAATGGTGCGGCAGGCAGTTTTTCTTCGGGAGATGCATTAGCGGATGCAGGATCACAGATTGCAGATGCAAAGGCACAGATTGCAGACGGAAGAGCGCAGATCGCGGAAGCCAAAAAGCAGATCGAGAGCGGAAAGAGCGCCATTGCAAAAGCGAAAAAACAGTTGGAAGAGTCCAAAACACAGATAGCAGAAAAGGAAGCAGAATTATCCGATGCGAAAACGCAGTATGAAGATGGGAAAAAGGAATATGAGGACGGACTTTCAACTTACAATGAGGAAATAGAAAAAGCGGAGAAAAAGATCAGTGATGGCGAGAAAACTTTAAAGGAATTAAAAGATCCTGATACCTATGTGCTCGGACGCGATACCAATGTTGGGTATGTCTGCTTTGAGAGCGATTCCGGTATCGTGGACGGAGTTGCCGATGTATTTCCGATCTTCTTCTTTCTGGTAGCGGCACTTGTGTGTGTGACGACGATGAACCGTATGGTGGAGGAACAGCGGACACAGATCGGTGTGTTAAAGGCACTCGGCTACAGTGAACATACCATTATGGCAAAATATATGTTTTATTCCGGCTCCGCGGCGCTGACCGGATGTGTGGCTGGATTTGCACTTGGGACATTTTTATTCCCGAAAGTGATCTGGTATGCATACGGCATGCTCTATAAGATGGATTCCCTGGTTTATGTGTTTGACTGGAAATTAGCAGTCATTTCCGTGATCGTATCACTGCTTTGTTCTATCGGTACAACCTTTGTGTCTGTCCGCCGCGAACTGACGGAGGTTGCGGCAGAGCTGATGCGTCCGAAAACACCGAAAGCCGGGAAACGTGTATTCCTTGAATATATACCGTTTGTATGGAAGAGGCTTAAATTTTTGCAGAAGGTTTCCATGCGGAATATTTTCCGGTATAAAAAGCGGTTTTTCATGATGGTCGCAGGCATCAGCGGATGCAGCGCACTTTTGGTGACCGGATTTGGGGTGAGGGATTCTGTGACGGGAATTGTGACGCAGCAGTATACGCAGATCCAGACCTATGATATCGGTGTGACTTATTCATCGTCCGTCACACCGGAGCAAAAAAGTGAACTGGAAAGCAAAGAACAGGACGGTGTGGAAAAATCTGTGTTTGTGGCAGAAAAGAGCATGGATTTAGTTGGCAGTGAAAAGACAAAATCCGTCAGCCTTATCATTGCAGATCCGGATTCGGATATGACGCCGTTTGTCAATTTGCATACGGAAAAAGGAGTACCGATCACATTCCCGAAAAAGGGAGAGGCGGTTATTTCCGCAAAAGTGGCAGATGAACTTGGGATAAAGACCGGAGATACCGTGACGCTGCAGGATTCCGACATGAAAACCATATCCGTGACGGTAAGCGGGCTGTGTGAAAATTTTGTATATAATTATGTCTATTTGTCTGCGGATACCTATGAAGAACAGATGAAAACGGAACCGGAATACAAAAACGCATTTGTGTGTGTTTCTGAGGGCACAGATGCACATCTGCTTGGAACATCCCTGATGGCAATGTCGGATGTGGCAGCGGTCAATATTTCACAGGATGATATGGAACGTTTTTCAAGCATGATGGGCAGTATGGATCTGATCGTTGTGGTCATTATTTTGTGTGCAGCGGGACTTGCTTTTATCGTTTTATATAACCTGACAAATATTAATATTACGGAGCGTGTGTGCGAGATCGCAACGATCGAGGTGCTCGGGTTTTACGAAAATGAGACAGCCGCATATGTGTTCCGGGAAAATACGATCCTGACATTTCTCGGCGCACTTGCAGGGCTTGTGCTTGGTGTATTTTTGCACCGGTTTGTCATGAGTCAGATCGTCGTGGATATGGTAGCCTTTGATGTACATGTAAAACCGGTCAGCTTTGTATACAGCGTGGTGCTGACTCTGGTGTTTACCTGGTTTGTGGACCGGCTGATGCGAAAGAAGATCGATGCGATCAGCATGACGGAATCATTAAAAAGTGTTGATTAGAAAATAGAATTGGACGTTAACGCGGGAAAGTGTTATAGTTTATTTATAGAAAACGATGAATCAGGAGATGATACATATGGGAAAAATTATAACAATCGGACGTGAATTTGGCAGTGGCGGACGAGAGGTTGGAAAGAGACTTTCCGATGAACTTGGAATTGCCTATTATGATAACGAGATTATAACAGAGATTGCAAAGAGAACCGAACTTGCAGAAGGTTATGTGCAGCATGTAATGGAAAATGGTCCGACTGCCCTGATGCCGATTACGATCGGAAGAACTTTTTATATGGGCGTGGATCCTGTGATGGAACAGAACAATGCGATTTACAGAGAGCAGAGCCTGTTAGTACAGGAACTTGCGGAGAATTCAGACTGTGTGATCGTTGGAAGAAGTGCAGATTATATCCGCGACAAGAATCCACTGCGACTGTTTATTTATGCAGATATGGAATCACGCATGGAGCGATGCAGAAAGCGTGCACCGGAGCAGGAACATTTTACAGACAAAGAGCTGAGACGTCATATTCAGGATGTGGATAAGAGACGTTCCAAATATTATCAGTTCTTTACCGGACAGACCTGGGGCGAGAAGTTAAATTATGACCTGTGCATCAATACTTCCGGTGCCAATATCGAGGATCTGGTGAAAGTGATCGCAAAATTGGTAAAATAAAATATGCAGGAATATTATCTAAACAGTGAAAAGAAAATCTGTCTGATGGAATTGTCTGAGTTTAAGGAATTAGAGGGTGCGTATCCACATAAACGGAATTTGTTCCGCAGCATGAATCCGGTACAGTACTGCAAGGCAGAAAGTTACGGGGACTGCCTGTTTGGGACGATGAAGATACCGCGTGCCCTAAAGGGCAGAGTGACGTATATCGTATTTGGATTTTATCTGAGAGGCGAAGAACTGCTGTTGATCGAGGATGGCAGTTTCCTAAAGACGTGTCTTGGAAGGCTGGAAAAAATTATACCCACAGAGTGCAGCATGCATCAGTTCCTCGTTATGATTTTTGAGATGCTGATCGAGGATGATGTGATCTATCTGCAGCAGCAGGAGGAAAAATTAGCCTCCATTGAGGAAGAGCTTTTAAAAAAGATCCCGGAGCATTTCTATGAGATCATTCTGCAGTACAGGAAACGTTTTTCGGCATATCATGCATATTATGAGCAGCTTGTCAATCTGGCAGATGCCATGCAGAGTGATTTCGGACAGATACTGACAGACAAGGAGCGATCGCTCTGGCAGCTTTATGCGAACCGTGTGGAACGCCTGCATGATCATGTGGAACTCTTGCGGGAATATTTAGTACAGATCCGTGAGTTATACCAGTCACTGATCGATGTACAGCAGAATAAGGTCATGAGTATCTTAACGGTAGTAACGACGATATTTCTCCCACTGACCCTGATTGCCGGATGGTATGGCATGAACTTTCCAAATATGCCGGAGTTCGGATGGAAATATGCGTATCCGGTCGTTATTGTAGTCAGCATCTGCATCATTGCGGGAGAGATCATTTATTTTAAGAAAAAGAAAATGCTGTAAGCAGGAGAGATTATGCGCGTAAAATAAAATATGTTTGACAGAAATCCGGAAATGGAGAGAAATCTTTGTTTCCGGATTTTCTTGTTTTCAGAACGATATGTCAAAGTGTACCAGACCGGAATATATTAGAATAAGAATAGATTAAAGAAGCTGTCAGTATGGCTTATGATATAAAAAGACTGCCGAGCGAAGCGGGTGTAGATCACGATCATGAAGCATCGCTTCATGATATAAAAAGACTGCCGAGCGAAGCGAGTGTAGATCACGATCATGAAGCATCGCTTCATGATATAAAAATTTCGGGCATTACAAAAAGTTTTTATAATAATGGAGAGATGCGTCAGGTTCTCCGTCCGGTCGATATTTTGATACCGCATGGAAAATTTGTGTCGATCATTGGGCCGAGCGGGTGTGGGAAGTCGACGTTATTTAATATTGTGGCGGGACTTCTGCCGCCGACATCGGGAGATATTACGATTGGAGAGAAAAGCATTTTAGGGGAAAAAGGTTACGTTGGATATATGCTGCAAAAAGATATGCTTCTCCCGTGGCGTACGATCATCGACAATATTATTTTGGGACTTGAGATAAAGGGCGTGCCGAAGCGGGAAGCAAGAAAACAGGCACTGCCACTGATGGAAAAGTACGGACTTTCGGGATTTGAGAAAAATTATCCGTGCGAGCTGTCCGGTGGAATGAGGCAGAGAGCGGCGCTCCTTCGCACACTTTTGTATGACAGGGAAATTATCCTGTTAGATGAACCGTTTGGTGCATTGGATGCGCAGACGAGACAGTCTATGCAGAACTGGCTGTTAGAGATCTGGGAAGATTTTCATAAGACGGTTTTATTTGTGACACATGATATGGATGAGGCAATTTATCTGTCAGATATCATCTATGTATTTTCCGGTCGTCCGGGGTATGTGAAAGAAAAAATTACCGTTCATTTGAAACGGCCAAGAAAACAGGAAGATATGCTGGAGACGGATTTCTGGGATCTGAAACAGCACTTGATGGGAGGGATGAGTGATGAAAAAAGAAGCGTATGAGGTGGAGTATTATGAACCTAAATCCGTTTTGGCGATGCAGGCAGACAGGCGGGAAGAAAAACACCGGAGAAAACAGAAAAAAGGGATAAGGGCAGGACGTATCCTGCTTGGGGTCGCCATCCTGCTGTTTTGGGAGGTAAGTGCACGTCTGGGGTGGATCGATGACTATTACTGGAGCTCACCGTCCCTGATCGCACAGACTGCGATCGTACAGTGGAAAGAGAAAAATCTTGCATATGATATCTACTTTACCTCGATGTCCACGATCGGCGGTTTTTTAGCGGGAACATTGGGCGGCGCAGTTTTAGGATTGTCCTTCTGGTGGTCAAAGACGTTTGCAAAGATTTTTGAGCCGTATCTTGTGATGTTTAATGCAATTCCGAAACTGGCACTTGCACCAATTTTAATTGTACTGTTTGGAATCGGTTTTTCATCTAAAGTGATGCTGGCATTTTTAATGACGGTAATATCCTGTGCGCTTGCAACGGTCAGCGGGGTGGAGAATGTGGATGAGTCGATGGAAACCTTACTTTATTCTCTGGGGGCTGCCAGATGGCAGGTGTTTGGAAAAGTCGTGGTTCCGGCAGTGCTTCCGTGGATGCTTGGAAGCCTCCGGATCAATATTTCACTGGCGCTTGCGGGAGCAATCGTCGGCGAATTTATCGCATCGGGGCACGGACTTGGCAGAATGGTCATTTATGCGGGAACTATTCTGGATACCACGTTAGTGTGGGTTGGTGTGATTGTTCTGTCGCTGCTTGCGATGGTGATGTATTTTGCGGTGGTGGAACTGGAAAAATGGATGACGGAACATCTGGCGATTTATCGTAAGGCGTGAGGAGGACACCAGCCGCTATGTTGTGATACACCTTTGGGCACCTGAGTCCATATTATATTAAAAAGTGAAAATGGGTCGAAATGTTTAAAAGGAAAATGTTAAAGAGAAAATTGTTCAGTTGTTTGGCTTACGTTGTATTTGCAGCAAGTTTATTTGCGACAGCATGCAGTGGAAGAAAAACGCAGCAGGAGAGTGTGGAACTCAAAAAAATCGTGATTGCGGAGCCGTTACATTCGATCGGGTATCTTCCACTTTATATCGGGCAGCAGGAGGGATTTTTTGCGGAGGAAGGCCTTGATGTGGAGGTGATCCAGGCTACGGGCGGCTCGCATGTGACGTCGGTGATGAGCGGGGATGCGTGGGGAGTAATCGGTGGAGTGGATTCAAATGCAATTCCGAATGCATCCGGGAACTGCCCAGATCCGGTGATTGCTGTCTGCAACTGTGTGAACCGCGCTAATGTGTATCTGTGTGCGGCAGTTGGCGAGGAATACACAGGAAATACAGATGAAGAACTTGCACAGTATTTCAAAGGAAAAAAGATCAACTCCGGCAGATTTGGCGGCAGCCCGAATCTGTGTGTGCGCTATCTTTTACTGTCAATTGGACTTGATCCGGATAAGGATGTAGTGATGGTGGAACCGGCAGATATGTCCACCTCAGTTGCCGTGGTACAGAGCGGTCAGGCAGATATCTCCTGGGCAGCGGAACCACAGATCGTTGACGGTATGAAATCAGGTGTATGGACGGATGCATTTTACCAGTTTACAGATCTTGGAGACTACGCTTACTCCGTACTCAGTGTGTCACAGTCAACTATCCGGAATGACCCGGAGACAGTACAGCACTTTGTCAATGCAATGTTAAAATCGCTTTCTGCTGCACAGGATAAAAAAACTGCGGTCCGCACTGCCGGAAAGGAATTTCCAACCACACCGACCGAAGACATTGAAGCAGCGATCGACCGTGCCTATAAAGATGGACTCTGGAGTGTCGATGGAATCATCACACCGGAGGCAGTAAAAAATGATATGGAAGTATCCATTGCATCCGATGTATATCAGGGTACCTATCAGTACGATGAACTGGTAGATATGCAGTTCGTCGAAAACGCACAAAAACAAAATTGAAGAGAGTATTTAGTAGAATAGAATGTATGCAGATTTCCGGTGCTTTCCTAAGGTGCCGGGGAATCTGCCATTCACAACACACCGATACACCTTTTCCACCAAATTTGTGAAAATAAATTTCGCAAATTTTCGGGACAAACCATCCATCTTATAGTATAATAACCGTACTAAAGTAATATAACCACCCCCACACAGGAAAAGGAGAAAAGCGATGATAAATCCGGCATCAATAATGAAGATCATGAATGCAAAAAATAAATTCACGGCAAATCACCCGAAATTTGCTGCATTTCTAAACGCAGTATTTTCCACCGGCATCACGGAGGGAACAATCATTGAGATTACCGTGACAAAACCGGGTGAGGAACCGATCACAACGAACATGAAGGTGCAGCAGTCGGATCTTGAACTGTTACAGGAATTACAGGACATTGCAAAAATGTAAAAATAGAAATGGAGAAGCATATGTTAGGAAAAAAACTTTCTTATCAGACCAATGGAAGTACAGTAGAATTTGAATTTGAACATGGAACGGCGTATGTCACGGCAGTCACGGACACGATCATGAATGTATTTGTTCCGTACCAGTCGAAAGACCACCGTTCAAAAGCAATCGAGGGAGATAAAAGACTTCCGGTTACCGTAGATGTCTCTGAGGAAGGCGGAGCAGTACAGATTAAAACAGATAAGCTGACAGCCAAAGTATACGATGATTTTTTGATCGATTTTTATAAAAAAGACGGTACACTTTTATGTGCAGATTTCAGGGGAGAGCGAAAGAAAAAAAAGAAATTAAGCGATGAAGCACTTGCAACGTTAGAGTCTGAGGGACATGCCATATCTGCGGATGGTGAAAAAGAAGATCCTGTTATGGTCGTAAAGCAGATGAGCGGGGATGAAAAGTTCTATGGACTCGGAGATAAAACAGGCGTTTTAAATAAAAGAAATTATGAATATGAAAACTGGAATTCCGATCTGCCACAGGCACACACGGACGATTTTAAGGCATTGTATAAATCCATTCCGTTTTTGATCACATTAAAAGATGCGGGCGTATTTGGAATGTTCTTTGACAACACTTACAGATCACATGTCAATCTGGGAAAAGAGAACAGCGCCTGCTATTATTACAGTGCAGAGAACGGAAATCTCGATTATTATTTTATTTCCGGGGAAAAAATGACGGATATTGTGGAAGGCTATACTTATCTGACCGGAAGAACCCCTCTGCCGCAGCTTTGGACATTAGGACATCATCAGTCAAGATGGGGCTATATGTCAGCTGATGATATCAGACGTGTGGCACACAAATACAGAGAACTGCAGATTCCATGTGATACGATCCATTTTGATATCGATTATATGGATGGGTACCGCGTATTTACCTGGAATGAAAAGGGGTTTGGAGCACCGGGTGCAATCATAAAAGAGATCGCAGAGGATGGTTTTAAGGTTGTCTGCATCATTGATCCGGGTGTGAAATTAGATCCGGGATATGCAAAGTATGATGAGGGAATCGCGAATGATTATTTTGCAAAAACACCGGAAGGGGAAGTATACGTCAATGAAGTATGGCCGGGCGAAGCGGTATATCCTGATTTTGGAAAGCCGGATGTAAGAAAATGGTGGGCAGAAAATCAGAAATTCTTAGTGGATCTTGGTGTGCGAGGAACATGGAATGATATGAATGAGCCTGCAAGTTTCCGTGGAGAACTTCCACAGGATGTCGTTTTTACGGACGAGGATCAAAAGACAGATCATGCGGCAATGCATAATGTTTATGGACATCTGATGTCAAAGGCAACTTATGAAGGATTAAAGGAAGCCGATGGAAGAAGACCGTTCGTGATCACAAGAGCATGTTATGCAGGAACACAGAAATACTCTACCGTATGGACCGGAGATAACCAGAGCCTCTGGGCACATCTTAGAATGGCGGTTCCACAGCTCTGCAATCTGGGTATGAGCGGAATTGCATTTGCGGGAACGGATGTCGGCGGATTTGGTGCAGACTGTACACCGGAATTAATGTGCCGCTGGGTTCAGGTTGGTGCATTTTCCCCACTGTTCCGTAACCATTCTTCCATGGGAAGTACATTCCAGGAGCCATGGCAGTTTGATGAGGAGACGATCCGCATCTACCGCAAATTTGTGGAATTAAGATATCAGTTACTTCCATACCTGTATGATCTGTTCCGCGAATGTGGACTGCCGATTATGCGTCCTCTGGTTTTACATTATGAGAATGATCCGGAAGTCTGGAACTTAAACGGTGAATTTTTAGTCGGAGAAAATCTTTTAGCTGCACCTGTTTTAGAGCAGGGAGAGACGAAAAAGATCGTATATCTTCCGGAAGGTGTCTGGTATGATTATGAGACAAAGAAACTATATCAGGGCAGACAGTATTATATGGTAGACGCACCGCTTGATACCTGTCCGATGTTCGTAAAAGAGGGAGGCATGATCCCAACTTATGAACTGGCACAGTACGTCGGTGAAAAGCCGTATGATACCTTGAAAATGCGCGTGTATCCGGGCAATGGAACTTATCTGCATTATCAGGATAACGGAGCGGATTTTGCCTACCGTGACGGTGCTTATAATGTGTATGAGTTTACGCATGAAGGGGACAAAAAAGAGGCATCCGTGCAGATGAAGAAAGAAGGTTATACGAAATACAAAAATATTTTGTTTGAATAATTCTAACGCATAATGGAACCCGCACAAAAGTATTCCTCACGCATATGATATAGAGATGTTAGCGACAGGAGCAATGTGTGGACTATAATCAGGAACAGTTTTTCCGTATGCAGATGGATGTGCCGAAAATGCCTTTTTATATGAGCTATCCGATGCAGAATCTGTATCTGACGGAAATGGAATATGAAAAAGATATGGAACGCATGAAGGAGCTTTATCCGAAAGAGGTGAAGACAATCCTTTCTTATGTGGAAGATGAGTGCGACAAGATGGAGTATGAGGGGAGCCTGATGTTTGACGAGTATCCGGACCGCCTGATGTTAGAACAGGTGGCAGAGCGGATCTACCGCAATGTGGCAGGGGAAGAAAAGAATGTTGAGGCAGAACAGTACTGGGGCGGAATGAATCCACCGCCGGGACCCGGGATGCCGCCCCCACCTCCACCGGGACCCGGGATGCCGCCTCCACCGCCCCCTGGAGGACGTGATGATATGCGGAGCCTGATCGGGGTATTATTAAATAATGAGATGTACAGACGGCGCTGCAGGCACAGAAGATGCAGACGCTGGTGGTAAAACAAATGTTACAGAAAATGGGCAGGTCATAGGTACACTGCCCGTTTTTTAATTCTCTTTCTTAAAATTTCAAAAAGAATCAGTGATAGGCATTGCGGATTTGAAAAAAAATGCATACAATATATCTGTCGCTTTTTTTCGGGTTTCAGAAGAAATTACAAAGATGGCGGTTTTAACAGGGAAAATGATATTTCATTCACATAGAGTAAGGAGACAATATCGTGCAGAAAGGTGCAATTAAGGCAGTCGTACTGACCGTCATTTTTTTTGTGGCAGTCGGAGTATTTAGTATGATGACAAATCATGTCAATGAAGATCTGACAACAGAAATGAAAAATGCCACATTACCGGTCATCACATTAGAGAGCAGTGAACAGGAAGTCAATGAATTATATGGATATCATACAAAGATGAATGCTGCGAGTATGCGCGATACGATCACACCGATTGGAAAAGACAGAAAACTTCCGGTTACGATCCAGACATACGAGACAAGCGTGGATGCGATCTCTTATGAAATACGAAGCCTTGATGGGGAGAGACTGATCGCCAATGCAGATGTCAATTCCTATGATGAGAAAAAAGGTACGATCACAGCAGAACTTGAAATCCAGAATCTGCTTCAGGAGGGGGAAGAGTATTTACTTCTTATTAATTTAGAGAGCGGAAATGATGTCATTTATTATTATACAAGGATTGTGGAAATGCCAAATGCGCATGTAGACGAATCCCTGAAATTTGTAAAAGAGTTTCATAATACAACGTTCAACAGTGAGACATCGGGAACACTGTCAACGTATATGGAAAAAACAACCGGCGATAACACAACATTACAGTTTGTTTCATTAAATTCTTCATTAAAACAGCTTGCATGGGCAGATTTTAACGGAGAGCAGTTAACGACGCCGGTGCCATCCATAAAAGAAATTACGGATACCTATAATGTGATCGTGCTGGATTATGTTGTGACGAGTATCGGTGAGGGTGGCGAGAGTGAATATTATAATGTAGAAGAATATTACAGAGTGCGCTATACAAGCAGCCGGATGTATCTGCTCAATTTTGAACGCCGGATGAATCAGATTTTCCGCGGGGAAAATGCAAGCTTTTTTGACAATTATATTGAGCTTGGGATACGCTCCGGAAATGTGGAGTATCAGGCGAATGAGACCGGAACCACGGTCGCTTTTGTACAGGAGGGCGAACTCTGGAGTTACAATGAGACGGAGAATACACTCGCAAAAGTGTTCAGTTTCCGTGGATATGAAGGAATTGACAACCGTGAAAATTACGGGGAACATGATATCAAAATTGTCAGGATCGATGAGGCGGGAAGCCTTGATTATATCGTATATGGCTATATGAACCGCGGAAACCATGAGGGGGAAGTGGGAATTGAGGTCAATCATTATGACAGTCTTTCAAACACAAATGAGGAGCTTGCATTCATATCTTCGGATAAGGCATACGAGGTCATGAAATCCGAACTTGGTCAGATGATGTATGTGACTGAGGGCGGAGAATTATATCTGATGGTCGATGGCAGTGTGTATGGAATCGATCTTAGTACATTGGAAATGAAAGAGCTGATCAAGGGACTGGATAAAGAAATATATGCGGTTTCAGAATCCGACCGTTATTTTGCATGGACGAAAGACAGCCAGAACGGACAGAGTGATACAATTTCGCTCATCAACTTTTCCAGTAAAAAAACATTTACCATAACAGAAGGCAGTGGAAAGTATGTAAAACCGCTTGGATTTATGGGAGACGATTTTGTATATGGCGTAGCGAATGCGGCAGATGTATCAACGGAGGCTGCGGGAAATGTAATCTTCCCGATGTATCAGATTAAAATTTTAGATGTGTCATCCGATACGCCGTCCGTTTTAAAGACATACGAAAAAAATGGATATTATGTTTCCGGGGTTGATATTGAAGATTACACTATGTACTTAAACCGTATTCAGTATAATGGTACGGCATATGTGGACGCAGATCAGGATATGATCATGAACCGGGAGGGAGATGGAAATAAAATAGTTTCCATTGTAAGCAGCAGTTCTGACAGTAAAGAGACCCGGTTTGAAATATACTTGCCGGAAAATGTGGGGGAAAAGGCTCCAAGACTGCTGACTCCGAGAGAAACCATATTAGAGCAGGATCGCACGCTCACACTTGAAGATAAGGGTGGTAACGGAAAATATTATGTTTATGTAAAAGGTGATGTGGTTTATACCACAGATCAGGTGGCAGGTGCGATCACAAAGGCAAATGAAAAGATGGGAGTCGTAGTAGGCGAGGATCAGGAGTATATCTGGAAACGTTCCAGAGATGCAATCAAACCGGCACTCTCTGACATCGCAGTCGGCGCGGAAGATGCTTCTTCCGGCAGCATTGCTCAGTGTATCAATGCAATGCTTGAGAAAGAAGGAATTAATATCAGTGTCAGTGCATTGATTGCAGGCGGTGAGACACCGAAGAATATTTTGAGCAATACAATGAAAGATGCAAGAATTTTAGATCTGACCGGGTGCAGTGTGGAAGAAGTCCTTTACTATGTAAGCTGCGGTAATCCGGTATTTGCAATGACGGGAAGCAATGAAGCGGTTCTGGTGGTAGGATATGATGCCAATAATGTCATTATTTTTGATCCTTCATCCGGAAACAATTTTAAACAGAGTATAACGGAAGCAGAAGAAGTGTTTAAAGGAGCAGGAAATGTTTTCTTCACATATCTGAAATAAAGCAAATGCAGAAAAAGGCAGGTTTTACAGATACATTTCCAATATAAATACATGAAAAAAAAGAGAAAACTGCATAAAAAAACAGTGCTTCCATAGAATAGTTCGTTGAACTTTAACAGATTTAAGTGAGACGTATTGCAAATTAAAGTCGAATGGGTTATATTTTGAGAAGTACTTGAAAAGAGGAAGAGGATGAATATGAGCAGAAAAGAAGTAGTGGTTTCGAATGTTTCAAAAGAACATGATAATCCAATTGCAGAACTGGTTCAGGTGGCATGCCGCTATGACAGTGAGATTATCCTTGAGAGCAATAACCGCCGGATCAATGCAAAGAGTATCATGGGAATCATGGCATTTAATCCTTCAAAGGGTATGACAGTGAATATTGTTGCTGAAGGAAGCGATGAAGAAGAAGCATTAGACGCAATGGAGAAGTTTTTAGTTTGTGAGTAAGTTTTGTTGAGGAGGGAATTCATTATGGCAAAAGGAACTGTAGCAAAAAATAATGCAATCAAAGCAGAAAAAACAAATCAGGTAAAGGCAGCAGAGCCGAAGACAAATGAGAAGGCCAGTGATGTTTTACAGGCAGCAAAAAATGCAGCACAGGATGTGAAGACAGCAGTCAAAGAGTCTGCATCTGAAGTAAAAGCAGCAGTAACAGAAAAGACAGCAGCAGTCAAAGAAGCTGTAGAAGAAAAAGCAGCAGCAAAGACTGAGACAGTCAAAGATACAGCAGCTGAGACAAAAGAAACAGCAAAACCGGCAAGAGAAAAGAAACCGTCAAGAGCAGCAAAGAAAGCAGCAAAGGCAGCAAAAGAAGAATTAAAACCGGAAGTATTTATCCAGTATCAGGGGAATGAAGCGATTGTTGCAGATGTGATTGAGAAAGCAAAAAATGAGTTTGTTGCAGATGGTCACAGAGCATCATCCATCAAGAGCCTTCAGGTATATTTAAAACCGGAAGAATTTGCAGCGTACTATGTGATCAACCAGAAGTTTGCAGGAAGAGTTGATCTGTTTTAGGAGCGTTTGCCAGACGGACTTACATAGAAATGAGATAAGAGGAAACCGTTATACAAAAGTGTATGATGGTTTCTTTTTTTGATGCCAGAATGTTTATAGACATGCATTCCATTGTATAAGAAAAGCCGGCACGAAAAAGTACCGGCTTTTTTGATATTTCAGAATGAATTATTTCTGCTCTGCCTTGTATTTAGATACCAGACGTTCGATTCTGTCATACGGGTTTAACAGATCGCTGATGGAAGAATCATGGTTTAAGGTATCAATGATATAAGCGATGTATTTGCTCATGTCACAGCTGATGTAATATGGTTTGGATAAGAGTTCTGGTGTCTGATAGGTAAGGTTTGTGGTAACGACTTTGTAGATCGTTCCATCTGCAACTGCCTGATCAAATTTCTCTAAACCGTTTGTGAAGAGTCCGAAAGTTGCAACGACGAAGATACGGTTTGCTTTACGTTTCTTTAACTCTGTTGCAACATCGATCATACTTTCACCGGAAGAAATCATATCATCGATGATGATAACATCTTTTCCCTCTACGGAGGAACCTAAAAACTCATGCGCAACGATCGGGTTGCGTCCGTCTACGATACGGCTGTAATCACGTCTCTTATAGAACATACCGACATCTAATCCGAGAACGCTTGCAAGATATACAGCACGGTTGGTACCACCTTCATCCGGGCTGATTACCATCATATGATCGGAATCGATCTTTAAGTCGGTTACTTCGCGTAAGATACCTTTTACGAACTGGTAAGCAGGCTGTACGGTCTCGAAGCCTTTTAACGGGATCGCATTCTGTACACGCGGGTCATGTGCATCAAATGTGATGATGTTATCTACACCCATTGCAGTCAGTTCCTGTAATGCTAAAGCACAATCTAAAGATTCGCGGGAAGTACGTTTGTGCTGACGGCTTTCATATAAGAAAGGAATGATGACGGTGATACGTCTTGCTTTACCGCCAACGGCTGCGATAATACGTTTTAAATCTGCATAGTGGTCATCCGGTGACATGTGGTTCTCATGGCCGCATACGGAGTAGGTAAGACTGTAATTTGTCACATCGACCATCAGGTACAGGTCGTATCCACGGACAGACTCTTTGATCACACCTTTTGCTTCGCCGGTTCCAAAACGCGGAACAGCGGTAGAGATGATGTAAGAATCGCGGCGGTAATCTTTAAAGGCAAGATCAGATGCATGCTGATGCTGTCTTTTTTCTCTCCAGCCGACCAGGTACTTGTCTACTTTCAGACCAAGCTCTTTGCAGCTCTCAAGCGGGATCAGACCGAGTGCTCCATCAGGTAAGGTTTCCAGGTTTCTTTCATCGTTTGGCATTGAATGGTTCCTCCATAAAAATTTGTTTACATGTATTTCAATAGATTGCTCTAATTGAAGGCAGAAAATGTATTTTGTGTTTATAGAACATCAGCGTCTTCGTTTCTGCATCCGGATATCTTCCCCGAATAATTTGATCAGAACATAATTGTCCATAATTCTTGATAAGATTCGCTCCGAATACAGATCGGTAAGCTGGGACAATCCGAGGTTTGTGGAAATGATGGTTGATTTCCGGTGCAGGATCCTTTCGTTTAAGCACAAAAACAACTGGGAAGTCGTAAAAGAATTTGTAAGCTCTGTGCCGAGATCATCGATGATCAGAAGATCGCAGGTAAAAATATTTTCATTTGCGGCAATCGCTTCCTCATCTTTTGCAAATACACCCTTGCTTAATATATCAAATAATTGGAACGCCGTAAAGTAAATTACAGAATGACCGTGATCCATCAGCTCTTTTGCAACACAGTTTGACAGAAACGTTTTGCCGATGCCGGTATCTCCGTAAAAGTACAGATTGGAAAATGTATCATCAAAGTGATCAATAAAATCATGACATTTCGCAACGGCATCTTTTGCTGTTGCCAAAGATGATAACCCGGTTGCAGGATTTATGTCTTTATCAGAATAATAGTCAAAAGAAAATGTGGAAAAATTCTCACGGAGCAGGATGCTTTTTAAATTCGACTGGGTATAGACTAAATCGATCGCAGCCTGTGTAAAACAGTGGCAGCGTTTCCCGTCGATAAAACCGGTGTCCTTACAATCCGGGCATTCATAAGAAGTCTCCAGATAATCAGCAGAAAGCCCTGCTTTTTTCAGAAGATCCTTTTTTTCACTGCGGTAGGAGGCAATCTGTTCTTTCAGGGTATTAAGAGCCATGGTATCACCGTCTAAGAGCTTTTTTGCCTGTGCAACGGAGCAGGTCGCAATGGCATCATCGATCTCACGGAGACGTGGGATCTTGATGTAGGCATAACGGGTCCGTTCTTCCCTGTCATGTTCATTTTTTAACTGTCGGGCATCATATGCCCGTATAATCTCATCGTATTGTGAATTTGTCAGAGGCATGTTCTTATCCTAATCTCCATTTTTGCCTGTTTTAGTATGAAGACAATGTTTTCACACTACTCTATGGTATCAATGTTTTGAATTGGTTGTCAGTAACATTTTTTCAAGCTCATCATATTCATAGGAGCGCTGCCCGATGCTTGTAAACTTGTTTTTCGGACCGGCAGCCTCCTGTGCCGATGCTTTGGTGCGTTCTTTATGTTCAAGATTTAAACGTTTTACATCTTCCATGGTATGTACGTTTAATTTACGCCAGTTCGAGAGCATTTTGTCAGTGTAAGGAAAACTCGGCTGGTGGATGCTCTGGATGGTCTGCTGACATGCCGCACAGATGATATCGATCGAAAAACCATATTCGGAACGCCATTTTTCAATATAGTCTGTCTCGGATGGAACCAGATTTCTTCCTGTAATGCCAAAGGAGCGCATTACCGCATAGTAAGCCGGACTGTGGATCTTTGCCTCCTGTTTGGCAGCGGTTACCGTCCGGATGCCGCTTTCTGCCCATTTTAGCGCCGTGGCTTCGATGTAGCGGATAGCGGTGTGGTTTTTGCTGACACAATATTCCACCAGATATGCGATCAGATCCGATGAAAATGAAAGCTCATCATATAAATAAATAAAAGTATTCATATCCGTCTGGCTGAGAGGGCGTCCAAGATAACGTTCCGCGACAAAAAGAAGTTCCGCAATCTGGTCATTTTCCTGAAACTGTTTTAATTCATCGCGGGTGTAATCCCTTTTTGGCGGGAAGGATTCTGTATTTACCGAAGAAATGCCGTCATCCGGGGAATGATATGTGTCTTCTAAAGAGGAGACACTGTCTGCTTCAGGTGTTTCCGCAGCCGTTTCATTTTCCGGAAAATCATCGCCTGTGCCGGTTTTATCCCTGGATGCAGAATCAATCAGGCAGATACCGGTCAGGTTGTGCTCAGTATCATATTCTAACCGTAAAAGATGCATACGTTCCCAGTAACTTAGGGCGCGTTTGACATCCTTTTCCGTGTGTTCAAATTTATCTGCAATCGAAGAAATCGAAAAAGCGGAATCCGGGGCATTCATCAGACGCAGCAGGTACAGGTAGATCTTTACAAATTCCCCGTTTGCGTCAGACATATATTCATCAATAAAAATATTCGATACACTCGTGGCAGAAGATGCACTGTCACTGTGGATTAGTATTTTAGCCATGAAGGAAACCCTCTTTCGATAATATTCTAAAAGTATAAGTATAAATATTTGCTGCGCCACAAATTATAGCATAGGAAAAGAAAAAAGAGAAGAACATTTTTGAATACAAACGCTGTAAAATCAAGGGTTGCGGGGAATGTGGATAATGTGGATAAAAAAGTGGATTCATAAAAACGGAAGTTATGGCAAATGTGCCGGAATACAGAAAATAAGGGACATAAAAGAAAACGGAATCCGAAAATGGATATGTGTTATGTTAACAAAAAAAATCCACATTCGATGGTTGAAGTTTTCCCCAATCGAATGTGGATAATGTGGATAACTTATCGACCAAGAAGATGTTCACCCACGTTTACGATATCTCCGGCCCCCATAGTTATCAACAGATCACCGTTTATACAATTTTTCAGTAAAAATTTCTCGATCTCTTCAAAGGAAGGAAAATAATAGCATTCTGTTCCTTTTTCCTTTAGTTTTGCAAGGATATCCCTTGAACTGATGCCGTAAGTATTTTTCTCACGGGCAGCATAGATATCAGCAAGAACGACCACGTCTGCCATGGACAGTACATCTGCAAAATCATCTAAAAATGCTTTTGTCCTGGAATAGGTGTGTGGCTGGAAAGCCAAGACCAGGCGCTTGTGTGGATAATTTTTGGCTGCGGTTAATGTTGCACGGATCTCTGTCGGATGATGTGCGTAATCATCAATGATAGTAACCCCGTCCACACATCCTTTGTACTGGAAACGGCGGTCTGCACCTCCGAAAGCGGATAATCCGGCAAGAATCGCATCCGTTGAAATGCCAAGATCAAGCGAGAGTGCGATTGCTGCAAGTGCATTTGATACGTTGTGCATGCCCGGAACGTGAAGTTTTACATCCATGACCGGGGTACCGTGATGCATTGCCGTAAAGGAAGCGCATGCTGTTTTGTCAAAGGTAATATCAGAAGGATAATAGTCACAGGAGTCATTCAGTCCGAAAGTGATTACCTGCGGATCTAAGCCGCTGGTGAGCTCTGTGTAGTTTTCAATCTCTCCGTTTATAATGATCGCACCGTCTTTTTTTGTATTTTCTGCAAATTTTCGGAATGAATTGCGGATGTCCTGAATATCTTTAAAGAAGTCAAGATGTTCCGCTTCCACGTTTAAAATAACACTGTATCGTGGATAAAAATGGAGAAAACTGTTGGTATATTCACACGCTTCGGATACAAAAATATCGGACTTGCCTACTTTTATATTTCCTTCAATGGCTTTTAAGATTCCGCCGACGGAAATGGTAGGATCAGCCTTTGCTGCGAGAAGAATCTGGCTGATCATGGATGTGGTCGTCGTCTTTCCGTGGGTACCGGCAACGGCGATGGAATTGTTGTAATTGTCCATAATCTGACCAAGCAGTTCTGCGCGGCTTAACATTGGGATGCTGCGCTCCTTTGCGGCCGCGTATTCCGGATTGTCTTCCCGGATGGCAGCGGTGTAGACGATAAGATCAATGCCGTCGGTAAGATTTTCAGCCTTCTGACCGTAAAAAATACGGGCACCCATGTGCTCTAAATGTCTGGTCAGTTCGGATTCTTTTGCGTCGGATCCTGAGATGGCAAAATGTTCTTCTAAAAGTATCTCAGCAAGACCACTCATGCTGATGCCGCCGATTCCGATGAAATGGATGTGCAGCGGCTGGTTGAAATTGATTTTATACATTTATTGATACCTGCCTGTTTTATGAATTATTCTGTTTGTTTCATTATACCCGTATGAAATTAATTTGCAAATTCTTTTGGGGAAAAATCTTTTCGACAGAAAAAACGAATTGTAGATAAAATTTTATCAATTTGTGCAATGTGTCAAAAATATGTAAAATCAGTAAAAAATATTGTGGAAAATGATGTACATGGGATTTGAAGTGTGGTATAATTAAAAATACCAAAAGGAATAGATTGACTAGAAAGTGACGAGAGGTGATTGACGTGATTCGAAAAGAAATGATAGCTATGCTATTGGCTGGAGGACAGGGCAGCCGTCTTGGAGTGCTTACAGCAAAGGTTGCCAAACCGGCAGTTGCGTTTGGAGGGAAGTACCGCATTATCGATTTTCCACTCAGCAACTGTATTAATTCAGGAATTGATACTGTTGGTGTTCTGACACAGTATCAGCCGTTACGTTTAAATACCCATATCGGAATTGGTATTCCGTGGGATCTTGACCGTAACAATGGCGGTGTAACGGTTCTTCCACCTTATGAGAAGAGCAATAATAGTGAGTGGTACAGTGGAACAGCAAATGCAATCTACCAGAATATGAATTATATGGAGAGCTATAATCCGGAATATGTCCTGATCTTATCAGGCGACCATATTTATAAGATGGATTATGAAGTGATGCTCGATTTCCATAAAGAAAATCATGCAGATGTGACGATTGCAACAATGCCGGTACCAATTGAGGAAGCAAGCAGGTTTGGAATCGTGATTGCAGATGAAAATAAAAAAATCCAGGATTTCGAGGAGAAACCGGCAGAACCGAGAAGTAACCTGGCATCCATGGGAATCTATATTTTCAGCTGGAATGTTTTAAAAGAAGCGTTACATGCCATGAAAGACCAGAGCGGATGCGATTTCGGCAAGCATATAATTCCGTATTGTCATGAGAGAGGAAAACGTCTTTTCGCCTATGAATTTAACGGTTACTGGAAAGATGTCGGAACGTTAGGATCCTACTGGGAAGCAAATATGGAGCTCATCGATCTGATCCCGGAGTTCAATCTCTATGAGGAATACTGGAAGATCTACACAAAGAGCGATATCATTGAGCCGCAGTATCTGTCAGAAGATTCTGTGGTTGAGAAGAGTATCATTGGTGAGGGATCCGAGATCTATGGAGAAGTACATAGTTCTGTCATCGGTGCAGGTGTTACGATCGGTAAGGGAAGCGTAGTAAGAAACTCGATAATTATGAAAGGGACACAGATTGGTGAAGGTGTCACGATAGATAAGTCAATCGTTGCAGAAAACTGCCAGATTGGAAACAATGTGGTGCTTGGAGTCGGTGAGGAAGCACCGAACAAGCTGAATGCAAGCATATATTCTTTTGGTCTTGTAACAATAGGTGAAGATTCCGTGGTGCCGGATGGCGTTCAGATAGGAAAGAACACGGCGATTTCCGGAGTTACGGAAAAAGAAGATTATCCGGATGGAATTCTTGAAAGCGGTGAAGTAATTATTAAGGCAGGTGACTCAGAATGAAGGCAATAGGTATTATTTTAGCTGGCGGTAATAACAGCCGTATGCAGGAACTATCCAATAAGAGAGCGATTGCAGCAATGCCTGTTGGGGGCAGCTATCGAAGCATTGATTTTGCACTCAGCAATATGAGCAATTCGCATATACAGACAGTTGCAGTACTGACACAGTACAGCGCCAGATCCTTAAATGAGCATCTGAGTTCCTCAAAATGGTGGGATTTCGGAAGAAAACAGGGCGGTCTGTTCGTATTTAACCCGACAGTTACGGTGGACAACAGCTGGTGGTATCGTGGAACTGCAGATGCCATGTATCAGAATATCAGTTTCTTAAAGAAACGCCACGAACCGTATGTCATCATTACGAGCGGTGACTGTGTTTATAAGATTGATTACAATAAAGTACTGGAATATCACATCGAAAAGAAAGCAGATATCACGGTAGTGTGCAAAGATATGGCACCGGATGTGGATGTAAGCCGCTTTGGTGTGGTACGCATGAACGAGGATTCCAGGATCGTGGAATTCGAGGAGAAACCGATGGTATCCCAGTCGAATACGATCTCTACCGGTATTTATATCGTGCGCAGAAGACAGCTCATTGAGATGTTAGAGCGCAGTGCAGAGGAAGGACGCTGGGATTTCGTTACGGATATTCTGATCCGTTATAAAAATATGAAACGTATCTACGGTTACAAGATGAAAGAATACTGGAGCAATATCGCGACCGTTGAGTCTTATTACCAGACCAATATGGATTTCCTGAAACCGGAAGTGCGCAGATACTTTTTCCATGATGAGCCAAAGATCTACTCTAAGGTTGATGATCTTCCGCCTGCAAAGTACAATGCAGGATCCGACGTGCGCAACAGTCTGATCGCAAGCGGCTGTATCGTGAACAGCAAAGTGGAAAATTCGATCCTGTTCAAAAAAGTATTTGTTGGAAAGAACTGTGTGATCAAAAACTCCATTATTTTAAATGATGTATATATCGGAGATAACACACACATTGAGAACTGTATCGTGGAGAGCAGGGACACATTGAAAGCCAATACATATTACTGTGGGGACAATGGTATCAAGATTGTTTCTGAGAATAATGAGCGCTACGTGTTATAGAAATGCATTTTTAGGACAAGGGTAAAACAACTTAAAGGGGGACATAAGACATGCAGATAACGGACGTGAGGATCAGAAGAGTAGAAAAAGAAGGCAAGATGAAAGCGGTAGTTTCAATCACGATCGATGAAGAGTTCGTGGTACATGATATTAAGATCATTGAAGGGGAAAAAGGTCTTTTTATTGCAATGCCAAGCCGGAAGGCAGCGGATGGAGAATACCGTGATATTGCACATCCGATCAACTCCGGAACGAGAGAGCGGATCCAGAAACTGATCTTGGAAAAGTACGAGGAGACATTAGCTGCTGAAGAGTAAGGAGCTTTTGGCAGCAGGTCTTTGAGGAAGATTGTTGTGTCGGCAGAATAAAAAGAATGAGCGGCTGTAACAGGGGATTGTTGTTACAGCCGCTTTTTGGTGTGTGTTAAACAGTTGATTCGCCAAATGATGGTTTGTTGGGGACATGCGTCGCCCGTCCAAATGGTGTGTCGCAGGCTTGTGAGTGGAATCTTACGCAAAGCCGGAGTTAATTTTGGTTCCGTTGTACGAAAATAAGAAAAGTCTAAGTGTGTCTGGGTTAGATTTTCTCGGAGTGACGTGACCGGCAACAACGAGTCATCCATGACTCGATG
>ERZ773116.672-NODE-672-length-36103-cov-26.299822_pt1 | contig 36103 bp, 36 predicted proteins | sample MGYA00580563_ERZ773116 | MGnify/ENA primary metagenome ERZ773116 (study PRJEB29015, sample SAMEA2737864) | human gut metagenome | biome: human gut; feature: human-associated habitat; material: faeces | place: China | collected 2012 ... | reverse complement strand
CAGGATATTTGTTCACGAAAAGTCTTACTACGTGTGAGCCGATGAAACCAGCACCACCTGTTATTATTATATTATGCATATATATATTTTAATTATAGGGAACCCTCATCCAGGCGGTCTCATCCCGCAAAATATGGCGAGACCTCTGACGGTCCGACAACCTTAGAGCGTAGCGGTTCCGAGCACGCCAAAAGTGTGCGGTTACATCCCCGCTTCCTGAGGTTTCTGTCCCCTAGAAGGGGAACCGAAAGGGTCGTAAAGACTATTGAAGAGGGGCTTGGGGAGAAAGTGGAGCTCCCTTTGGAAAGGGAGACGGAGGGATTCGAAAAATATTTAATACTCAAGATTCTTTGTCAAAGAAACTTCATTCTCTTCAAGAATGGAAAGCAGATACTTGCCATAGTCATTCTTCAGCATTGGCTGAGCATTCTCACGCAACATATCACTATCTATCCAACCTTGGCGATAAGCAATACCTTCCAGGCAAGCTACCTTCAAGCCCTGGCGCTTCTCCAAGACTTCGATAAAGGTAGAAGCCTCAGAAAGGGAATCATGGGTTCCGGTATCAAGCCAGGCGAATCCTCTTGCCATGGTCTGTACCTTCAGCTGCATATCCTTCAAGAACTCCTGGTTGACGGTTGTGATTTCCAACTCTCCACGAGCAGAAGGCTTAATATGCTTGGCTACTTCCACTACCTTGTTAGGATAGAAGTGCAAGCCTACCACGGCATAGTTGCTCTTTGGATGTTCTGGCTTCTCCCCGATGATATCAGAATCTCAGGGATACCAGCCAACATCAGAACCGAGATAGGATAATAAATCATCGGTTTATCAAAGATAGGAATCTTTCAATTATTCCCCATCATACGATACGGAAAAGGTGCCCCCTGACACGCTTTAACAGAAACGGATGACGGAGATAGAAGCAATACCTCGGTACCAATTGCACCGATACGCATGATACCGACACAGCGTTATCGTCAATATACTCTTTATGCTTTATGTCCTTTGCGGATAACAAAGTCAAGTTCTTCAAAGAGGGTATCGATGGTTTTAAAAGCCCATTCCTGTACTCTTGTTTCGTCCCAGCTCTTTTCATATGGGGCTGAAGCAATATTATAGTCCATTGCCAGATGCATATCAGCAATGTCTATCTTTTCAGATTTCGCATCCGTATCCAAAGTATTCAGAAAACTGCCTTGTAATGTTTCCTCAAATTTTTTAGGCTGTTCTTCTTCCTTCATACCACTTTGAGAATAAGGATGAAAATGCCAATGAGGTTGAGGATGCGGCATATCATCTTTAGGCTCTTCTGTCCATTCTGCTCTAAACAACAACCTTTCCATATCAAATACCTGAAAAGAAACACTCGATACAGCAGACTTTTTCTTCTTCCCCATGTTTGTATATCCGATAGATGCATACAAGTTGAAGCCTTCTCGAATGGCTACTATCGGAACATATTTGCCATGAGTGCCTACCATTTGGAATGTAGCGGAACTGGCATTGTAGTCCCTAAGAGTGTAGGAAATAGAATTACTACCATATGCCTCTTCCATATTCAAATTTCCAGATTGCCCGATTCTCACTTTTAGTTTTTGTAGAACACCTCTAACAAGAGTTGGTGTATTTTGTTTAGCAGCCATAGAGCCCCCTTACCAAGTGTTCACATTTGTAATAGTCAAATCTAACTCCATTAGCTATTTTCTTGCCATATCCAATCAATAGTTGCAACGTATAGTCCTCATTATCCGAGAATCTTGGCAATGGAATCTGATCAACAAACTTCTTTTCCAAGTTAAACCAAATTCCGCCAGCCAATTGCTTGGAATATATTGCTAACAGAGTGTTATAATACTCGGATGATAATATGGCAAGATAAGCATAGAGATTATCAATAGGCATTTGCTCGTCTTTGGGCAGCCACGCCAATCCTCTTTCTACGACAAATCGCCCTGATTCATCTATAGAGTAATTAGATGAGTTACCAAATTCAGCTGAAACCAATTTTAACTCCGGTGTATATTGCCAAGAACCAGGACGTGTCAATGCCCACCATTCCCTGATGCCACTAGCACGAGAGGCCAAGGATTCCTTTGAACCTACTATTTTCCGATAATACGTAGGAACTTTATTCTCGAGTTGTTCCTCGCTAAGAATGTTAAGTCCATTTTCACCATATGGAAAGAATACGTATGACTCCTCTTGAAGAACATTGTTTTGCAAGCTACCACTGTCAACGGACGGTCTAAAGAAAGATTGTTCCTCTTCTCCCATAGCCAAGAGCTCTTGTTTCTTTATCTTGAACAGACTGTTGTTTCCTGTACGACAGCCCTGTCTTACGTTAAAGACATCCTTAACGCGCTCCATAGCACCACAAGCGAGCAAACCGTCCAATGTTTTTTTTACCTGCATCTCTTTATAAGACAGAGGCATCCAAACTTCATTGTTAAAAACACTTTTAGCATCTTGTTGATAGATGCTAACATCCTCCATGTTCAACGGAATGGCAGCCCCATAATCTATCATACGCAACTTCCGCAAGGCATCGGGTACAAGCTTTCCTTTATTGTCTGTCCACAACATGGTTATGCTCCCATCAAAATCTGCTCTAACTTTTGCCATTACGACACATACATCCACGAATGCTCTTTGGAAAACGAAACTTCCCAAACGACCAATATAAAAAGGTGTTGCTTTTTCCTTGGAAATCTTTCTAAGCTCTTTTGTTGAATCGTTTATCAAGAAAGAGGTCGGCATTACACATCCGATGACACCACTCTCTTTCAATGCATTTACCGCTTTCAAATAGAACACGCCAGAAAGATTTGGCTTTCCTTTTGGCATCAATTCCTTTACGGACTCTCGCTGTTCATCGTTCAACTGTTCCCAGGAACTATACGGAGGGTTCATGAAAACGATGTCCACGTTAGGCCAATTGCATACTATAGAATCATGTTCCTCTATATGTAACTCCAAGCTATTATTCCACTCTTCTTTCTCAAAGTGGAGTACAAAATTAGCTATATTGATAGCTATGGAAGACACATCCCATCCGTAAACTTTCACCCTGCCCGTAAATCCAATGGTCTTCAGTTGGCGCAATGCTTCAACCAAGAACTCACCAGAACCACAGGCTGGATCCAAAATGGATATTTCCTCCTTGTCTTCAATATGGCTTTCTTTTATAACCTTCTCGACTATAGAACGTGCCAAATAGGTTGGTGTATAGAACGCTCCCAATTTCTGAGGGTCATAGGCATACTTGATGTCATAATTAGTAAACAAGCTCAACTGAGGATTGAATTTCGCAATATAGTTTGCCTCTTCAAAAAGTTGACCGGCTGCATGACGTAAAAGTAATGATATATTAGGCAGAAAGCCATTCATACCTTCTCTCAGATGTTGCAGATGCTCTTCCATAGTAGTAAGTTTACCCACTATGTCAAGAGTGTTGGCTGGCAATCCTAAGGATACAAGGCTATCGTTACCGATATTGCCGTTGTCCTTGATGAAAGCCAGCATATATAACAGTGCAGTCATTGAACTCTCTGCGCTATTCTCTTCACGAAGCCAATTTCTGATACCACGAAATTCTTTCATGACAAAGGGAACAATGCCTTCAATGTTAGGCACGTCCTGTTTTGGAGAAATGTACTGATAGAATTTCTCCATGTTATTCAGTACAAGGCTTTTTGAAATACGCTCAGGCGAAACATTCCCCACCCGATACAGCATAACATCATCTCCTGCCACACGTATATAATTACGCATATTTGATGACCAAGCTTGCTGTTTGTAAGCATCAGCATCCATATCTTGATTTTCAGAATAGTCAAGACAGAAATTGTTGATGTCACCATCTAACATTGCATATTTAAGAACACCAGCATTTTGACAGTGAAGCAGGTTCACTGGCAAAACACCTGTTTGCTTAACCCAAAGAGATATATGTTCGTTCATTATTGTTATATGTATAGTTCCTTGCAAAGATAATATAAATCATCGAAAAGACATGTAAACCAACGATAATCTTAACTTATATTAAGGTTGCAAACGTCACTTCAACCCCTTCCTGTCATTATCCTCGAACCAGTCAGCAAGAGCTTCCTCAAAACTCCACTTAAACTGATAACCGCAGTTCTTCAACTTCTCACCACAGATATTAGTAGAAATCTGGAGTTTCTTCACTCTCGCAGGACAGATACCCATTGGCGAGCCAAGAAGCATGGCAGCTCTTGCCATAGGCATGATAACCCAGTTAGGAATATCAGGTACAAACTGAGTCAATCCAGTTACCTTCTTCATTGCCTCCACGATATGCTGAATAGTATAAGCAGGCTCAAAGCAACAATTATACAATTCAACACCATGTTCATGATGTTCCAAGCGATACAGCATGAAGCGAACCAATTCCTTTACATAGATGCAAGCCTTGATGGTATCCTTTCTGCCAGGGTAAGCAAACTTATGACCACGGATAGCCCAATACAATCTGGTGAAATTACCATTCTCACCCTTTCCGAATACCACACCAGGGCGAACGATTGTGAGCTGGCGATGAGCCGCATCGCCATTCTGCCACTTCTCATGAATCTTCTCTGCCACCAACTTAGAGATACCATATGCAGTATTAGGAGTAGGCAAAGTTGTCTCCTTCTTCAACTCCTCAGCAGCTCCGTATGGTGCAATACTTGAAGTAAACACAATCTTCTTGATATTCCACTTTTCGGCGAAAGCCACCACATTCTCAGCACCCCGGATATTCGTCTCGAAATACTCATGATCTTCATGACCAGGAGTACGATGCACGGCTGCAAAGTTGAAGATAACATCATCCTCTGTAGGAGTAAACGGCAAGTTCTCGATAGGCTTGCGGATGTCATACTCAATGAAAGTAGACTGCAACTTCTGACCATCACGCAAAGCAGGCTTGTAATCCTTCACTACCGGATTAGGAGTGCCAGGCTTAACGATGTCGAGGTTATATACTTGGGCGTTAGGATAACGCTCCTTGATCAGATTTGTAAGATGGGTACCGATGAAGCCGGTACCGCCAGTGATAATATAGTTCATAAAACTATGTTTTATAGATTATTGGCTGCACTCGGCAAAATCAAGCAAACTTGTTTTGCTCTCGTTTGCACAATAATTCATTAATAAATATTTATTCCGTTCTTCTTAAATTCCTCGTATTTCTCTTCAACGAACTCCTTGATTTCTCTTTTGAATCTTTCTTCAGAGAAACCTTCAGCCCATTGACGACAATCAGCAGGAGTAAATGGTTGTGAACCCATAGCCTCAAACCTGTTTACGGCTTCTACGATAGCTTTAGGGGTCTGCTCATCAAAGAACAAACCTGTCTTACCACTGTTAACTGTCTCTAGAGAACCACCATGACCATACGCAATAACAGGAGTACCACAACTCTGAGCCTCGATAGGAATCATACCAAAATCCTCATCAGCAGCAAAGATAAAAGCCTTTGCATGCTGCATCTTGTCTTTCAACACATCAAATGGCTGATATCCCATTACTGTCACATTAGCATTAGCGAGTTTACGATAAGCCTCCAGATTTGGACCACCACCTATCACTACCAGTTTCTTATCAGGCATCTGATTAAAAGCTTCGATGATGGTATCAATCTTCTTGTAAGCCACTAGTCTACTACTAGCTAGATAATACTCCTGTTTATCATTGCATAATTCAAAATTGGAGATATCAATGTTAGGATGGATAGTCGTAGCTTTTCTTCTATATGTTTTTCTGATACGCTGCCCCACATAATCAGAATTACTGATATAATAATCCACACGGCTTCCTGCTATGGCATCAAACTTACGGATAGGATGAAGCATGAGACGAACTAACCAACTCTTGAATCCCTTATCCAAATGCGATTCTTCCAGATACTCATTATACATATCCCAACAATATCTGATAGGACTATGACAATAACAGATATGTAATTGGTCGGCCTTAGTCAGCACACCTTTCGCTACACAATGAGAAGAAGAGATTACAACATCATATCCTCTCAGATCGAATTGCTCAATAGCAAAAGGAAACAAAGGAAGATAGGCACGATGCTTCTTTGTTCCCAAAGGCATCTTCTGAATAAAGGAAGTATGAACCTTTTCCCATGGAATACCAAGTTCATCACATACCTCTTTCTTTGCTACCAATGTATATATATCAGCATCAGGAAATACGTCCAGAATTGCTTTAACAACCTTGTCAGAGCCACCGACTGTGACAAGCCATTCTTGTACGATTGCAACTTTCATATATAATTAATTGAAATTATATTACTTACCAAATTCTTTAATTCTCTGCTCTTCTTTTAAAGAGCAGACAAGCAGTTGTCCGTGCTTCTCGGCAACTATATAGCCATGCAAGCCTTGAACCACCACCTTGCTTTCATCGGCTGCATGAACCACGCAGTTCTTGCAATCATACAGGCGGATGTCCTTGCCTACTTTGGCATTGCCATTCTCATCTTGTGGAAGCAAGGTACGGAGGCTGCCCCAGCTACCTAAGTCGCTCCAGCCGAACTCGGCTGGCAAGGTATAGATTTCCTTCGACTTCTCCATCACAGCATAGTCGATGCTGATCTTCTCGCAGCTTGGGAAGAGTTTGCCGACTACCTCTTTCTCCTGTTCGGTATAGAAAGAAGGAGCCATCTCGTCCATGATGCTGGCAAGGTTTGGCTGGAAGGTTCGGATTGCCTTGCTGATGGTATCAATGTTCCATACAAAGATTCCGGCATTCCAATAGTAATTGCCAGCGGCAAGGTATTGCTCTGCTGTCTCCAGGTTTGGCTTTTCTTTGAATGCCTCAACCTTATAGATTTCATCTACGGATGTTGGCTCTGTTGCAGCGATATAGCCATAGCCTGTTTCCGGGCGGCTTGGCTTAATACCGATGGTAACGATGGCGTTCTTATCGGAAGTATAGCTCAATGCCTTGCTGAGCACTCGCTGATACTCCGAAGTATTGATGACCAGGGCATCGGATGGTGTCACCACGATGTTGGCATCAGGATGCTTTTTCTGGATCTTCCAGCAGGCATAAGCAATACATGGAGCGGTATTGCGAGCCTCCGGCTCTGCTAATATGTTATCTACTGGCATATCAGGGATTTGCTCCTTGACAATGCGAATGTATTTCTCGTTTGTCACTACCCACATGTTTTCGACAGGACAGATTGGCTTCAATCTATCTACTGTCAATTGAATGAGGGAACGCCCCACACCCATCACATCAATGAACTGCTTTGGGTAATCGGGGATTGACATAGGCCAGAAGCGGCTACCTATACCGCCGGCCATAATTATGATTTGAATATCGTTATACATTGTTTATAAAGTGGCAGGCTCCATACTAGATTCAGAAAAGTAGCTTAAATTAAAATTAATCCAGTATTTCACCTGCCGTATTTTTATCTTCCTCCTGTTAGAGATTTTGAAGTTTTCGAAAATATCCATACTACAATTCTATATAAGAGAAGACATAAGACTATATCTGTTCCAACTCATTATTAAATATCTCAAAAATTCATTATTTTCTTCGACTGCTATCATAAATTTAAGAAAAGGCACGAAAATATTATGGCAACAATAAATAAAGAAACTAGACGAAGCTAAAATCGTAACATCGCTATTATATCTGAATCTTGTTTAGTTATCATTATTAAATAATTTATTAATTATTGTATCGCAATTATTTTCTATAGAGAAAAAATCATTGTCAATAGATGCATACTTATCATCCAAATTTTCTTTCTCATACTCTTCCAATTCGTTTATCCATACAACACGTTTGAACATTCGATACAAATCAATTGGCAATTCTTGTAGATAAATAGCAACTATTTCTTTATGCATTAAATAAGCATCCAATAAAGCTGAAGAAAAGAAAGAATATACTCTACTACAATCAATAATTTCCTCTTCCAAAGTGGCGCTTGAAATCGTCACCTTGTCATTTTTTCTAAATAATTCATACACAGAAATATTCATTTTAGGATGCTTTCTTACAATCACTTCATCATAATGCTCACTCAAGACATTGGTAATCTCTAAAAAATACTCATTTTGCTTTTGTAAGGTGACATCATAATATTGCTGTAAATCCTGCAACAAAAAAAGGCATTTTCTGCTTTGAGAATCTTTACCTATCTGTGGCGCAGTTGGCATCAACTTTAATAACCGGCCAGATACAAGAACTTTGTCAGACTCCCAACCTCTATCATTCACAAGATAATTATAATAATATTTACCCCATACAATTATATAATTAGCTTTTATACCTCCGAAACCATTTCCAAACAAATAATAACCACGGAACTTTTTAAATACGAAATTCACAAAATTTCGAGTAAACTTATGTGGTACCTTTGTTGGCATCAGCCCATGTTGTAACATAACTTCCTTGCAATTAATGAGCTGGGGCATCCAAGAGTCTTTATTAGATAAGACAAATCCCTCTGAATTAGAATATACGATTAATGTATCTTTTATATAATTTGAGCCAATTTGTTTGACAAGGCTCTTTCGTATCTCACAAAACATTTTATTTCCATCACGAATTTTGTTTAAAAGTGACATACTCGTTATACTCGGGAGGACAACTACCCTTACAGGTTTATGTTCCTTTAAGTCATCAAGGAAATTTCTATAATTAGCCAGCATATGTCGCTCAATAGCTATTACTAAGACTTCTTTAATATTGTACATTTTACTTATTTTGAGAACCAATTAATTGCGATTTATTATACAGAGACAACAACAACACATATATATGTAAAGTATACTTGCTGTCCACAGAATAAAAACAAAGCAAATACAAGAAAAATATAATTAATTTTTCGCGAGAAGAATAATCATATCTATTTAGTAAGGCAAAAAAACCTGATAACAAAACAATTACAACAATTAAACCATATTTATATATCTCCGCTTTTACACCTCCATTTCCAAAAACGTAATCCATCTTTGTAAAATAAACATAGCCTTTGCCATAAAGAAATATATTTGATTGAAACATTTTGGTAAACTCAGACTCAAACGCAGCAGTAACACGATTATCACCACCCTTATCAAACATAGTACCCATTCTTGCGAATATCATATCTTGAAGAATTGATAAAGATGCGACAAAGCCTAATATTAGCAGAATTACTATTGATATATTTTTTGAGAGTTTTATAGTATGCAAATAAAAAACATGATAAATAAAGGCTAAAAACAAAAATACATAGAAGAACAATGAAAGACTAAACAAACCTCCTAAAATCCAAGGTAAAGCCACTTTCCGACTATACTTATGAAGATTAAATAAAATGATTCCATCACATACACCCAAGAAGCCTGCTTCTCTAAATAATGCTTGAAACCTAGGAGGAAATTCGAATACAGGATAAATATTTAATATACCTTGGTTATATACAATTTGAGAGCCTTCACCACGCTCTATATTTGATGCTATATAAAAATTAATACCTACCAAGTGCAAGATATACTCGCCCAGAGCAAGAGAAATGTATACAGCTCCAAATAACACAAATTTATTATAAATTGAAGCTTGAATATAATTCGGCAAACTACAAAACAACAAGATTGAAGTAAATGGGACTAAATATATAATACCTTCTCCTAATAAATTGTTCGTGAACGTATAACAAAGAAAATTTGAAATCACGAAACAACATATATAAATAAAAGAATAAATATTGGACTTAAATATATATTGCGAAAAATTTATTCCCGAATATATGAGTATAAAAAGCCATATATAATTCCTAAATGGAGGGAATATAGTAACATAGACAGAATTACTTGGCAACATCGTCATATATATATATACAACAAAGAGCCAAGAAAAATATTGCACTTTTCTTTTACTAGAACTTGCTCTCATTTTTTCTTGAAATAACATAATCAATATAATTGTCTATACCTTTAATACTTTTCAAAGCAACTTCTCTAAATTTTTTATACCCCTTCTCAACAAACTCTTCATATATGTCTTTCTCATTTGACAACATGAGGATTTTTGCCTTAATATCCTCTATAGAAAAAGGATTAATGTATAAGACAGCATCGCCACAAACCTCAGGGATAGCAGTTTTGTTAGAGGCAATTACAGGTGTACCATATTTCATTGCTTCTAAAGGTGGAATACCAAAGCCTTCGTTTAAAGAAGGAAATACAAAAGCAAAAGCATGTTTGTACAAGTCCTGCAATTTGTTATTATCAACATAACCTAGGCAAGCAAATTTATCACTATTTTTTATCTGATAATGATAATCATCAATATTACTAAGCCCAGTAATAATAACCTTAAAGTCATTTAAATAGCCACAAGTAAATAATTCATCTAGCGCAACAACTCCTCGAAGAACATTCTTCAACCATCTATCACCACTAACAAACAAAAAATATTTTTCTTTGTTTGTACAAGCTTCAACACTTGCCGACAAAGTAAAAGGCGTAGGGAATACCGGTATTGATGAAAAATCAAGCTTAGGAAAATTGCATATCAATTTATATTTTGTATAATATGTAATAGTCGTAGGTGAAAAATTCTTATTCGAAAGCAAATTATTCAACTTACTTGATTCTCTTCTTAAATAGTGCTTGTTAAAGAACAATATATATAACTTCTTTATTAATGATTTAAACGTAATTCCATATCGCCATTCCCAAAAATCATTTTCTAATTCAAGTTCACGACAATCATGAATCGTTCCAATAACCTTAGATATACACATGTATGGCTTAGGAAGAATAGAATAAACAAGAGGCTTCTCAAGCTTATTTATAATATCTTCAAAACTAGTTTTAGAAATATCATAAAGTTTTATTCCATTTTCTTTAGCTAAATCAAACACCTCTGAATCAAGGTATCTTGTGGAATCAAAAAAAGCACAAAAATGTATTTGCCTTTCAACCATTCTTTTGAAAACTATATAAGCAAAAGTTCCACCACCATGACTCATAACATTACCTTGTGGTTGCATCGCAACCAAATCATACAATATCATAGTTTACTTTTTAAGAAATTAAACAAAAACAACCTTTCATTTTTTGTCAGTCCAAACAAGACTATTATTAAAATAGTAAAGCTAAAAACAGCTATACTATTTATAATGAGCCAACTAATGGACTGAGCAGAAAATATAGATTCCAGATTTACTGATAATCCTAACACAATAGCACCAATTACGTAGCAAGGACATAAAACTTCCTTTATAAATGTCTTGTAACTTAAATTAATTAATTGATGTAAAAGATATAGTTGCACAGCAAGAATCAAAACATTAATAATAGAAATCTGCAATACAGTATATTCTGGACGCATCCCAGAGCTCATTAGGAAATAAGCTAAGGGAACATTTATCAATGAAACGACACTCGTATATATTCTATACTTCTTTAATTTACCCGTTGCCTTTGCTCCCAAATTCATTATTTCATAAAAAGCATCGGACAATATGAGTATTAAAGAATATTGTACAAATATGTTCGCATAAGAAGGAACCTCACCTAACCATAATCTTAGTATGTAATTAGAATTAACGAAAATTGGGCTTATCAGTAACAAAAGCAAAAAGAAAGAAAACTTTGATGTCTTTAAAATAAAAAAGTGTAATTGTTTATAATTTCCTTCTGCATATGATTTTGTTATTTGCGGTGCGACAGCAGTCTGAAAATTTCCTGTAAATTGAGTAATAGCATTTTTCACCTGCATAGCAACCGCTCTTCCTGCATTCACAAATGGGAGACAGAAACAATTAATAACTATATTAATACCTTGATCTTGCAAAATACGTTCTACAGCTCCTAACATATCCCATCCAGCAAAAGCACCCATTTTTTTTATTGTTGGCATATCTATGCCAAACATTTTGCCCTTACATACCTCAAATTGCTTTTTACAGTATGCTTTAAGAACTATATTGTTAATTAATGGTTCTAAAACTGATAGAAAAGAAAAAACTATTAAATGGTCATACTTTATAAAATAAAGAAGACAAACATTCAACAACTTAAAGAGTACTTCAAAAATTCCAAAAACAGCAAAGAAGTTCATCCTTTCGTATGCTATAACCATAGCACGATAAGGTACATTTGTTAAACGCAATCCAAAAGCTATAGATGAGAATATAAGTACATATCTTGCGGCTTCGAGACGCGAATTTGGAATATTCAGTTTATAATCTATCAAAAGTGTTCCCAATACAGCAGCCAAGATGAAAATGATGAGACCCAATATCCAATGCAATGATTGAGAAGCCCTATATTGTTTTGTTAACGCTTCCGAATCATTACACCCTATGCAAAAAGCATAAAAGCGACTTGTTGATTCAGAAAAAGAAGCACTCAATACATTAAATATAACAACAATACCACCAACAACACTATAAATTCCAAAATCAGTAACTCCTAATTGTTTCAATATCAACCGACTAGTAAATAAAGAAACTATTAGAACTAAAAACATTCTTATATATAATAAAAATGTATTTTTTGCTACCCGCTTGGTTCTTGAACTTTGATTATCTTGTTGCATTTAATATTGTATTATACAATGAAACATATTTTTTCCCCATTGTTTCCATTGAAAACTTTTTGGAATGCTCCAATATTTTAGCCTTATCCCATACACGAGTTATTAATTGCTTTATTCCTTCAGCTATAGACTCCTTAGTCAAATCCTTAGCTACAACTAGAGCATCATCTGACTTTAAATCTTCAATAGCATCCATATTTGATACAGCCAATCCTGGAAGACCATACGAGAACCCTTCTACGAGAGCTAAACCAAATCCCTCACTTCTAGAAACCAATGCGACTCCATTTGCCTGAGAGTAATATTGAATTATCTCTTTCTTATCAACAAACCCACAATTTACAAAATGCGTTTGATAATCAGAAGAACGAATAGCGTCATTGATCGAGTTGGCAACATCATCTCTACCGATGAACAAGACATATACATTTTTTGCGATATTCTTTGGCAATAAAGAGAATGCATCAACGAAACCTGCCTGATTTTTGCGTAAAGATATATTACCTACATAGAGTATTATTATTGAATCTTGAGGCAAGTTATATTTAAACCTAATATTTTGTTGACTAAACTCACCATGAACTAGATGAAACGCATTTTGAATAACCGAGAAATGAGTCGGAGTCAACTTGAAATATGACAAAATTTTCCGCATAGAGCCAGTACTAACAAATGACACATAATTATCTTCCAACGCCATACGCTTAATAAAAGATAATTCATGACGCTTCAGTAAATTAGAAACCATCTTTGTTCCAAAAACATTCAACCCATGTAGAGTTAACAGAAATGGGATTTCTTTATGTTTACAATATCCCACTAAAAAGTCATCAAATAAATCTACTCCATGTATATGCACAATATCATACTTTTCTTTTTTCAGCAAAGAAATCAAATATCCTGATAATAGAGTAAAATAAATAATATGGGAAAAAGTTTTTAAACTATACCCATATTTTAATAACAAACCAAAGCCAACTCGCCATCTTACCAATTTCAAATGTCTCATTATTAAACGCCAATTAATCGGCAGAACTCTTACCTTGTTTAATATAGAAACAGAATGTTGACTACGAAACACAAAAACATCTAATTGAGTAATATTTGTAGATGTTTCTAAAGTACTGTCCATGATATCTTTTACCATGTATCCTAATCCTGACGTATTCTCTTTAAAAGGAGGTAAATCTGGTATTGAAAGTGTCGGAGTTATATTTAATATTTTCATACATCCATTATTTCATTAAACATTGTTCTATAAGTTTTTGGTATTTTCCACAAGTATTCTCTTTTGTCCACTTTTTAGATTTTTCTATAGCATTATCTGCCATTATTTCTCTTTTGGTTCTATTTTCAATTAAGTCGCGCAAAGCCTTAACGAAACCATCAACATCATTATTATCAACAATAATGCCATTTTTTCCAGAATCAACTATATCGCACAAGCTACCAAAAGAATTCATAACTATAGGAACACACCCTAATTGCATAGCCTCCACAATTGTCATCCCCCATCCTTCAAAGGCAGAAGTCATCATAAAGATCGATGCCTTTCTATAATATTCTAAAGGGGCTTGTTTACCCAAGAATGACACACCTCTTATATTGAATCGTTTTATATAACTTTCATAAACAGGTAATGCTCTACCAAAACCAACAATATCTAAATTCCAATCTGGATATAACAAAGAAACCTTTTTCCAAATTTTCAATGCCAGCAACAAACGTTTACTTCTTTCATCAAAACGTGCAACAATTAACACCGTCTTAGATTTTGTCAGCACATCATCATTAGATGCATAAATACCAAATGAAGCAGGATTACCAATTGCGACAATTTTGTCGTTCGGAACTTTATACAATCTTATAAAATCAGGAATAAATCTTTTAGAGAGCAAAACTAAAAAATCCGAAGAATAATAAAGCTTCCTAAAACTTTTAGCTACTTTGTTAATATACAAAAAATAGAAAAGAGGATATACTGTCAACATCAACAAAGCTCTTAAACGTTTCAAAACTGATTTGTTAAAAAGCAGAGACTCTATCAATTGAACATATAATCTACAACGCTCATATCCCGGCTTGTTATGTAACGCGGAGATTATTTTACAATCCAGACCTTCTATACATTTTTTTACATTATCTGCATATATTATTCCTTCAGGAATTATTATAACATGGATATCGTTCGATTGAATTATTTGTCTTATTTGCTGGTAAAGATTCTGTTCTTGCTTATAATAAACTACAGAATCCATAGGACCATTAATAATTTTAAATAAACAATGACATTCAAATCCATTGGCAATTAAATACTTTATTAACATTATAGTCGTTCGCGATCCACCTGCATCATTAATTTCGATATCACGACTATATAAAAATAATACTTTCTTTTTCATTTTGACTTTTATGATTTAGTTAATTCATAAGATTTCAAAAAGTCATGCCATAATGAACACGAAATATATGGTTATGCTCCATAACTATTTCTTTATATGCTTCACCAATTCATTTGCCTTTTTATATTCCTCATGACTACCGATGTCAAGCCAATAGCCAGTAATCGGATAACGGATGACAGTCTTACCAGCTGTCACAGCATCATTCATTAGGTCAGTGGCATTATAGAACGTATTCTTAGGCATAGCGTCAAGAAGTTCTCGCTTGATGAGATAGATGCCTGCGTTGGCGAAATAATTGTAAACTGGTTTTTCCTTCACGCCCTTGATATTTCTGCCATCCAACTCAAAGATACCATAAGGAACAGAAATAGAATATGGTACTGCTGCAACAGACATATCTGCATTATGCTCCATAAAATGGAGATAGAAATCTTCATAATCTATGTTGGTAAAGAGATCGGAGTTCATTACAAGTACCACATCATTATAGAACTTGGTAACAAACTGAGTCGCCCCCATTGTTCCCAAGAACTGTGGCTCCTTTATGCAATCAATCTTTACGCCATTCTTAGGCTCAGCGAAATGCTCCTCCAGTTGCTCGTGGAGATAATTGACCGTGACAGAGATGTGCTTCACCCCATTCTCCATCAGACTTTCTATATTGTAGTCGATGATAGGCTTGCCACCTACTGGGAGAAGAGGCTTAGGAGTAGTCTCGGTCAATGGGCGAAGACGAACACCCTTGCCTCCTGCCATCAAGACGGCATCAAGAGGTAGAATAGATTTCTGCTGTCTAAAATTGACAATATCAACAATATGCATGTCAGAGTCTAAGATAGGCAGCAATTCGATATTTTTATCCTTACAAGCATGAACAATATCAATGTCATAAATACCTTTAGATAAGTGTATGAATTGCTTATGAGCAATATGAGAAACTTGAGTATCCATTGATGCCCCAGCGATAAGGCTCCTACGAATATCGCCATCCGTCAATGTACCTATCATTTTATCGTCCTCATCCACAACAAACAATGTTAAGGCAGCACCTTTTCCTTTATTATTAATTGCTACTAATGCATCCTTTAATGTTTTGTTGTCTCTAATTATATATTCTGTTTCCATTATTTAATATGCTTAATTATCAAATTTGGTGATTGCCCAAATATAATGCTATCAGAAGGAATATCTTCGTTCTTGATTAATGTACCGGCACCTATTTTTACATTATCACCAACATTGCATTTTCCCAATATACTTGAATTAGCAAACATCTGTACATTTTCTCCCAATACAGGATAATAGATTTCACCATTTTTACCATATGTTCCACCAACTGTACATCCTTGGTAAAAGAAAAAGCCTTCACCATATTTTGCTCTTCCCATGACAGACCCTAAAGGATGTTCTGCTCCAAACTTTTGCGGTAACTCAATCGCATAGAACAAATCTACACTATTCATTATTTTGTTCAGATAGTATATCTTATCGCAAAGTATACTATTTTGTGTATTAACATATATCTCATGAGATAGGTAATACAGAAAAATCATATATTGTACAGAATGATACGGATTAAATCTTACTTTTTCACTATGCCCCCCCCATATTAGTTTTGAAGTATTTATTAGAGGATGCAAAAAAGTTAAATTCACATTTTTCCAATGCTAAATCTAAATAATCAGTAATAACAGACTTTTCAATATTGGTTAATATAAAATGACTCTCTAACTGAATAATCAATTGAGCAAGTATATCTTGCTTCGGAATTTGCAACTGCATCATAAGGCTATCTCCAACTTTGTGTTAATTTATAAACTTCTTTATAATCCTGCTTTTTCTCAAAGAGATAATTGGCTATCACCTGCATCAACTCATAATCCTCCTCTGAATCTATATCAAGAATACCAGTATCTGCCATTACCACTGCATCACAATTGGAATTGAAGAAAGTCGCCTGTTCCTTAGTTTCCAATGCATTTGGAGAATAAGCATAAATTGAGGCATTCATATCATAGAATGCAGGAGCTTCCTGACGAGTTGTGAAATTAGAAGCTATAGCCTTACAAAAGAAACCATTCTCTTCTTTCACCATATTGAAATATGGGTTACGACGAGATGGAGCTACAGAATAAACAACGTCAACATCATTACGAGAAGCCTTCTTGTCTATAGCATTCTTAATGTCTTGTACAGTGCGAAGTGGAGATGTTATATCCAAATCTACAACTATATCATATTCTTTATGAAATAAATTCTTTGCTCGCTTTAAACAATCTAAAATAACAGCAACCTTTGGAACACGATCACCAGCCAAGCTCTCATCACGTTCAAACACACTAACGTTGAGTGCATTGACTTGCTTTACTAATGCTATCAAATCCTTGCTGTCGGTATTTAAAACAATATCAACATGATCTTCAGGCTTTATGTATTTCTTAATATACAAGCAAATACCTGCCATTGAATACCATACTAAAGGAATGTCAAGAAAGTCTCTGGCATTCTTACCTTTTACTCCTTTTGAGCCTGCTCTGCCGCAGAGTGTAAATAAAATATCCATATTATATCTTCTTTAAATAATACCTCTTGTTAATTTCAGTACCTGATAAGCATGACGTACATCACTGTCATTCTCTATCTTTCCATCAATGATATCAAAGAAATGTTTGATCTCTGTCAGTTGAAATGAATTTCTTTCAGCATTCAGAACGATTTCTTTTCCTTCTTTTAGATAATGAATAGTACCTTCTGCAATATCACAATGAATCGTTTCTTCTGGGAGGAATAAATCCAAGGAACGCAAAGTCTTTCTACCGAAGTAATCAAGATGCAGCTCTATGGTTGCAGTCTTAGTCTTTGCTATATAGATAGCTATATCGTCGCTATTTATTTCCAATGAAGAAATCTGATCCTGGATAGAAAATACTTTGCTAGGCATTCCGAAGAAGTGAGTAAGATAATCCCATTCATGAATCAGATCTATCCCAACTCCTCCACCCATTTCTCGATGAGCACTATAGCATTTTCTGTAATCCTGACCAGGTCTCCAATCAGGAAGATAACTGGAAGATATAGCTCTTACAGCAATCGCTTTACTATAATCAATATGATTCTTCACATATTGAAGAACCGGATTATAACGTAATGGGCAAGCTACATATGCTGGAATACCCTTCAAGCTATCAAGTATGCTTTCATCTACATCAGTAGAATCAAAGATAGGCTTTTCAATAAAGAACGATTTGGAATGACCTATAAACTTTCTGATTGTATCATAATGCATGGAAGTTGGATTGGTAATGAATACCACATCATACACCAAACCATCTGCAACCGGTGCATCATATAAGATTTGCTGATGTGCTTTCTCAACAATTTCCTGTGGTAACTCATGTAATAAGTTACTACGATACAAATCTATCTCATAGCAATCACCTCGTTCTTCAAGGAAAGTGCATACATTATTGAAATGTCGCTTACCAATTGAACCTAGACCTATAAAAGCTATTTTATATTGTCTCATATTTTAAAGTTTTAAAAGACGTGAGCTATTTTTCTATAACATCTATCCAATCCAGCAAATCCTTATCTTTCTCAAAGTTCCATGCAGGTTTATAATTATAGTCTGCAATCTGCTTTAAATAGGCATTAATCTCCTCTCGATAAGGATTTTCTGTGATAAATGCAGCATAACCATCTACATGCTCTGATGCATCGTCAAATGTAATATTCTCCTCTTTCTTCGTCTCAATATGATACTCATTCAGAGAATCGGCTGTACCATTCCAAGATAATTGCAGCTCTTCTCCATAAACATCTATATGGCGATATGGCTTACGAGAAACTACGTCAACAGCAAAGACACCCTTTGCGCCAGTCTCATGCTCCAACATGATGAGATAATTATCGTCATAATCGATATTGAGTTGAGTATTTTTACTCTTCATCGAACAAACATTTTTTATAGGACCAAATGCCGTAACTATCCAAGGCAAATCAATTGCCATAATCTCTCGACAGCCATTAGTACGTGGATTACCTATAAAATAGTTGTTATAGCTCTCCCAAGGATGCCAATCTGGAAGATATTGACCAACATGATAGATATAATTAACAGGACATTTTGCCTCATGTACCTTCTCTATGATGGTCTGTGTTTCTTTTCTATATAAGAATGTGGAAGAGAGAAAAAGAACCTTACCCTTCTCCTTTGCCAAAGCTATATTCTCATCATAGCCATCCTGAACCAAATTGATTTCTGTAAAGACATGAAGATTATGATTCAAACAGTCCTTAATAATAACTGCATGTGAAAGTGGTGAAGTACTGATAATGGCGGCCTCGATAGGTTCTACCTTACAAACTTCATCGATACTAGCAAAGCATTTGATACCAAACTTATCTTCAACTTCCTTGCAACGTTGTTCTTGAGTATCTATTCCATAAATCTCAACATCCTTGTGCTCACTCAACAAACGAATTCTACGTTTGCCCATTGACCCAAGGCCTATTACTATTACCTTCATATATTATAAGTCATAAAAAGTTTTCAAATTCAAACCTGCCAACTCAACATTTTTGAGTTCCTGATATATCAAGTTAGCTGTATCTGGTTTGGCATACGGATTTTCATAAGTCTTTGCTGCCTTTTGCATCTCTTCTGATAAACAAAGCTTAAGACCAGCTATTACCTCATCCTTTGAAGTACCACAATTAACAACACTCTTAGAGGCAAGTCTTCCCTTTTGTCTATCTCCAATATTTAAGGTAGGAATACCAAATGAAGGAACTTCAATGATTCCACTAGAGGAGTTGCCAACTGCTGCCTTTACAAACTGAAGGGTCGAAAGATAGCGCTTTAATCCCAAAGATGTATAAGCCTTTGCACGATTAGAATGCTTCTCCACATAATTCTCTACAGCCAATGCTATGGCATCCCTTCCTGTATCAGAGTTTGGCATAGTGAAGATTACTTTCAGATCTTTGAACTGATCTAAAGCATCCAAAAACTCACGAATGTCTTTAGCTGGATCACCACCAAGGGTAACAGGATGATAAGTAACAAGAATTGTTTGTGTATCTACCTTGAAATCCAAGGATGCTTCAAGTTCTTCTTTCGTCATCAAAGGAACAGCCTTGATGTTTTCTACCCCTAAAGAACCTACATCAAAAACTCTAGATGGTTGTTCACCCATCTGAATAACTCGATGGCGATATTCTTCACAAGAAGTAAAATGCAAAGATGACATCTTTGTCACTGAATGACGGATAGCATCATCGAATGCACCTTCAGTAACTTCTCCACCATGAATATGAGCAATAGGAACACGATGAATCAACGCTACCTGAGCAGCAACAAGAATCTCATATCTATCACCTAAGAGTACGAGAATATCAGGTTTAAGCTCTGACAAGGCATCATTCATACCTTGCATCTCTTCTGCCATTGATGAAATAATTCCATGGGCATCATCAGATGGTTTATGCATATAGACCTTTTTATCTATAGTGAATCCATCTTTCTCTATCTCTTTATAGGTTTCTCCATATTCAGGCATCAGGTGCATATTAGTGGCTATAACCTGGAGCTGCAAATCTTTATCTTCTTTGACTAATCTCATCAATCGACTCAACAAGCCATATTCAGCACGAGTACCTGTTACAAAACAAATCTTTCTCATAATTGTATCTGTTCGTCTGGTTGATAATCTTTAATTGCTTTTGTACCTACAACTTCTTCCCAACGCATAGGCGTTATGCCTGTACCAGGACGCTTAACAGCCAAATTATCATCAGACAACGTTTCACCCTTTTTAATATAGGTACTCGCCACAATACTCTTACGAGCTACAGCTATATTGGCACGTTCAGAATCAGAGACCTGTTTTATACCGGTTCCCAGAGCCTGCTCTATATTACGGATAGCTTGAACCATAGTCTTCAGTTCTTGTGGTTCCAAAGAGGCTTTATGGTCAGGACCAACCATATTTCTATCAAGAGTGAAATGCTTTTCAATGACCTGTGCGCCAAGAGCTACTGCAGCAATAGGTACTTCTATTCCTTGGGTATGGTCAGAATAACCTACTACTGTTCCAAAATCCTGTTTGATGGTAAGCATTGCCTTCAAGTTGACATCCTTCATAGGTGTAGGATATTGGGTATTACAATGCAAGATTGTAATTTGCTCTTTTGTCAAACCATTCTTCAACAATACTTCCATCGCATTCCTGATATCTTCTTCATCGCACATTCCGGTGGACATGATGACCGGCTCATGAAGAAGAGCAATTTTCTTGATGAATGGATAGTTAGTAATTTCACCAGAAGGAATTTTCCAAAGTCCCAAACCTAGAGAATGCAAGAAATCAATACTTTCCAAATCAAAAGCAGTTGACCAAAAACGGATACCTTTCTGATGACAATAGGCAACAAGTTCTTGATGATCAGCATCAGACAGTTCTAATTTCTTGAGCATCTGATACTGAGAATCATCACCATCACCTATATTCTTCTTCTGATATTCAGCTTTCTTGGCATCTTTTGATACAAGTTTATCTGCCTTGAAGGTTTGAAACTTGATTATATCAACTCCTGCATCAACAGCTGCATCTATAAGTTGCTTGGCTATATCCAAGGAACCATTATGATTGACACCAGCTTCTGCAATTATTAATGTATGGTTGCTCATGCTATTTTGCTTTAATTTTAAGGATAGCAGGATTTCCTGCATAAATTCCCTTCACACGTATAGACTTACGAACTACAGAACCAGCTCCCACGATAATATCAGAAGCGATTTCGATACAGTTGGCACAAACGGATTGAGATCCGATAAAACAATTCTCTCCAATCTTACATTCACCATTGACCATGGTTCCTGTTGAGATGTGGCATTGATTACCCACTTCTGCATCATGTTCTATATTAACGAAAGTATTGATTATGCAATTATCACCTATCTTTGCACCAGCATTAACGAATACCTGATGCATAATGACTGTACCTTCGCCTAGTTCTGCATATTTACTAACATGAGCGGTAGAGGCAATAATTGTTGCCAATCTGCCTCCAGCCGCCTTCACCTTATTATATAGTTTGATTCGGAGGGCTGGATTTTTGATGAAGCCTACAGTTATAATGAAATCACACTCCTCAACATATTGAGGAATCTCATCATCGGTTCCTATTACCTTATGACCAGGTAGAACCTCCTTGCCAACTTCATCCGGCATATCAAGGATTCCTTTGATATCATAGCCTGCACTCTCTGCGACTTCTATCACAGACTTGCAATGACCACCGCCTCCGATTAGAATTAATGGACGTTTCATTATTTTGAATATTCTCTTATTGCCTCAACAATACTATCAGCATTCCATCTTACATCTTTAACAGAACGAGTATATACTTCTTTAGATATATGTTCCTGGCCTCGAGGAATAACACCTATAACATTGAGACCAAGCTCTTTTGCCTTATCCATCTCCCATTGCATCCACTCACTATGTGATGCAAATACACCTGCTATAGCCAATAATACATCAGACTCTTGCAGACGTTTAGTAATATTGGCTTTGACAACTGCAGCTTTCTCTGAATTAATAGGGCAATCTTTTTCAACCTGCGTATAATCAGCAGAGAAATAGCCTCTACCATTTAATAAGTTCTTTAAACTCTGCAAGGTATCATCATGATCCCAGCTATGACTTATAAATAAAGAATATGTTTTTGCCATAATTCTACGATTTTAATAGTTCTACCAATTTTTGTTTTTGAGATAGATATGATGTTTTCATCATTTTATCCGCTCTGCTAAGAAAACTTTTTTCATATTTATCAGAAAGTTCCTTCTCATTCAAGACTAGTGAACATGAAGCCAATGTTGCCAACGTCCATATTTCATAGTCGGTATTTACTTCATCCTCAACATAATTTCTATTACTTTCAAAAACCTCTCTGTATATATGCTTAGCTATAACTTTTAACTCTGTTTTCTCTTCACATTCTTTCAAAAGCGAAGCTCTGAGAAGTAAACAGAAGGCATAGTTTTCACCATTATAGTAGTCTGAATAAATACTATAAGCCTTCTTGTAATAATTTATAGCCTTGATAATGTCACTCTCTGCATTTGAAAGATAAAACTTCCGCTTAAAGATTGCTCCTAACAGCCCATTAGTTTCTGGATCAACAGTATTTTCAAGGGGACTTAAAATACTTAAAGCCTCATCTAATGCTTCTTCTGGAGATGGCTTTTCTGATTTATATGCACAAAGAGCCTTTTGCTGTCTAAAATAAGGATCAAAAGGAACATCTTCGATCAATGAAGTAAAAAGAATTTTAGCTTCCTCGAATCTTTCTTTTTTTCTCAGGGTTATAGCCTCTTTTATTCTTTCAAATAATGGCTTAGAATCCTTCTTCTGTAAAGGTTCATCCGCATCTTTGACGGGTTCTCTCAAGGCTGGAATAAACTTATATAATGGACTGTCAACTTGATTCCCTTTTACAATGGAATCAATTATTGCCTTAAGTCTAATTTTTACACGCTCAGCCTCTTCTGCGAACTTTTTGCGATTTCTAACATATGTATAAGTCAGTGTACGATTATGATTCAAATCAAAGAAGAATTTATCTCCAGTTTCCATCATTATTATCGTACGATTCTTCCTTACTCCATGTCTGACACCCAGTTCATATATTGCATTGGGATTCAAAGTTGTCAAATCTGCTACAACCAAATCAGACTCTAGAATACCATAATACATGCTCTCATCTATTAAGCCGCTATCTAATACCTCATCACCACGAATACATTCGAAACCACTTTCGGTAACAGCTGGTTTTATAATTTCATGATATATCCGATCCAAATTAATCTTCTTACCAGAAGACAAATCCGGTCGGGTACCATATCCCATAACAACAAAGCACCTCATAATAATATTCTTATTAAAGAAAAAAGTGGGCTGTGGAGGCTTTTCACCTCGGAGCTTCTACCATATCTATTACCTTCAATGACTTTTACAATACCTTTTAGGTTCGTGCACAGCCCAGATGAAGCTCCAGCCCACCATCCTAATAGTTCTCTATTTTTCATACCGTTTGAATTTATTTTCTCAATCAGAGTCAAAACTGATATAGTTCCTAACATCAACTGGAAATAGGTTGCTGCAGGAGCTCCAAACAATACTGTAGAAATCATATCCAGAATAAATACGATCATATTTATATATTCAAATCAGAAGGTCGAACAGAACTTGGAATATTCACTACTCTATCAGCAAACCAGATAGTGTTTTCCAAACCATCGTTCTCACAATTCTCAAACATTGGTAAGCGATTCATCAACTCCCAGATTGGGCGAGTCATCACTCCATTGTCATTGGTCTGAGTAAGGAAATCAATCTGTGCCTCCTTATCCTTCAAGATAACAGCATTGAGCCAATAGTTGGAAATAGTATTTGGAGAATCTACGAAGAACTCAATATCTGGTACATTCTTAAAGTACTCCTCATATTCAGCAGCAACCTTACGCTTGCTTGCAACATACTTGTCAATGTTCTCCAACTGAGCGCATCCCATAGCTGCATTGATATTTGGCATACGATAGTTGTAACCTACATGGTCGTGACGGAACTCCCAACGATGTGGAATCTTGGCCTGCGTAGTAATATGCTTTGCGTATGCTCCCAACTCTTCATCATTAAAGAGCATCATGCCGCCACCACCTGTTGTAATGGTCTTGTTACCATTGAAGCTAATTGCACCAATCTTACCAAATGTACCTGTATGCTGACCTTTGAATGTTGAACCGATACTCTCTGCAGCATCCTCAACAAGTTCGATGTGCCATTCTTTACAGATAGCTGCAATCTCATCAATGCGGACAGGATGACCGAATGAGTGCATAGGAACACAAGCCTTCACTCGACGACCGGTATTCTTGTTATAGCAAGCCAAGTCATCCTCTTCGAAAGCAAAATCCTTACTTTCTGGAAGTTCTCCCTTGCGAGCGTTCTTGCGAACCTCAGCATTCTTCTCAAGCCATGCCTTCAAAGAATCTGGAGAAAGCCCCATTGTTGAACGATCCACATCAATGAATACGGCATGAGCTCCAATATAGCTCAATGCATTACAGGTTGCAATGAAAGTAAGAGCCTGAGTCAATACTTCATCATCTTGCTTTACACCTACGAGCAACAAGCTCATGTGAAGGGCATTGGTACCACTTACACATACCACAGCCTTCTTGGCACCTGTGTATTTTGCCATATCTTCCTCAAAGCGATCAACAAACTTACCAACGGATGAAACGAAGGTTGTATCGATACACTCGTTGAGGTATTTCTTTTCATTACCTGCAAAAACAGGGACAGCCAACGGAGTAAACTCCTGGTTGCCATAAACTGACTTAATAAAGTCTATCGTTTTCTTAAAATCTGCCATAATATTAAAATTTTAAAAATCCCTCCAACCCACCCAGTTGCTTAGATATAATTGAACATTGCTTCTATGTATGGTTTACACCATTGGTATATTTCAACCAAATTATTCCATATCCACTTTGTTGCAATTATACTATTATACAACCATACACCTGCATTAATTAAAGACTACACTCTAGACCCGCAGGTGGTGAGCTTCTAGAGGAGTCTCTTCATTTTTATTATCATATAAAAATAAATTTGTTTAATAGGTCATGAGTTTAATGTCTGCGACCATTTATAGACAGGTTTTACATTTTTTGATCCAAGTTCTTACCTTTTTCCTCATGTTCGAAGTTAGGTATAAACTTCTTGATTGATGTCACGATTTCAGCCTTGGTGAAGTCTGGCTCTGCAAAGATGCCCTCCAATTCATCAAAGAACTGGTTAATCTCCGGCATCGGACGACGGGTTGTCTCCTCTACTACACCAAGTGCAGAGAAACGAGTCATATTGATTTTCTCACCAGGAACATAGAATTCCTCGTAAGCTTTCTCGCCAGTAGTATCACTCTTGAAGTAAACAACAGGATAGTTATCACTTTCGTAATCCATATCTGCAGCATACTTCTTTGCCTCAGGATCATTCTTGCACTCTACCTTCTTGAAACCTTCTGCCTTTACAAAGTCATCACAAATTGAAGAGAAGGTAAGCATCTGCTCCTCACCCAGCTTAGGGAAGAATACCTCGCCACCATTACCAAGGATACAAGCCAACATACAAATCTGGCCAGACTCCTCAGGAGATACAAAATAGCGCTTTACATCGGATGGCGCTGCCAATGGCTGCTTCTTCTGCAAACGATGAATCCAACCATCTGGCAAAGAACCATTAGAGAAAGCTACATTGGCAAAACGAGCAGTAGTTACCTTGAAATGCTCATTATAAGCCATCACCAGGTCTTCCATAATACGCTTGCTGGCTCCCATGATATTAACAGGGTTAGCTGCCTTATCTGTAGAAACGCAGAAGAAATGCTTTGGTGGGAACACGCAAAGCAAATCCATCAGTTTCTTTGCCTTGATGTCGTTGTTCTCGATAAGTGCCTGAACACTATACTTATCTTTCTCTGAACGAACATGCTTGTGGGCAGAGAAATTGGCAACAATGTCAAAGCCCTTCTCCTCACGGAAAATACGTTCGAAGATTGGGTCTGCAAAGTTGAGGGTGTAGCAACGGAACTCATCAGGTACGAAAAGTCCTTCTGTGCTTCGCACATCACGAACCAATTCTGCCAATCCGTTCTCATTCAAGTCAACAACGACTACGCTCTGTGGTTCAAAGCGAAGTACTGCCTTGATGAATGAAGAACCGATAGAACCGGCTCCACCAATTACACAAACTTTCTTGCCTTTGATTTCAGCAGAAAGTTTCTCCTTGTTTGCCTCTATATCCTGAGCAAACATACTTGTTTCACGCTTGGTCACATACTGACCAATGAATTTACTGAGATTAAACATGATTTATATGTTTATTGTTTTATTTACTTTTTAAATTAAATATTGTATGAGGGAACGGCCCACACCCATAACATCTATGAACTGCTTTGGGTAATCGGGTGTTGATATTGGTCAGAAGCGGCTACCTACGCAGCCAGCCATGATTATGATTTGTATGTTGGTGAAATTATGCATTAATCTTGTTATTTATTTCGAAAACCTACCCGTCCTTCCTTACCCTTAAGGAAGGCTCCACCTCTCACCCCGACCCTCTCTCCTCAGGAGCGAGGGAGAAAACCGCCCTACTCGGTGCTCGGAACCGCTACGCTCTAAAGTTGGCGGACCATCAAAGGTCTTCGCCATATTGTGCGGGATGGGACCGCTAAAAAACAAAGGCAAAAAGATGCCTCTAATTATGTTTAAATCTAAAGAATAGAACTTAATGTACGCAAATGTGCTTCCTCGCTATGTTCATTCAAATGCTTTATGAAATCATTATATCTATTTCGCTCCAGATTGTCTCCATCAGAGAGAAGTTTGGTATGAATAAAACATAGTTCGTTTCTATTGAACAATTGTCTTGGATTAATTCCTATCTTTCGTATACTATTTCGGATTTGACTATCTGAATTCTCATCGTAAGTGAAAATCGTAATTCTTTTCTTTTTGAAATCTCCTTTCTCGCCAGCCTGCTTCAAGAAGAAATCTCTGAAGTAATCGAAATCCATACCATTAATAGAATGACCAAATATAACCAACTCATTTGCTTCATCCAAATCGGTAGCCATATTATTGGACCGGTAATATCTGCTATTGTCTTTATAAAGAAACGAATATTCTTCGGGTACAACAGATGCATTATCTGCCATTACTCCTAAAATAATGTCATCATCAGCAAGAGAACCATGAACATGCATTATATTAGCTTCGCCTAATGTTATACCATTATCAGAAGCTATCTGACGTAAACTAGTATAGTTGAATGTATAAATAGACCGGAAATAGCCGTTTGCAGCAACAGCCTTTAAAACCTCTACAGCTACATTATTCTTTCTTTGACTATGATACGTTTGTACATGCTTTAAATACATTGATAACGCATGACAGAGTTTGCGAAATGAATATTTATCGTCATTTATATCATTATCAGGAATTCCATACTCATTTTTCTTATTAGTTACATAGTTCAGCATGCTTTGTTCTATATCAAACCAAGCATTCTTTTCTTTCTCCTTATTCAAATACCCTAGCAAAGTACCAGGTCGATAGAGTTGCATGTCATCTTGAAAGCTTTGCTTCCAGATATCACTATTTGCAAAATCTGAATAACGAGTCTTCATACCAAGGTCGAGATCAAACCCGTTGCCTAAAATTAGCACTTTACCTGACATAATAATCAATATTTACTGTTCTAAAACATCATATAACTTTTTGATTTCTCCTACAATACCCTTGATTGTATTATTCTCCAAACGAGAGTAAAGTGATTGGCGAAAATCTAATCAGTCTATCATCATCATTATATTTTCTATCTCTTTCAACAATTTATCAAGATCTCCTATCCATTTATAGTTTTGAGAATAAGCCATCAGTAACTTAGAATAAGTATCAGGCTCTTGCTCTTTCATTATAAACAATTTGGCTCGTTCTGAAAGTAACTCCGGTCTAGTAAGATTACATATCTTTATTGTATTCTCACCTTTCTGCGTCAGCCCTTTATACAGCAAGCCATCAATGATTTCAATATTATCAAAATATCGATCTATATGTGGATGTATTATCAAATAATCAGATGATTCTGTAGGGAGGTTTGTTATATCTTTATTGTCCAATACTTCCTGGTTGTTCTTTGCAGAATTGCATAGTGGACAAGATAAACATAGATTAAAAGGCTCATACATCCATTCAGGATGCAAGGACTTCGGTACTATATGTTCGATATCAAAATACCCAGTAGCGGAACTGACATCCATACGACAATATACACATTTTCTATTTTGCTGTTGACGATAATACTGTCTAACCCGATCTTTAAAAGCTTTTAGTGAAGAATTCTCCCAATCCTCCTTTTGAGGTTTTCCCTTACTGGCTTTAGATACCGCTTTTATATCTGCAGAAGTCATCGCATAGGGTGATGTTATTACAAAGTCAGATAATTCTAAATCACTTTTCATGATTAAAAGTATTTACGATGGTCGTAATTATCTTTTTCATTGGATCTACATCACTCATATTGGGCAATACTTTTTCTAAGAAGTCTACCTTATACGAAACTTCCTGATAATCGATTTCACCCTTGGCTATTTTGTCAAGCATTTCACCTACTATTTTAGCCAAATAGATGTTACGAGTAGTAGGAACCTTGAAGACTTTCAACAACACCTCCTCAGCAGACCATCCATAAGTTTCCTCTTTTATCCTCTCTGAAACTAATCCTTCATGAGTTTTATTCAGATAAGTAACTGTTGATTGATTTTTTGTCAAATCTGATACCAGAAAATGAGAATGAGTAGCTATCAACAGATGACAAGGAATATCCATCAACCCATTATTTAGGAAATCAATAATTGACATCTGCCAATTAGGATGCTGGCTTATCTCTGGCTCATCTATAAGAATCAAAGCATTCTCCATTTCTGAAGCAGATAAAGCTCCAACCACAGTACAGAACATATTAAGTTCACCGGAACTAATGTCAAGACTATTGATTTGCTTACCATTTTTATATAGAAATAAATTTGTTTGTGTTATCAATCCCATCTGCTTCAACAGATACAAATTTCTAAGATCATCTTTATGGGATTGAACTTGCGATTGGTTGAACTGAAAATCATAGTGACATACACTTAAGCCATCATCTGCTTGTTTTCGAAGATCTTGATAAGTCGAAAAAACTTTTTGCTTATCATTTTTGTCCTTGGACAAGAAGTTTTCAAGATACCATCTTCTACGGCTAATAGATGTACCGATATCCATCGTTTTCTTTAAGGCTTGAACGAATCCTCTAAAACTCTGTACATTGGCAAGTTGTTTGAATCTACACGTCAATCTCATACGATCATCATATCCCATATACTTAAGAATATCACGAACTTTAAGTATAGTTTCAGCTTTCTTCAAACTCAACAAATTATACAACATGTGGAATAGAGAAGAACTTGCGGAAAATGTATTATTTGCAGCTCTTGCTCCCACATAAGTATAAAAAGGAACATTATATCTATTAGTCGATAGAGACATCGTATTTTTTATCGGAAACTTATCAAAAACGCCAAAGCATGAAGCAACAATATTGGGGATTGGTATATTCATATTTAGCATATCAGAATCATTTACATAGAATTTCTTTTCAATTTCGTTCTTATAAACATAATAAGAATTTCCGTTTGCCCGATATTTTACACCAACTACCTGGATGTTTTTACGAGGTGTCGTTCTATTACCATTATGGTTATAATATTCATGAAAGTCGATAAAGAAATCTATTATACTCCGTAAAATGGTTGTTTTGCCTACTCCATTAACTCCTATAAGAAGGGAGAACTGACATAAAGAGTCATCGAAAAAGGAATCTTTCTGGAGGCTCAAGTCTATGTCTACCATCTGACTATTACAAACCAAGAGTTCGATTTTATCAAGTCTAAATCCTGCTCTTTTTGGCTCTTCCTCAAACAAGATAATATGTTTTATTGGGTCATAAGTTACCATATATCTAAGTGTATATGTTTATCGTAAATAGCACATGTGTTATTCTTATTTTAGAGAATTACTTTTCAGCTCTTTGCTGATTACTTTTCCCATGACCTTCTCTATATCGAAGAAGGTCATGGGGTCGTTGTAATCTATCTCCGAAATAGTGTTGTCCATATCATTAACGGCATAGCCTATCCATTCAATGGACTTTTCAAGGTCTTTCATATTGATTCGGGAATAGGTTTCCTCGAAACGGTCGAGAAAGAAGGATACCACATTGGGATGCTTCTTTAAGTACTGATGAAAGGTCTTGCAGACCTGGGCCTGACCTTTGTAGTTGAGCTTACGAATATCTTCAAACATCGGCATAGCGCAGGAATAGGACTTGACGGAAGAAACCTTCTTTCCCATCTTCTTGCGTATCTCCTTTGCCTCTGGAATCGTATCATCGTAAATGTCTTGAAACTCTTCTGGGAGCATCGAGAGCATTCGCTCTAAAAATTCTTTATCTGCCATAATAGTGTTATTTTCTAAAATCAACGTATATTAGCGACAGTATGTAAGGAGCTCCTTACATACTGAATCTTCGTACGAAGAATGTACTTCATTTTCTGAAATCCGCTTTCTATTTTGTTTCTTCACCCCAAACGGCTACCAGGCGGTCTTTCCAGAGTTTCAGAGGACAGTTCTTGGAGATCTCGGTATAGAGCTTGAGGCTCTTCTCTGTTAACTTGACAATGCCATCTGCTACTGATGGATAATATGGGAGAGCGGCTGGCTTGATTTTGCCATTCCAGTCTACCTTTACATCCATGCCTAAGCCCATCGTCTCCTTACCATTCATCGACATGATGCCTGCTTTCTCGAAATCATCGTTGGTCATGATTTCTACGAATGTTGGACAAGGACGCTTCATGATACCGTCGAAATGGTCGATTTGGGTTATTGAATCCAAATGGAGGAAGTAATCACCCCAATCGGCATAAAGGGTTACTTTGGTATCATCTACAATGTACATGTAAACATGAGTGTAGAAGCTTTTCTTACCAGACTGGTAACGGTAAATGACCTCAATGCTATCTTTATGATAGACGAGAGTCTGGGAGCTACCTAAGAAAAAGGTTGCTCCTGGTTTGATTGATAAAAAGGATTTCATGATTATATACTTTTTTGTTCCTCATTGCAGTATCGCTCTGCACTTGTCGTCACTCGAATGAGGAGGTTATTCTAAAGTTCCACAGATCTCACGGATTCTTTTTCGTTGCAGGCAACGGGTATTCTCATTTTACCTCTCAGTAAAAAAAACAAAGGAGTCGAAAATTCGTGAGATTCGAGAGATTCGTGTTCAAAAATCAACCTGCACGCGAATTACTCATTGTTTTTACAGAACACGAATTACACGAACAAGTTGCTTAGTCTCGAAAAATTCGAGAGATTCAAGTTCAAAAATCAACACTCAATATTATTTCTTAGTCGCACACGGATCTCAAGGAGTTCAAACTACTTCCATCCTCTCTTTCCCTTTAGCAAGACTGCATACTGGGGAGATGGGAGTTCTGCATATCTGTTCAAAAAATCAAAAATCCGATTATTCATAGCTGTACATAATTACTTGTTCCTTTACACCCCTATCCATGCTATCACCATGACTATTTACCACTTTAGTCATCCATTTGAGAATACAAATTAGTCAAGAGTTTAGAAATGTCAGCTGACATTAAAATCGCTTTTAACTCCTCATTAAACGATTTTTCCGAATCAACCTCTTTCCATTCTCCATTTGTAATAAGATTCTTTAATTTGCATGGATATATTGTAGAAACTAGATATTTTGCCGATAAAATAACTATGGAATAATTATTCAAAGATGGTACTGTAAGTTTCATTTTCAGAACCAAATCTTTTTCTTTCTGTTCTGCTTCTTCAAACGGATTATTCATATCCAACCAAGAAACATCATGATCCTCAAAAGAAGTCATAACACTACAAATTATCCAATTATTCCTAGTGTTAAATATGTCAGCCTGTTCTTCTAATATTTTTTTAGGAGACTTAACTAAATTATTTTTTGCAATAGAAAGGTCTCCCCAAAGATTCTGTTCCATAATCTATTTTAATTATATGTTTAACTTAAAAATGATTGGCAAATGATCAGAGTACTGTTTATCATCAATAGCTCCAGACTTTTTTAAGAGATTATAATGCGTTGTCGAAGTTAGAATATCCAATGCTTCCTTTTCAAAATAAGGTATTGCTTCTGGCCTTAACAAAACCTGATCAAACACATTCCAGAAATACTGTATATGATTAGATGAATTAAAATAATAGGTACCGGATACATTACCCTTACCTAAATCTCCCAAAAATCCCCACATAGGATTATAGAAAAATTTATAGGATTGCCCTTGTACTTTCCTGCTCTTTTTCTTTGCAATAGAACTATCCATAACAGCATTCAATCCGTTTGCTTTAATCAAGCCTTTTTCAAAAGGATTCATATTCAAGTCTCCACATAATAAAAGAAAACCGTCTTTATCATCAATGTCATTTTCGAAAGAACAAAGAGTTTCTTTTAATTTTGTAACTCTTTCGGCTTGTTCATCATCATTAATATTCACCTTACTTTCTAAATGACAAAAAGCTACATATGCATTTACTTTAGAAGTATTTGTAGTAATCATTTTGATTGCAACTTTCCCCTCATTATATTGATTTTTGACGATTGCATTAGTTTTATTGAAGAATACCAGAACTTTTTCTCTAGCTACAGCTTGCAGTAACTCAAAATTAGAATCCTTCTTTCTAAGTTTGTTCAAAAACGTTCTTACTTCATCAGGCCCTACTGGAAATTCAGCAATTGCAATTACATCAATATTATTATCTTCGACCACATCTATGATCACATCATAACAGGTAGGTTTCTTTTCTACATTCCAAAATAAGAAATTCATACCTTCACTTTCTTAAAATCATCAACCTTAACCAATAAGGCCTCGTCACAACCATTATTCCAGATATTACTTTCAAATCCCCAATATAATTTGTGCGTACGAGAACCTGTTTTATTTACGAAAGTCTCATATTCACCTTTACAAGTATAGAGTACTATATAATCTCCACGCTTTACATTTAAGTTGGGAAATATAAAAGAATGCCTATTGATATTCGAAGACTGACCAGTTTCATCAAAAGTGGCATCAAATAAGATATAAGGCCAAAGATTTTGATCTCTCTCTGCACGGAAAAGAACGTATTCTTTTTCCTTTTGTATTTCCAATATCTTTAAATCCATATTTTTTGCATAAACAAAACCACTAGCTTTTCACTCCCAAATCTTCACCTGTTGTTCTATTTATCCTTTCTTGAATACGAGTGAAGTGAATAGACATCTTTAACAAGAAGAGATAAAGGCCAAAATTGCTCAACGTAAACAACTTGTCAGCACACTTCGATTCAACAATTTCCGAAGTCAACGGAAGACTGATAGCACGATCAAAAAAGACAATACCCTCATAATCCATTTTTCCTCCCTTAGGCAAATATAATATTTGGGAAACCTTCTGAGCTTTGATATCCTCCAAATGATTAACTATACGTGTAGCTGGGATAGATGATTTTTCCAACATTGCTGCATATTTATCATATCTGATAATCGGTGCATACAATATACGGCATTTATTTAAACGCTTGTTTTCTGTTGACATATCACATGTGTTTGACATCAGAATAGCATCTACAAGATGTACATCCGTATTAGGAAAGTTCAAATATGGCATTTTACAAATACCATCACCCTGCAAGAAGTAATTAGCCCCATTAAGAGCTATTGTATAAATAGCATCTCTTGTACCATACTCCGTGAATTTGGCCAACTCTTCCTTTAATAGTCCAAGTTCTGCAGCAGATAGATATTGGGGCAAATATCTTTTTATATCTTCATCCAAGTTCATTATACAAGATCCCAAAAGTTTTCATCAACTAATTTGGAAATATCAGCATCCAAACTTTTTGTTCCATCAAGAATTGATTTGGCAAAACTAACCAAAATATCAGCATCACTCTGTTCTACTGGTGTAATTTTTGTATCAGCATTGCAATCAATAGATATAGATGGTAAAACTATATTATTCTGTTCTTCAGCAGGTTTACCAGAGGTCTGTTGTAAAGAAGAATAATCATCAATTTCCGCTCCAAGGGTTGGAGTAGTAAACACCATTCCTCCTAAAAACAGACTGGTACTGATTACTGCTTTCAAAGTGATAATATTCTTATCCATAACTTTATTCCTTTCTTGTTAGTTTTATAAACAGCGACTCAACTTGTTCGTGCAACGTTTTAACAACATCCAACCAAGTGCCCAAAGAAACTTTTTTTGCCAAAGTCTGAATATCTATCAAAGAGCCGTCATTATCCAGTTCTAAAGACTCATTCTTCACATGTACACCATTTGTAATCTGAAGAACACCTATTATATTTTCCTTACAAGGAATTTCTGTTCTAAACACTGTAGAGCCACTACAAATGTTATTGATTCCCTTCATAGAGATATTTAGGTTGATACTGTCGAAAATGTTCTCTGTATAAAAATTAAGATATCTCAATTTTACAAGTTCAACCTGATTTATCAACGAGCTTTGAGACAAAGAATTTACTATCTGCTTTATAAATTTTTCGAATTCGGCCCATGATGTATAAGGTATCTTTCCTCCTATACACAAAACTCCATCCCCTATCTGAACAAAACCATCTCTACACGAGATTTGGTGCGTCGGCTTATTTTTCAAATTGGGGTCCATTCTTCTAATATCGTCAGGGATATTCGAAACAGGTAGTTTCTGCAATCCCACATGTTCATCCTTTTGGTGCAATATATTGAAAAGAATTCCAACTATTGCATCAGAAGGAATAGAATACGACAAGGTCATTTCTAACCCTGTATCTATGATAGGATTGTCTTTTAATTGTTCCATAATTGTCCTTTAATTCTTGTTATAACGCTGCAAAGTTATAGCTTTTGTTTCAAAAAACCTAATTTCTTTGCATAATTTAAAAATTCATTTCTTTATCTTTTCCACTATTGCCCCGAAAAGATTAAAATCATCGCATTCCTCCAAGATTCGGTTTAATCCATGAAGGGCTCCCACAGATCTCACAGATTTACACAGATACTCTTGTTTCAGGCAACGGGGATACTCATTTTGTCTCTCAGTAAAAACTCCGAAGGAGTAAAAGATCAGTGAGATCCGTGAGATCCGTGTGGGAAAATTCAACATTCCTCACTCTGCTCTCAAGGATTCTATCACAAACCTTTCGAAGCTCACCTTATAGCCGCCGTCCATCGGGCAGGGATCGTCGGGATAGGACTTGTGATACTCCTCTTCCATGTTGTCAAGATAGTCCATTATCTGCATCACCTGGTCTTTGGTGCAGTGATGCTTCTTCAGCGAAGGTAAATCACCGTTAGAACGTAACTACTGATTTTCAGCAGTTAGCACATCCAACA